>ENA-UOYA01004992-UOYA01004992.1-activated-sludge-metagenome-genome-assembly--contig:-NODE-4992-length-10747-cov-10.280022_pt1 | contig 10747 bp, 8 predicted proteins | sample MGYA00238163_ERZ764804 | MGnify/ENA primary metagenome ERZ764804 (study PRJEB28919, sample SAMN05720223) | activated sludge metagenome | isolation source: Anaerobic digester | place: Hong Kong...
TTATTCAATCGTTAGTGTATGTGTATTGTTATCAATTGTAAACCTCCCAATTCTTTGCAAAACACTTTGACCTAACAACATTGGCGCATCTATCGAGTTTGAAATTGAAGCTCTTACCTTCTTAATAACATGGTCTCCAATTTTTATTTCTTTAAGTAAAAAAACATGACTTGTAGCAGTTGCACCGTTAGCAAATGTGTATCGTTGTGTTCCAATAAAATCGCTTTCCTTAACGGTTCCAGTCTTTATTAGCGTTAGTGCAATGTCCGGTGAAATACTAACATCCGATGCCCCTGAATCAAAAATGAAACTGATTTTCAATACTCCGTTAAGTTCAACCGGTATATCGTAAGTGCCGCCAGGGCTTTTGACCATCTGAATTACATTCTGACGCATCCTTTTTACATCTCTCTTTTCGTAAACAAGGTAATTCCCAATTGGAATATTTCCTATGGGAGAAACTATACCAAATTTAGGTGAATACATTACCGACCCCGCACTCTCTAAGCATAAAGCATTTTTACAATGAAATTTGTCTTTAAACAATTTAGCGAAGTCATAAAATGTAACTGCATCATTAGATTTACAGAATATTAAAAAACGATTACCATTTTTCTCAGTATAAATTCCTACTCCGCTTCTAATGTTTCTATTCTGTGACTTAGTATCGAAAACAGGGTGTATTTCATCCTCAATCAACAACATGGGTCCAGATTGCACCGCTTCAATGATGTTACCTGAATTGGCAAATTTTGAAGATTCAAAAATATCTATTCCTGATTCGGTTATTTGTAAAATGCCGTTCGGTTTCAAATAAAAATTCCCGTTACCGCTATTTAGATTCAATGAACTTAATTCTTGTTTGCTCGAAACCAATAAACCAATTGGTTCGCCAGTATTTCCACTGATGCAAGCATTTGTTGCGAACAACACTGAATCATGATTGGTAGTATATTCATCGATAAAATCCGCATGATTTAAACCAGTTTTATTTTGAACAACATGCAAATATTTTATTGTATTGGAATCTATGGGAATAATGCAAACAGAATAGGATACATTTTCAAACTTCAAGTTTGCATCGCACTTGACTTGTGCAGCTATTTGTGAATTGAAAAATAAAATTGTAGCAATAAATAAAATTGTCTCTCTAATACTTACCATGCTGTAAGGTTAAAATGTTTTAATCGCTTGAATACTCATGTAACATACAAAAAATTCTTTAGCGGTTGACTTTTCATAATAACAAAAAAAGCCGCTCACGCGGCTCTTTCCTTTTCAGGCAACTTCTATTACTGCAAGTCATCAATAGTAATCTTGTAATGACCGTTCATTGCACCAATGTTCTGAACATTCAGAAACTTATTGTTGTCATCCAGTCCGAGTTGAGAAATAAAATCCTGTGCTGTTTTCGTAATACTTTGCCCCGATTGAACATCAATAAAACTGCCGCCCGGTGTTCCATTCGGCATGTTAGAAGCGAAGAAACGCAACGGGCTTCCGCTTACTTCAATTGTAACATCAGTTTGTTGCGTTCCCTTAATGCCGTCAACATTGATATTTACAATCATTCCCATCATCACATCACCTTCAATAACTGCCGTCTTTCCGACTTGTTCCATCACCACTTTTCTTTTCAACTCCTTCCCGTTGCTGATTTTCACTTCAGTTTCAAGCACCGTTTTGTAACCGTTTAATTCCCATTTAAAATCAAACAAACCTGCCGAAAGTTTCGAGGCGTTGAACTTTCCTTTTATATCTGATTTCACACGCTCAACTTCATCTTCCGTTCCGGTTTCAAGAATCGAAAAGATTACTCCCTTCAATGGCACATCAAATTCATCCAACACAGTTCCGCGAACCTTTGCGGTAGTAGTTCCCAAATCAAGAATTTCCCTTGCTTGTTTAAAACCATCGCAGAAAACTTTGTTCGTTGGCTTTAAAGTATTCACCATTTTATCCAACTGAGCCACCAACAATTCGTCAATCACTTCACGAATCATATTAGTTACTTGTTTCTTCGCTTGGCTTTTAGAAATAATTGCTTGTCTTGGATTTTGCGAAGCAATTCTGTATAGGTCAATGGCGGCTTGCAAATCCGTTACATCTGTTGGAGTAGCACCAAAGTTTGAAGCACCTGCAATATTTGAATCAGTCGCATCATGTATCGCCTGACAAACATCGTCAATGTCCTCTTTCTTTGTTCTGTTCAACTGACTTTCAGAATAATTCACCAAAGCTGCCAGTGTATTATTGTGAGTGGAGTTAGCGAAGGCAAGAGTTGCATTCGCACACTTCAACGCAAGCGTTGTCATTTCTTTTCGCAGCGCGTTAGTGTCCAGCGTAACGCCCTTTGTTGAACCATCGCCAATTTGATTCAGTGAGTTAATCAGCACCATTTTCGACTTGACTTGTGCGAGAATGGTAGCATAAGAAGGAATACCCGCAGTGGCTGCTGTATTCGCATCGGAGTAACCGATGGTCGAGTTAATCATGTTAACTCTGTTGCTGTTTTTCGTTTTCATACGATTTGATTTTTGTTGTGAACTAATTTTAACCTCTTAACGACTTTAGGACTTTTGATATTACTCCCCGATTATTTCGTTAGTAATTTTTCACACAGCTACCCGACAGCCCGACAGACAAGACTGCCTTACCTCAAAACCCTCGTTTTCATGACAAATTCCTCCGAAACGAGAGGATTTATCCCCCCTTCGGGGGCTAGGGGGCTTGGGTTGGAAACGCAAACGAGTTGAACGGAAACGCAATTGAGTTGGCTGGAATCGCAAACGACTGGGCTGGAAACGCAAATGACACGATACGGTTGTTCAAACGACTGGGTTGGAAACGCAAATTACTCAGCCGCCTCTGCAATTAAGTCGGACGGAAACGCAAACGACTTAACCGCCTCTTCAAACGTGTTGGATGGAATCGCAAATAACACGACATGGTTGTTCAAACGACCTGGACGGAAACGCAAATCACTGGTTCGCCTTCGCAGACAGGTTGGTCGGTAATGCAAACTGCTCGACTTATGAAACAATTTCTTGCGACCAAACAACAACTTCTATCGCTCGTCAGACAAACAGCCGGACAAATACAGCAACGCATTCCGCTCACATTCCGCAACCATCTGTTTATTTTTCAAAGGAATTTGGTTGCGGAAAGAGAGCGGAAGCCGCCCAATCAGTGCAGTCGTCATGTGCAACAGTCCCTATTCACGGACAGGTATAGAAAGTGACCGCTTAAATTATTTAATGAAGCCCTCATGTGGACACCGGTAGGGCAGACGCACAACAGCGGGTTGGCGAAATGCGGGGTGCAGTCTTTTGTGTAAAGTATTGCGCTTCTTTAATACATTCGTCATAGGCGGACACTGAAGTGCTTCCTCATCCCGCACTTCAGCCAACCCCCGAAACGTTACCGGTAATGGTATTGCGACAGTGCTACAATAAAACAATTGTCCTGACAACTGACTGAAAGAAAATTCGGCAAAGCCGTTTGGCTATCCCTTCGCAAAATAAAAAGAGCTGCAAAGCCACCCCCAAGCCGACCCAATTTGCAGCACATTTTATTTTGCCCAACCGCACAATACCGACAGTTTGACTAACCTTTTGTTTTTGTAAGCGACTTCTTATTTTTCCAATCGTTAAAGGTTTTCTCTGTAACAGTATCACCTTTTGAATTAAAATGCTCAATTGCGGCTTTTCTTCCTGCAAATTTGGACACAGCCCAATCTTGTAGTTCAAACAAGTAATCTGCAATCATTTCCTTAGTAGTTTGCTTTATATTAAAATTGAACTTCTCTTTCCCAAGTTGAACGACTGGACTGTGATATTTTTCAAATTCATTTTTCGCATATTGAAAAGCGTTCGTTTCGTTCAACATCTTTTTTGTCCCCTCATCGAACTGATTAAACGCGTTGTAATACATTGCAATCTTTTGTAAATCTCTATAATTACCATACAAAGGCAAATGCTTTAACCATTTCACTAATTCCAATTCCTTTGGTGCATCGCCTTTGAATTTTAATCCTTTCCAAATATTTTCCCAATCCGTTAATCTGTCTTCAACTGTTTCATTTAGTGATGGAATGTTTACAACATGCTGGACTATTCTATCATAAAAATCAGGCAATAACTCGTTACGCAATTCTGCAACACTTTTGTTGGTGGCAAAAATCAAGCGACATTCAACCTTTATTTCTTTATTACTTCCCATTCTTCGGATTGACATTTTATTATGCTTATCTGTTTGCAATGCCTTCATTAATTTTGCCTGAACTAGCTTTGACAGATGATGGATTTCATCAAGAAATAAAATTCCTCCATCTGCTTCCTCTAAAAGTCCTTTTTTGACAGCATTGGCACCAGTAAAAGCCCCTTTCTCAAAACCGAACAACTCCGCCTCTGCTTTGCTGTCTTCATCAAACGATGCACAGTTCGCTTCGATGAATGGATTTTTATTATCGAATGATTGCTTTGCTTCGCTTGCAATTTTTGACTTACCAATTCCCCTTTCTCCTATCAATAAAATGGAGAAACCTGATTTTAGGAATGTTTCCATTTTCTTGTTTACCAATTCCCGAGACGGGGATTTTGTTTCACTGAAAACCTTAAACTCTGCACCAATTGTAGAAATCAGATTAGTTGATATTTCCTGAATCGAAAACTGTTTAAATCTTTTTTCGAGTTTGTCGCTTTTATCATCATAGGTTTTTATAAACCTTGTATTATCAGGCAATTGACCAGCTTCTGACAATATGTGCCAAACAACCTGTGTTTCATTGCTCCCAAGTGATACATTTATAATTGGCTGAAAGTTCTTTTGCTTTGAAAAATATTGACGTGACCATTTGCTTACCTCATCAGAAATTTGTTTTTCATCTCTTAGGTCATTTACATTGAGTTCTACAACTTTGAATTTCCCTTGATAAACATTCTTAAAGTTAGAGTATTCAGTCAGCCATTTTATTTGTTCTTCAATGGGATAATGTTGAATGTTTCTCCAAACTGCCTGCTCAAATAATTTAATTTTATTAGAATATTTCTTTTTTACGTAGGAAAACTCCGCTTCTAAATCATAGCAAATTTTGTCGTTAGATAGTATTTCCTCGAACAACTCCTTCAGTCCTTGACTTAGAATAAACTCATCATCAAGTATTGTTTTTTTATAACTAACTCGTCTGCTTGATAGTTTGTCAAACGCTATTTGCGGAGCAGTCAAGTAAATGATTTCACCAAATACAAAACCGTTATGCTTAGGATTATCAAAAGTTGAATTGAGTTCCTCTTGTTCCAAGCGACTTAAATCTAACTTTTCTGACTGCAACTTTTCATATAGGTAAAACCTACTTAGTATATGCTTGAGGTATGCAACCCCGTGAGTTGTGTAGTGCCAAGAAATGTAAATGTTTTTCATTCAACAAAGGTATTATATTTCTTGTAGGTATTTTATGTTTTTTTCGCAATTTTCTTTAGCACTTGTATATCAATACTTTAAGAAATCTGAAACGGTTTGGCACAGCTTTCGACTATACTCATTCAAAATCGAAAGAAAATGAACAAACAAATTTTAGAGTTTAGAAAAACTGACCACTTCTTATTCAGCCAATGGGACAGAAGCATTGACGACCAAATGCTTTACAAAATACTACCGTATTTAGAATGCACCAAATGTGAAAAAGACGTTGTTCTAGTATTGCCATCATTTCTAAAAAAGAAAGGTTTAGCTAAAGACGAAGAAACTTGCCTCGTCTTAATTGTGAAAAGAAATCTAATCCTTACTGGCTACTGGTGTGACCACCCGAACTATTTATTCAAAAAAGAAAAGGGTGCTCACTTTCAAATGCTCTACATCTAATTGTTACAACTCAATAAATCAAATAAAATGCACATACTAAAAATCATTCACGGCTACCCATTCAACTACAATGCAGGTTCAGAAGTTTATAGCCAATCTATTTGCAACGAACTTTCCAAAAGGCATAAAGTATCTGTTTTCACTAGAGAGGAAAATCCCTACTCGCCTGACTTTACAATCCGACACGAAAACAAAACCGATAATCTTAATTTCTATTTCGTAAACAATCCGCAAGGAAAAGACGGTTATCGCCACAAGAAAATGGACAACAACTTTTCGGAGTTAGTGAAGCAAATCAAACCCGACATCGCACATATCGGACACGTAAATCATCTTTCAACTGGTTTAATTGACGAACTGAACAAACTCAACATCCCAATTATTTACACTCTTCACGACTTTTGGTTAATGTGTCCAAGAGGACAATTCCTTACACGAAGCATTGGCAAAGCCAACAACTTTCAACTGTGTGAAAAGCAAGACGACAAAAAATGTGCAACTGATTGTTACAAAGTTTATTTCAGCGGACGAGAAGAAAACGAAAACGCAGATATTGAAAATTGGAGCAGTTGGATACATCAAAGAATGATTGAAACAAAAGCAATCATCAACAAAGTAAATTTATTCATTGCCCCATCGCAATATTTAAGAAACAGATTTATTAATGAATTTTCTGTTCCTGAAAATAAAATCGTCTACCTTGATTATGGTTTCCCAACAGAGTATTTAACGCAAACAACAAAATCAAAGGAAAAAACAAATTTCACTTTTGGATACATTGGAACTCTTATACCTGCAAAAGGTGTGAATGATTTGATTGAAGCATTCAAACAAATTGAAGAACCAGCAACACTTAAAATTTACGGCAGAGAAAACGGACAAAGCACAAAAGCATTAAAGTTGCTTGCCAGCAGTTCAAAAAATAAAATTGAGTTCGCAGGTGAATACATCAATCACAATTTGGCTAATGATGTTTTTTCAAATGTTGATTGCATAGTTGTTCCGAGTATTTGGGGAGAAAATTCACCTCTCGTAATTCACGAAGCACAGTCGTGTAAAGTTCCAGTAATTACAGCCAATTTTGGTGGAATGAAAGAATATGTTCAGCACAATATCAACGGACTTTTGTTTGAACATCGCAACACAAATTCGTTGGCAGAGCAAATGAAATTTGCTGTTACAAATCCCGATAAAATGAAAACCTTAGGCGAAAAAGGTTATTTGTTTTCGGCTGATGGAAGCGTTCCAAATATTCAAGACCATTGCAAAGAATTAGAAATGTTGTATCAAAAATATACCACAAAAAACGACTTCAAACTTTGGCGTGTTACGCTTGACACAAATCCTGAAGATTGTAATTTGAGTTGCACAATGTGCGAAGAACACAGCCCATTTTCAACTTATATAAAAGTAAAATTAGGAGGTAAACACAGAAGAATGCCGAAAGAATGGTTAGAGCCAATTTTTGAGCAAGCGAAAAAAATAGGTGTTACGGAAATGATTCCGTCAACAATGGGTGAACCATTAATCTACAAGCATTTTGCTCTCTTCATAGAGTTGTGTTACAAATACAATATCAAAATGAATTTGACAACCAACGGAACATTTCCAAGAACAACAGAGAAAACCGTTACCGAATGGACGAAACTAATTGTGCCTATTACAACAGATGTAAAAATAAGCTGGAACGGTGCAACAGCGAAAACTTCACAAGAAGTAATGAAGGGAATAAACTTTGAGCAAACGGTTGAGAATGTGAAAGAATTCATTCGCATTCGTGATGAACACTTTGCTAAAACTGGTTATTACTGCCGTGTTACTTTCCAGCTAACATTTATGCAAAATAATATGCACGAGTTAGCAGACATTGTGAAGTTGGCGGCAAAGTTGGGTGTTGATAGAGTAAAGGGACATCAGCTTTGGGCTCACTTTGACGAAATCAAGCATTTGTCAATGAAAGCAACACCTGAAAGTATTTCACAATGGAACGAGTATGTAAAAGTAGCCCACAAAGCACAAGAGAAATTCCGAAAAGCAAATGGCGAAAAGGTAATTTTAGAAAACATAATTCCATTGCAGAATAATGAAAGTAAAGAAATTCCCGAAAGCTATGAATGTCCATTTTTGGAAAAAGAACTATGGGTATCTGCCACAGGTAAAATTTCGCCTTGTTGTGCTCCAGACGAACAACGTAATACGCTTGGTGATTTCGGGAACATAGAAAATACAAGCATTGAAGAAGTGTTGCGAAGCGATAACTACCAAAACCTAGTAAAGAACTACAAGAAAATTGACTTATGTAAAACCTGCAATATGCGTAAACCAAAATAAGATGAAACAAGAAATTTTAAAACATTATAGTGATGAACATAGATTGTCATTGCTTATTAGACACGGAGATAGGGATGCTATTCCTGACGGTTCATTTGGAAACGAAGTTCTACTGAATGAAAAAGGAAAACAAAACGCAAAAAAATTTGGTGAAAGTTTATCAGAAAGAAAACTAAACAAAATTTTTACAAGCCCTGTTGGACGTTGTATTCAAACGGCTGAATTTATTACCAAAGGTTATGGAAGTCCAGTAGAAATAATTGAAACAACTGCGTTAGGTGCACCCGGACTGCATATTGCTGACGAAAAAATTGCAGGAGAATATTATTTGCAACACGGAGGTTTAAAAATGTATGACCATTTTATTCAAGGGGTGGAAATACCCGGTGTGCCTAAAATTGAAGAATTACGCAATTCCCTTACCAATTTTATTTCAGAAAACACAAAGGACAACGGTTTGACACTTTTTGTTTCTCACGATATGTTGATTGCATTTTATCATTACAGTATTAATAAAACAATTTACACTAAAGAAAATTGGGTTAAATATTTATCGGGACTAACCTTGAAAAATGGGCGTTATGAAAAATGAACTTAAATCCTTCTTTACGGAGCATTGGACATATATGGCAGTTAGCACGGCTTGCAAACTCAATTTGTTTGATAACTTACTGGAAGAAAAATCAGCAAAGCAATTAGCTGAGAAACTTTCGTTGAATGAGGAAAAAGTATTGTTGTTGCTAAATGCTTTGCATAATGCAAATTTCTTGGGTAAAAATGCCGAATTATTCAAGGTTAATTCTTTGTCGGAATTTCTCATTGAAAACAATCCTGAAAGCTTGAAATACGCTTGTATGAATTGGAGTGGAGAACATTTGAACGCTTGGCAGAATTTGGATATTTCAATTAAAACAGGGAATAGTTCATTTGAAGAAATTTACGGGAAACCGTTTTTTGATTTTCTAAATGACAACCCTGAAAAACTTAACGCTTACCACAAAGCAATGTATCAATATGCAAAAGACGATTACAAAACATTGCCAGATGTGATTGACTTCAGCAAACACAAATCAGTAATGGATGTTGGCGGAGGTTACGGAGCAGTGTTAGAGAACATCAAAAAGAAAAATCCAAACTTAGATTGCGTATTGTTTGACTTAGAAAAAGTTGTTGAAAATGTAACCATATCAAATATCAAGAAAATAAGCGGAAGTTTCTTTGACAAAATTCCAAATCAATCTGAAGCAATTATCCTTTCAAGAGTTCTTCACGATTGGAATGATAATAAAGCAAACGTCATTTTGAAAAATTGCTTTGAAGCATTACCAAGTAAAGGAACATTATATGTTATTGAAAATTGTGCAGACAAAATAAATGTTGATTTATCGTTGCTTTCTCTTAATATGACTGCTATTTGCGAAAGCTATGAAAGAACAACCCAAGAATACATTTCACTTGCTCAAAACACCAACTTTAGTTTTCAAGGTGAAGTAAAACTAAACGATTTACAAACTATTTTAATTTTCAAAAAATGAACTGGCAAGACATTAAAGTATCGGCAGACAACACTCATTTTATACTTGACGGAAAACAAATTTTTGGCAAGCAGTTTATTGAAGTTTTAAAATTTCACTCTCCTGGACTTGCACCAGTAAAAGACAAAAGCGGTTCATATCACATTGACAGTTCAGGCAATCAACTCTATGCTGAAAGGTTTACACGGACTTTTGGCTTTTATTGCAACAGGGCAGCAGTTGTGCAAGGCGACAAGTGGTTTCATATGACAGACAAGGGCGAAAGAGCTTATTCAAATTCATTTTCGTGGACAGGAAATTTTCAGGAAGACCTTTGCACAGTTCGGGACAGCGACAACAACTATTTTCATATTGACCTTGACGGTAAGAAAATTTACAGCGACAGTTTTATTTACTGTGGCGACTTCAAAGACGGCTATGCTTGTGTAAAAACGGCTAACGGACTTTACCGACACATAGACATTAAAGGCAATTTCCTGAACGACAAATCATATTTAGACCTTGGCATTTTTCACAAAAACTTTGCGACCGCTATGGACAAAGACGGCTGGTTTCATATTGACAAAGACGGAAACGAAATTTACAGACACAGATTTTTAGCCGTTGAGCCATTTTACAATGGTTTTGCATTAGTAACACAGTTTGACAAAAACAAAATAATTATTGACGAGCAAGGCCAGAAAATTATCTCTGTTTAAGCCCACGCATTTGGTAGCACATTTGCATTTTTGCTGAGACACAAAGCCAAACAAAAAAATGCAAAAGAGCTACCAAGCAACCGCACGGGACAGCCCAAAGACAGTGCAAAATTGACAACAAACCAACTCGATTGAAAAGAACCACTACCGGTAACAGCGGTTTGGCAAAAGTGGCGGTGCAGTGCTTCGTATGACAATTTTTCGTATAATTGAAGTGCGGTTCTTCGTATGAAGTTTAGTGGTGAAAATCGCCACCTTCGCCAAGCCGCAAAACGTTAGCTGCAAGCAATTTGCAGACTTCCACTTGTTGTAAAGCCTGTC
>ENA-UOYA01004993-UOYA01004993.1-activated-sludge-metagenome-genome-assembly--contig:-NODE-4993-length-10746-cov-8.340754_pt1 | contig 10746 bp, 10 predicted proteins | sample MGYA00238163_ERZ764804 | MGnify/ENA primary metagenome ERZ764804 (study PRJEB28919, sample SAMN05720223) | activated sludge metagenome | isolation source: Anaerobic digester | place: Hong Kong...
CCCATAAGGCTCGGGGTAAATATAATTACGAGAAGGAAAGTTAACCACCGTATCTTTTACGGTCTCCGGAATAGCCCATTTCTTTATGTTTTTGAGCATGCAGCCAATTTCATCGTACAAGAGTCCCATTTCGGTAGCATAGGTTTCAAATGCCGATTTCTTAAAGTCGGTATATAATGCGGTGTAAATTTCTTGCTCATTGACTTGTAGTGCTTTTTTTAATTTTTTAAGTTGCTTAATGCGATAGTCCACATCCCGAGTGGTATTGCTTTCAAAAAAATCACGCTGTCTGTCGAGGAGTTCTTTTAATGGAGATATTGTAGTTGCCGTCATGTTTTTTAAATTAGATACTAAATTTAATCAACTTTTCTTTCTAATGCACTTCTTGCTCTTATCTTTTGTTCAGAAATTGCGAAAGTATATAGGTTGCCTATTTATTTATTCTTAATAACAATTTTTAGTACATTTATTTGTGGCAACAAAATACTTTTGTAAAGCATAATGCATGATAAGCAAAATTCAATGTTAAAACGCATCAAAATATCGATATGAAACAATACCAATTTTTTGCAGTTATATCTATGGTTTTTGCCGGACTTACCGCCGTTATTGCTAAGGCAGGATTGAAAAATGTTAGCGCTGATGCCGGACTTGCCGTAAGAACTTGTTTTGTATTTGTATTCGTTTGGATAAATGTTTTTATTTTCAATCAGCATAAAGATTTTTCCAATCTGACGATGAAAGATACAGCATTGTTGGGCGTTTCGGCATTAACAACTTCATTGTCTTGGATATTTTATTACAAAGCTATAAAGATTGGAAATGTATCGGAGGTGGCGCTCATCGACAAAGGCAGTATTTTGATTACGCTCTTATTGTCATTTGTGTTTTTACACGAACAATTAACATGGAAAATTGCATTAGGCTGTTCGTTTATATTTAGTGGACTATTAGTTTTAGCTTGGAAATAAACCAATACGTATGCTGTTCAAAATAAGCTTGTTGTTTATTGCTACTATTTTCGCTTTTTGGATAAGCGCAATATGTGGTGGCGGCGCAAGTTTGATATTGTTGCCATTGCTAAATATTCTTTTACATGCATCGGAAGTGCCGTTTGCACTTACCATAGGTACGTTTACCAGCTCTGCATCACGTATAGTCGTATTCCGAAAGCATATATGTTGGAAAATATTCCTTTGGTTTGTTCCTTTTTCTATTCCTGCGGTATTGTTAGGTGCATGGTTGATGAAGTATGTAAATCCAATCTATTTACAATTGATTGTTGCTTTATTTTTAATGGGAAATATTCCGGAACTTTTCAGAACGCATAGAGCGCAAGAAAAAGAGGAACGCCCTTATCCTGTGTTTGTCTTGGCTTTAGTAGGATTTTTTGCCGGGTTTGTTTCCGGTGTAACGGGTGCTATCGGATTACTGTTTAACCGTTTTTACTTACGATACGGTCTGTCAAAAGAGCAAATTGTAGCTACCCGTGCAGCAAATGAAGTGTTTTTACACCTCATCAAATTAGTGATATATATTTTGCTTGGATTGTATTCTAAAAATGCATTTTTTTTAGGCATTGCCATTGCAGGAGCAACAATTGTTTCTGCATATACGGTTAAATATGTTTTACCCTATTTAAGCGAATATATGTTTCGAAAAATAGGGTATGGGGCAATGGCTGTGTCAGGTATATTTTTGTTTTTTAGCACTTCGCACCACATCTTAATGGAGGATAAAATTTCGTTTGGAAAAAACAGATATGATGAAACAACAATGAATTGGCGCAACAGCAACTTTGCACTTGAGTTTGCGCTAAGCGATGGATTTGAAATAGAAAGACAAATAAATGCGAACGAATTGCCGGATAAATATAAAAGAGCGTATGATTCTTTGCAATTAAAATATAACCCAATTTACATCGAGAAGGTATATAAACTTGGTGACAAACGCGCTTTTGAATTTAATTGCTTTAGAGGAGATATATTATACAAAATTGAGATTGAAGAAGAAGACAGGTAAGCGTACCATTTCTTGATGTGAAATAGTGTTAAGTGCCACATAAAATCGCACAATATTTGCATTTATGATATAAATTTGGTGGTAAGACGATTTTTAAAAACAGCAATGATTAGTGCCAATACGTTTATAAGTCAAATTCTAAGCATATTATTATCTATAGTAATTGGTAGCAGTATTGGAATGGAGCGTGAGTTTCAGAATAAATCTGCGGGGTTGCGTACTTTTATCTTAGTGTCCTTTGGTTCTTGCTTGTTTACTATTTTATCTATTGCTATCGGCATAAACAATCCCGATAGATTGGCGGCTAACATCGTAACGGGTATCGGATTTTTGGGTGCCGGAATCATATATAAAGAAAGCAACAATAAAATTGGCGGTATTACTACCGCAAGTGCAGTTTGGGCTACCGCATCATTAGGGATGTGCGCCGGGGCAGGTTATTTTACACTTGCTGCTTTAGGAACTGTAATTCTTTTTGCAGTACTGCGGTTAATGGTGCCGTTGCAAAATAAAATTGAAGCTTTACATAAAATCCAAATTTACACCATGAATTTTAAAACAATTGAAGGCATGGCGCATTGTGAGCAATTATTTGCACAGTTTCATTTAAAATATAAATTACAAAAACAAACAAAAACGCCTGAAGGATTTATAATGGAATGGCATGTAAGCGGCAAGCAAAATCATCATGATGCCTTAGTGCGAAATATGATACAAGATGACGTCATCTTGTCGTATTCTTATTGATTTCTGTTTTTAAAAGCACTTTAAAATCAAATATACACATGAAACAGCAACCAGCAAAATTATGGCTTGATGCACCAGAAGAACATGATTATCCGGCAGCCTTTGATTATTTGGAATTGATAATGACGCCGCAAGAGGCAAAACAAAAAGAAATAGCACTACAGAAAGCAAAAGTAGTTTTCAAAAAGAGTAAAGATATTTTTAGAGCAGGGAAATTGCAGTTGTTACCTCCGGAAAATATCCATGTAAAAGAAAATTTAAAGAAAATAAAAAAAGGTAAAAAACTATCTCCCATTTTATTAGTTCGCATGGACGGAATATTGATAATTGCAGATGGTTTTCATCGATTGTGTGCGGCGTATTATTGCAGCGAAGACTTAGTTGTACCGTGTAAATTGGTATAAAAAAACCCGAAGTCTTAGCTCGGGTTTTTCAATTTTATTGTGAATGTTATGCGTTAGGTTAGCTTCCACACATTTCACATTCTCCGGGATTTTCCAAAGAGCATACTTTTTGTGCAGCTGTGAATTCTTCTACGCTCATGCCAAATTCTGCGGCTCTTTCCTCTATTGTTTTTTCTTGAATAGTAGGTTCGGCAACTGCAAAAATTTCTTGTTGTGCATTGGCAACGCTTTCATATATTGGTGCTACATTTTTATCTGCATTTATTTTGTCTGCAATTGCCGTAGCCGCTTTTGCTTTTTCTGTATCTACTGTAAATTTGATAGGATCTACTGCCGGGCGGGAACGCAAGTAATACATACCGGTTTTCAATCCTTTTTCCCAAGCATAAAAATGTGCAGAAGTCAACTTTTTATAGTTCGGCGATTCCATAAATAAATTTAAACTTTGGCTCTGGTCAATGAATGCTCCACGATCTGCCGCCATGTCTATTATCGCACGTTGCTTTATTTCCCAAGCTGTTTTGTACAAGTCTTTTATTTCTTGTGGAATACCTTCGATAGATTGAATAGAGCCATTATTGGCAATGATGGCATTTTTCATCTCTTCACTCCAAAGTTCTAATTCTATTAAATCTTTCAGTAAATGTTTGTTCACTACCAAGAACTGGCCGCTCAACACACGACGTGTATAAATGTTAGAGGTATAGGGTTCAAAACATTCATTATTTCCTAAAATTTGCGAAGTAGAAGCCGTTGGCATAGGAGCTACCAATAAGCTGTTGCGTACTCCATATTGCAATATTTCTTGACGCAGTGTTTCCCAATCCCAACGGTTGCTTGGAGTTACATTCCACATGTCAAATTGGAATTGTCCTTGTGAAATTGGAGCACCTTGGTAGCTCTCATAAGCACCTTCTATCTTTGCCAGATCTTTAGATGCACATAAAGCAGCGTAGTAAATTGTTTCAAAAATATTGGTGTTTAAGATGCGTGCTTCATCACTTTCAAACGGATGCCGCAACATTAAGAAAACATCTGCCAAGCCTTGTACGCCTAAGCCTACCGGCCGGTGACGCATATTGCTTTTGCGTGCTTCTTCTACCGGATAGTAATTGATGTCGATTACTTTGTTTAGGTTTTTGGTAACGATATACGTAATTTCTCTTAATTTTTCAAAATCAAAAGTTCGTTTTTCCGTATCTACAAATCTGCTTAAATTGATAGAGGCTAAATTGCAAACCGCTACTTCGTCCGGGGCTGTATATTCTACAATTTCAGTGCATAAATTGCTCGAACGGATAACCCCTAAATTCTTCTGATTGGACTTTCTGTTAACATGGTCTTTGTATAACATAAACGGGTTTCCCGTTTCTGTTTGTGCATCTAAAATATGAAACCATAATTCTTGAGCATTTATTTGTTTTCTGAATTTTCCTTCCGCTTCATATTTAGTGTATAGTGCTTCAAATTCGTCGCCGTATGTATCACACAACCCCGGACATTCATTCGGACACATCAATGACCATTTACCATTTTCTTTCACGCGTTTCATAAACAAATCGGGAATCCACAGTGCGAAAAACAAATCACGAGCTTTCATTTCTTCTTTCCCGTGTGGCCGTCTTAAATCTAAGAAATCAAAAATATCGGCATGCCATGGCTCTAAGTAAATGGCAAAAGCGCCTTTGCGTTTTCCTCCGCCTTGGTCAACGTATCTCGCTGTTGAATTAAATACTTGCAGCATCGGTACTAAGCCGTTGCTTTCGCCGCCTGTTCCTTTGATGTAACTTCCTTTGGCTCTTACATTGTGTATGCTTAATCCAATTCCACCGGCCGACTGGGAGATTTCGGCACAGTTTTTCAGTGTATCATAAATACCTTTGATGCTGTCGTCTTTCATCGTCAGTAAGAAGCAAGAAGATAGCTGTGCTTTTGGTGTTCCTGCATTATATAATGTTGGTGTGGCATGGGTAAACCATTTTTCCGACATCAAATCATAGGTTTGGATGGCTGCGTCAATATCGTGTTTATGAATGCCGACAGCTACTCGCATAAGCATGTGTTGCGGACGCTCTACAATTTTTCCATGCATTCGCAATAAGTAAGATTTTTCTAAGGTTTTAAACCCAAAGAAATCGTAGTTGTAATCGCGGTGATGAACGATGGCAGCATCTAATCTATCTTTATTGTTCTGGATGATTTCATATACATCATCGGCAATTAAAGGCGCTTTCGCATTTGTTTTTGGATCGACGTAGTTGTATAATTCTTCTATAATACGGGAAAAATTCTTCTTAGTGTTTTTATGCAAATTAGATACCGCAATACGGGCTGCTAATACAGCATATTCGGGATGTATTACCGTCATGTTGGCACTGGTGCGTGCGGCTAATTCATCTAATTCGGTAGTAGTTACTCCATCGTAAAGCCCTTGTATTACGGCTTGTGCTACTCTGTGTGGTATTACAAACGTGGAATTTAATCCAAAGGATAATTTACTGATTCGCGCAGTAATTTTGTCGAAGTGGACAGGTTCTTTTCTTCCGTCACGCTTAATAACGAACATAATCTATAGTTTTTTTATTGTGAACTTCTAATAGAAGAATAAATTAAAAATCATCGTCTGTATCAAATACTTTTTCCCCTGATTCTACACCGGCTTTTACATATTCTGTAGTTCGCTCTTCAAAGAAATTCGTTTTTCCTTGCGTGGATATTTTTTCCATGAAAGGGAATGGGTTTTGCGCATTATAAACTTTTGGGTAGCCTAATGAAACAATTAATCTGTCAGCACAAAATTCGATGTATTCGCACATAAGTTTTTCATTCATTCCGATTAACGAAACCGGTAAAGAATCTTGAACAAATATTTTTTCACATTCTACTGCATCACATATAATTTGATAAATTTCTTCTTGGCTAAGCTTGTTTTCTAACATAGAATAAAGCAAACAAGCAAAATCGCAGTGCATGCCTTCATCTCGGCTGATGAACTCATTTGATTTTCCTAATCCTTTCATTAATCCTCTGTCGGTAAGCCAATAGATTGAACAAAAGCTACCGCTAAAGAAAATACCTTCAACGGCTGCAAAAGCGACTAAACGATGTGCAAAAGATGGAGAAGATTCAATCCATTTTAAAGCCCAATTTGCTTTCTTCTTTACACAATCCACCGTTTCTATGGCGTTGAACATTTTATTTTTCTCGGTATTGTCTTTTATAAAAGTGTCTATTAATAGCGAATACATTTCTGCATGGATATTTTCGATAGCTACTTGAAATCCATAAAAGCAACGTGCTTCGGGGATGGTTACATCTTGCATAAAATTTACTACCAGGTTTTCATTTACAATTCCATCGCTGGCGGCAAAAAAAGCTAAAACATGTTTGATGAAATGTCGCTCGTTGTCATTTAATTTTTGATTCCAATCTACTATATCTTGGCTGAGATCTACTTCTTCCGTTACCCAATGAGCGGCTAAATGTTTTTTGTACATCGCCCAAATGGCATCGTGTTTTATCGGGAATAAGACAAAGCGGTTGTCACTTTCTTGTAATAGTTTTTCAGTAGCTAATGCAGTATTCATAACGTATAAAAAATTAAAAAATAAACCAATCTGTTCGAAAAAAAAGGGAGCTGTTATGTTTCATCGTTTCCGATACCTTAAAGCTACTTTATTGATTTAGGAATTTTAACATTTCTTTTCCACAAGCTGTTTATTGGGGGTGTGAGTAACGTTGTAGATGTTGATTATGAATGAGTTGTTAGTGTTTTTAGCGGTAATGAAAAGTTTCAACAATAGAGCTGTTTGGTCGTGAAAAAATAATGAGATTTCATTTTGTAAAATTGAAAAAAATAACAATTAGAACGTTTGAATTTATATTTTAAAAAGAAGGAAAAATACTTGTTCCTTTCGTTATTTTTGTTATTTTGGGAAAGAACGTTAGGGGAGTTTTATACTATGTTTTTACTGTCTAAGAAGAGGGTAACAGGTCCGTCGTTTATTAATTCTACTTGCATATCCGCACCAAAAACACCCGTTGCAATTTTTTTCCCTAAATGCTTTTCCAATTCGATAATCATTTTTTCGTATAATGGAATTGCAACGTCAGGCTTTGCGGCTTGTATAAAACTTGGTCGATTGCCTTTTTTAGTAGAAGCAAATAACGTAAATTGAGAAACAAGTAAGATATCACCGCCTACGTCTTGCACTGATAAATTCATTTTGCCTTCGGCATCAGAGAAGATACGTAGTTGTATAATTTTTTTTATAAGCCAGTCGATGTCGCTGCTACTGTCCTCGTTTTCAATTCCCAATAAAACCAGTAATCCTATACCTATCTTACCGTTAATTTTATCGTCTATTTTTACTGTTGCTCGGGCTACTCGTTGGATAATGGCGCGCATGATATTTGTTGCTTTGTGCTTTGTTTTTTATTGTTATATCTTTAGAGATGTAATTTACAGTACCTTCATTAAAAAAAGTAATGTCAGTAACTACAAAATTAAAAAGATATGCTTCAATTGTAGATAAAATCCAAACGGCTAAATACCCCACATTAGCAGATTTAGTACGCCATTTAGAAAATCAGGATATTGAAGTATCAGACAGAACAATTCAGCGTGATTTGGAACAACTGCGCTCCGATTTCGAAATAGCTGTAGAATATGATAGATACCACAGAGGGTATTACATAGAGAAGAATGACTTAACGCAAAAGATGATTCATTTCCTCCAATCTCAATCTATTTCAACTCACCTCATGGATTATGTGAAAAATAATCCCAATAATTCTACCACTGTTTTATTCAGCGAGACAACAGCAAAAAGCGGAGTAGAACATATTAATAAGATTTTAGAAGCGATAAGCAAGAACAGGAAAATTGAGTTTATTTATAAGAAATTTCTATCGGACAAATCAAAAAAATATATATTTCAACCGTATGCATTAAAAGAATATCAGCAGCGATGGTATGTGGTGGGAATTGCAGATTCTTCTTCTACTATTTTAAAATTTGGATTGGAAAGAATAGAATCGATAGAAGTAGGTAAGCAAAAATTTGTTAGAAATAAAAATATTGACATTAAAGAGCACTTCGATAGAATGATAGGTATTCATAGCGAAAATGAAAATCGTGAAGTGGTACAATTGTTATTTACTGCTATGCAGGCAAAATATTTAGAGACGGTACCAATGCATCGATCGCAAGTAATAAAAAATGCTACCGTAGATGGTGTCGTTATAGAATATTTTATGATTATTAATTACGAATTGATACAAAAAATATTATCCTTTGGAAATCAGGTGAAAGTATTACAGCCTAAATGGCTGATAACAGAACACAAACGAATTGCAAAACAAATTTTGGCAGCATATTAATTTTTAAAACGACATGTTTTGGCGTAGTAGCTTAACATCTTTGTTTAAAAATCGTATGAAAAAGAACTATTCCACTTGTATAGTACCTGAAAATTCTGAGCAGCTGCTGTTTTCGATAATAGCTGGTAGCTACTTATTTCACTGTTGGAAACATAAGGAAAAGAATTGCTATGTTGTAATAAAAGAATCCAATGATACCCGAAATGTTGTTCCCAATCAAATCTTAAATTTTAATTTAAAAGAGCTGAAACGGTATTTGTACACTATAACCGACCAATTAAAAGAATTAGATGGTTTTTTATACTTGAACAAAGCTTTATGGACATGTTGAATCGGAGTGTTTTTTGCTATAAATACTATTGTGTACGTTAATATTGAGCAGAATATCAAGAGGGATTGCTAAAAGTGAGTATATTTGTATGAATTAGTAATTTCGGATTGTTTTAACGTTAGTAAGCATTTATATGTATTTGTACCCACAGCAAATAAATTTTTTTCTACATCAACCTATTTTTTTTGTTTCGGATTTCTTATTGGTGCCCCTATATATATATTGGATTCATAAAACACTAAAAAAATATATAGCCAATAAACCAGAGCATTACCAAGAATACTTTATGAAAGCATGGTATGTTCGGTTAGCAGGATGTATTTTAACCGCATTAATGTATGATTATTATTATAATGGTGGGGATACAATAAACTATTACCATTATGCTATGGGTGCTTTAAGGGTACTGTTTAATGAACCATCTATACTGCCTCAGCTAATTTTTAACCCTAAAGGGTTTTATGCCACTCGGTTTTTACATGAGAATGATTATTTTATAGAAAATGGCCTCTTTTTATTAGATGGTACAACCGCAATTGTAATATGGTTAGCCGCATTTTGCCTTTTATTTTTTCTGGGGTCTTTTTTGCTTACCAGTATCACCTTTACAATGTTTGCTTTTTATGGCTGCTGGAAATTATACACTACCTTCTATGACATGTATCCACAGCTAAAGAAGCAAATGGCTATTGCCTGTTTATTTATTCCATCTGTTTTTTTCTGGGGAACAGGAGTAATGAAAGACTCTTTATGTATGGGTGGTTTAGGAATGCTTACTTATAGCGCTTATAACCTCTTTTTTAAGAAAGGAAATAAGTTGAAGTTTTTATTCATGATTGCTGTTAGTATATTTATAGTATTTTCATTAAAGGTGTATATAATATTAGCCTTTTTGCCGGCGCTGTCAGTATGGGTATTTGCAAGATATCGTTATAATATTAAAAGCCCATTTTTAAAAGCAATGGCAACGCCTATATTTGTTGCATTGGCATCTGTTGCAGGGGTGTTCGTTTTGAAATTAATGGCATCGTACGCAGAGCGATACGCATTCGAAGAATTAATGCGCACCGCAAAAGATACACAAAACTGGTTAGTAACTGCAAGTGGGCAAAGTAGCGGCTCGTTCTATACTCTTGGAGATATAGATTATTCACCAATGGGCTTATTGAAAGTAGCCCCTAAAGCCATAAATGTTGCCTTGTTTAGACCATATATTTGGGAAATAAGAAAACCAATACTATTAGCCGCTTCATTAGAAGGGATAGTAACCTTGTATCTTACGGTTACACTATTGTTTAGAGCCGGTTTTTTAAATTTCTTAAAGCTTATTGCAAATAACCCTGAAGTTCAGTTTTGCCTTATATTTTCCATTATATTTGCTTTTGCTGTAGGATTTACCAGCTTTAATTTTGGAGCTTTAGCACGTTATAAAATCCCATTTATGCCTTTTTACTACATTGCCTTATTTATTTTGGCAGATGCACAAAAGAAAAATGCAATGGCTTCATCTACTCCTCCCATAACTAAGAAATAAGAACTATTTAGTATATTTGCTTTTTGGAAAATTTTTAATTCGAATTATAAATGAATATAGCCGTAATTGGAACAGGGTACGTAGGTTTGGTTTCCGGTACATGTTTGGCAGAAACAGGAAATAATGTAGTATGCGTAGATATTGATACTGCAAAAGTAGAAAAAATGAACACAGGAAAAATTCCAATTTATGAACCTGGATTGGAAGTGCTGTTTTTGAGAAATATTAAAGAAGAAAGACTGCAATTTACCACCAACTTAGAAGAAGCGGTGAAAAACGCTACTTTGATCTTTTTGGCACTACCCACTCCGCCCGGCGAAGATGGT
>ENA-UOYA01004994-UOYA01004994.1-activated-sludge-metagenome-genome-assembly--contig:-NODE-4994-length-10746-cov-7.711627_pt1 | contig 10746 bp, 4 predicted proteins | sample MGYA00238163_ERZ764804 | MGnify/ENA primary metagenome ERZ764804 (study PRJEB28919, sample SAMN05720223) | activated sludge metagenome | isolation source: Anaerobic digester | place: Hong Kong...
TGCTGCTTGACGCTGGTAGGACGTATCTCTTCGATGGGACGGACGGGCGGAGCGGGGTAGGCCTGCATCCGCGCGGGACGCACGAAACCCAGTTCCACGTCGCGCGCGCCGGCACGGTCGTAGAAGGTGGCGTGGACCGGTCCGTTCTTTTTCGCCTCAATAGCCTGTTCCCACTTGCCTTCGTCGAAGCCGGTCTGCGCCCAACCTCGCGGCTCCAAGCGCGCGTCGCAGGTTTCTCCCATCAGGATGTCGGCTTCGACTACCGCACCTGTCGAGACGCGCCAGTCCTCGCCGGTCGAGATCGTCTCGCGCTTTCCATCTTCGAATTCGATCTCAAGCTGCGCGATCAATGCAGGCGTCTTGCCATAGAAATAACGCCCTACTTTGTTGGGACCGTACCCCACCAGCAACCCGTAGCCCACGTAACCGCTGTACCAGCCGTCCGCCACCACGGCGCCGATGGCGTTGTCGCCCTTGCGGACAAGCGCGGTCACGTCGAAAGCGTTGTAGTATGCGCGGCGCCGGTAGTCGCTCCATCCCGGCGCGAACATCCGCTCGCTGACGCGGCTGCCGTTGAGATAAGCGTCGTAGACGCCTAGGGCCGAAGCGTAGAGCACGGCGCGGCGCACCTTGCCGGTGGTCTGGAATTCTTTGCGGTAGTAATGCGCCGGCGGAAGGTAGAGTTCCTTGCGGCTGTTGTGAAGCGGAGAGGTGTCCTTGTAAGAGATCCAGCGCGCGCTCCAGTCCTCGGGAGTAAGGAGTCCCATGCTCCACCGCGCCGCGGCGCTCCACCGTGAAGGCTTGTCCGAGCCAGGGTAGGCGCGCACCTTCCAGTAGCACTGCTGTCGAGAAGCCAGCGCCTTGCCCCGATAGACGACCTGAGTGGTCTCGCTGCCGGAGACTTTGCCGGAATCCCACAGGTCGCCGCGGTTGGCAGCGAGCAGGCGCTCGCTCGACGCCACGAGGATCCGGTACGCCGTCTGACGTGCGCCGCGCTCTTTCGCGGTGAGCTTCCAACTCAGCCTGGGCACGGTTTCGTCGATGCCCGTCGGATTCTCCAGGTACTCGACACGCAACTGCTCCACTTCCAGCTTCGGTTCCGCCGCGATCGCCAGCGAAGCCACCATGAACAAGACTCCTCGTCGTATCAATCCGCGTTCTCCTTGCCTACTCGTTCCAGACTACATCCGCGGGCACGGTATAATCACGCTTGCCACCGATAATCCTGTGTTTCGGTAACCCGGATCGTGGGGATGACGCCGCTGGCGTGCTCGTTGCAAGAGAGTTGAACCTGCCGGTATCCGAACCCGCGGCGATTCTGGACTTGGATCCGCACGCGCATGTCATACTGGTGGATGCGGTGGTCACCGGTTCTGCTCCAGGCACAATTCACACGTGGGACGCGAACGCGCTGCCTCTGCCTCGTGAGACCTTTCGCTGTTCGACGCACGCGCTAGGAGTTGCCGAGGCCGTCGAAACCGCGCGCGCACTCGGCAGGCTGCCCGCGAGCATGACAATTTACGGCATCGAAGGAGCGCAATTCGAATTCGGCTCACAGCCGCGGCAGGAGGTCGCCGCGGCCGCGCGTGAACTGGCCAAGACGCTCTCAGCACAATGCAGAGGCTCCGAGTAACTCTCACCGGCGCCGTGCAAGGCGTCGGGTTCCGGCCGTTTGTTTACAGGCTTGCCGCTAGTTTGCGCCTGAATGGCTGGGTGCTCAACTCCACCTCCGGCCTCACCGTGGAGGTGGAAGGCGAGCCGGCCATCCTCGACGAATTCCTCGGCCGGCTGCATCGTGAAAAGCCCGCGCCGGCCGTGATCCTCGCCAGCGAATCGTCACTGTTGGCGCCGGCGGGTTTCGATCATTTCGAGATCCGAACCAGCGACGAGGCCGAGGAGAAGACCGTCGCGGTGTTGCCGGACTTGGCGACCTGCGGCGATTGTCTGCGCGAACTTTTCGACCCGGCGAACAGACGCTTCCGGTACCCCTTCACGAACTGCACGAACTGCGGCCCGCGCTACAGCATTGTCGAAAACGTGCCCTACGACCGCCCGCGCACGACGATGAAGATTTTCACGTTGTGTCCGACTTGCCGGCACGAGTACGAAGATCCCCGCGACCGCAGGTTCCACGCCCAGCCCAACGCCTGCCCGGTGTGCGGCCCGCGGTTATCGATGCCGGTCGAGAAGGCCGTCCGCGCGCTCGTCGACGGCCGTATCCTGGCACTCAAGGGCATCGGCGGATTCCAATTGCTGGTGGACGCACGCAACGAAGATGCCGTGGTGCGTTTGCGCCATCTCAAGGCCCGCGAGGAGAAGCCCTTCGCGCTGATGATGCCATCGCTCGAGATGGCGAGAAAGTACTGCGTCGTCTCGGAGGCTGAGCGCGCGTTACTCGAGTCGCCCGCCGCGCCGGTCGTCCTGCTGACGCCGAGCGGTGAGCCGGGCCTCGCGCCCAGCGTGGCCAAGAGCTCGCCTTACATCGGTGTGATGCTGCCGTATTCGCCGCTGCATCACCTGTTGATGCGCGAAGCCGCCATCCCTGTGGTGGCCACCAGCGGTAATCGAAGTGACGAGCCCATCGCGATCGACAACGAGGAAGCGCGGCGGCGGCTGGACGGCATCGCGGATGTGTTCCTGATGCACGACCGCCCTATCGCCCGCCCCTGTGACGATTCCGTGGTGCGCCTGGCGCGCGGCCGGGAGATGGTGCTGCGGCGCGCACGCGGTTACGCGCCTATGCCCGTGCGTGTCGGGCGGCCGCTCGAACCCGTGCTGGCCGTGGGGGCGCATCTGAAGAATGCGGTGGCCATCGCCATCTCGCACCAGGTATACGTCAGCCAGCACATCGGGGACTTGGACACGCTGGAAGCCCGCGAAGCGTTTGAACGGGCGATCCATGACCTCTGCCGCCTCTACCGGTTCGAGCCGCGCCTGATAGCCTGCGACATGCACCCGGACTACGCGTCGAGCCAGTGGGCGCGCGCGAGCGGACTGCCCGTGGTGGAGATTCAGCACCACGAAGCGCACGCCGCCTCCTGCGCGGCGGAAAACGACATCCGCGGGGATTACCTCGCGGTAAGCTGGGACGGCACGGGGTACGGGCGTGACGCCACCATCTGGGGCGGCGAATTCTTCGCCGCCAGCAACGGCGCCTTCGAGCGCGTCGCGCACCTGCGGACGTTCAGGTTGCCCGGTGGGGAAGCGGCGGTGAAGGAAGGCTGGCGCGCCGCGGCCAGCTTGCTTTACGAGATCGAGGGCGCAAGCGCGATCTCTGACACTCCGGCCATCGCGCGCATGCTGGAGCGAGGGCTGAACGCCCCGGTGACCAGCAGCGTGGGCCGCCTGTTCGACGCCGTGGCCGCGCTGAGTGGCGTGGCGAGGGAGAGCCGCTTTGAAGGACAGGCCGCCATGTTGCTCGAACGGGCCATAGGTTCAATTGACACCCGCGAGGCTTATCCTCTCAAGGACGGCGACTGGGCGCGGTTGGTTGAGGCTGTGCGCCGCGACGTGCAGGCTGGCGTCGAGCCGGGACTGGTTTCGGCGCGATTCCACAACGCGCTGGTGGAGTGGATCGTCGAAACCGCCGCGGCCAGCGGCATCGGGCAGGTCGTGTTGAGCGGAGGCTGCTTCCAAAACCGCTATCTCATGGAGCACGCCGTGGCGCTGCTCGAAGCGCGCGGCTACACGGTCTTCACTCACCAGCGCGTCCCACCCAATGATGGCGGCATAGCGTTGGGACAGGCGGTACTGGCGTCTTCAACGCCCAGCCAAGTTGAGTAGGAATGCATACTCGAAGGCGGCGTCCCGCCAGCGCTCATAGCGAGCGGAAGCGCCTCCATGGCCCGCCGACATCTTGGTCTTCAGCAGCAGCAGGTTGTTGTCCGTCTTGGTGGCGCGCAACTTGGCCACCCACTTGGCCGGTTCCCAGTATTGCACCTGGGAATCGTGGAAACCGGTGGTGACAAGCAAATTCGGGTACTTCTGCGTTTTCACCTGGTCGTAGGGCGAGTAGGACAGGATGTAATCGTAATACTTCTTTTCGTTGGGATTGCCCCACTCGTCATATTCGCTGGTAGTGAGCGGAATGCTGTCGTCGAGCATCGTGGTCACCACGTCGACAAACGGCACGTTGGCGATCACACCCTTGAAAAGCTCCGGACGGATGTTGATGATGGCGCCCATCAACAGGCCGCCCGCGCTGCCTCCCTTGGCGAAGACCAGATCCGGTGAGGCGTACTTCTGCTTCACAAGATGCTCGGTTGCCGCGATGAAATCGGTGAAAGTGTGTATCTTGCTCAATTGCCGGCCGTCTTCGTACCAGCGCCTCCCCATCTCCTGCCCGCCGCGGATGTGAGCGATGGCATAAACGAAGCCGCGGTCAAGCAAGCTGACAACGAAGGGATTGAACTCGGCGTCCATGCTGATGCCGTAAGACCCGTAGCCGTAAATGAGCAACGGACTCTTGCCATCCTTCTTGAATCCCTTGCGGTACACCAGCGAGATCGGGATGCGCTGACCGTCGGACGCCGTGGCCCACTCACGCTCGGTGACGTAGTTGGCGGAGTCGAAGCCCCCGCGCACCTCTTCGCGCTTGAGCAGCGTCTTTTCCCGCGTCTTCATGTTGTAGTCGAAGGCCGACAGCGGCGTGGTCAGCGAAGAGTAACGGTAGCGGAACAGCAGCGTATCGAATTCGGGATTCTCGGCGGCGAAGACGGCGTAGGCGGGCTCGCCGAAGTCGATGTAGTGCTCTTCCGTGCCGGACCATGGCCGGACGCGCAACTGGATGAGCGCGTTGGAACGTTCTTCGACAATAAGGAAATCGCGGAAGATTTCTATATCGCCAAGCAGCACGTCGTCGCGATGACCGATCACCTCCTGCCAGTTCGCAAGACCTGGACTCCCGACCGGCGCTTTCATCAATCGAAAGTTCTTCGCATGGTAATTCGTACGGATGTAGAAATGATCCTCGAAATGCTCTACAGAGTACTCGTGACCCCTGCGCCGCGGCTCGATGACTTTGAACTTGCCATCCGGCGTGGAGGCGTCCAAGTAAAGGTACTCGCTCGCCAGCGTCTGATACGAGGCGATCATGATGTACTTTTTCGACTTGGTCTTGAAGATCTGGCACGAGTACGTGTCGTCCTTCTCCTCAAAGACCAGCACGTCAGCCGACGTATCGGTACCCAGCACGTGCCGGTACACCTGGTAGGCGCGCAGCGTGGTGGGATGCTGCTTCACGTAGAACAGCGTCTTGTTGTCATTGGCCCACGCGGCGTTGTCGGTGACATCGGGGATGCTGTCTTTCAGCATTGCTCCCGTTGAGAGGTCCTTGAATCGTATGGTGTAAAACCGGCGGCCGACAGTATCCACAGGGTAGGCGACGATGTCGCTGTTGGAAGAGATGACAGGCCGTTGCACGGAACAATACTTGTGACCTTCGGCTTCCTTATTCGCGTCGACCAGGATCTGCTCGGGAGCGTCGAGGGAGCCCTGCTTGCGGCAGTAGATCGGATAGTCTTTGCCCTCTTCGGTACGCGTGTAGTAATAGTAACCATCGCGCCGGAACGGGACTGACATGTCGGTCTGTTTGATGCGCTTTTTGAACTCAGCGTAAATCTTCTCTTCGACGCCTTTGGAGTCGGCCATCGCGGCTTCAGTATAAGAGTTTTCGGCCTTCAGGTACGCGATAACTTCGGGGTTGTTGCGGTCCCGGAGCCAGAAGTAGTTGTCGATGCGCACATTACCGTGCTCTTCGAGTTTCTTTGGTACGACCTTGGCGACGGGTGGTTTCATGTTCGTGCCCTTATCTTGGTTGGAACAGGTGGCCAGGAATGTTGCCACTGTAAGAAGAACAGCGAACCGTATCAAATGGCGAACCTCCTGCTCGAAACGGCCCCACTGAATCTCAGTATACACTTGGTCGTATGCGGAGACCGTTAGCAACGCTCTTACTGGCCCTGCCCGCTTCTCTCGCCGCCGATCGTCCGTGGCAGCAGGTCGTCGCACCGCCAGTACAGGAAGTGGCGAGGCAGTTCGCCTCGCCGCCACCCGAGTATGCCATGACCATGTGGTGGTTCTGGAACGGGCCGATGACCGAGGAGGCCATCGACCGCGACTTGCGCGACATGAAACGCCACGGAGTGAACGCGGTGCTTATCTGGCCTTATGTCGGGCTGGAGATCCAGTACCTCAGCCCGACCTGGTTCGAGCGCGTGCGTTACGCCGTCGAGGCAGCGAAGCAACTGGGCATGCGTGTGTGGCTGGAAGACGAGGGCGGGTACCCGAGCGGCTTCGTAGGAGGCAAGGTAGGGCGCGAACGCCCACAGCAGCGCATGCAGGTACTGGCAAGGCAGCGCAACGAGAAAGGCGACTGGATTGTTGCACCCGAGTACCGCTCAGGACCTACGCGCTACGTGCACAACCCTGGCTTCGCCAAAGATCACGCGAACCCGCTCTACGACGCTCTCAATCCCGCCGCTACACGAGATTTCCTCACGGACGTTCACGAACAGTACAAGCGATACGTCGGCCACGAATTCGGCAAGACGGTGCTGGGCATTATGGGCGACGAACCGTCCTTCCCCGGAGTACCTTACACGGAGGGCATCTATGAAGAGTTCCTGAGGATCAAGGGTTATGACCCGCGTCCGCATCTCGGGCAGCTATTCGAAACTGCCGGAGAGGAAGCGCTGCGCTTCCGCGCTGACTATTGGGATGTCTGGACCCGCCTGTACCGAGATCATTTCTTCGGCCTCCAAGCCGAGTGGTGTGCGCGCGAGGGTCTCGAATCGCTGACGCACCTGTGCGGCGAAGAGAACATGCCCGAACTGGTAAACCTGAATGGCGATTTCTTCCGCTGCTTCCGTAAGGTGCAGATCCCGGGCGTGGACGCCATCTGGCGGCAGATCTGGTACGGCAAGACGGCCGATTACCCCAAACTGGCTTCTTCCGCGGCGCACCAGTACGGGCGCCCGCGAGCTTTCAGCGAGGTGTTCGCGGTGTACGGCCGCGGGATTTCGCTCGAGCAGGCCAAATGGGTGATGGACCACCACTTGGTGCGCGGCGTGAACTTACTGCAAATGATGGAGTATCTCTCTTCTACCGACACTTACCGCACTTACTTTCATCCTCCTGCCTGGCAGATATCGCCGGAGTGGTACAACTTCGCGCTGCTGGCGAATTACGTGAACCGCATGAGCTATGTACTCTCGGTGGGGCGCCCCGCGGCGTCGATCGCCATTTACTACCCGACGACCAGCGGCTGGATGCGCGATTTCAAACCGAACGAGACGGCGCTGCGCGTGGCGCGAGAACTCCTGGAAAGCCAGCGCGATTTCGATTTTCTGGATGACGACTCCCTGGCAACGCTCGTAAGAGTGGATCGCGGCGCACTGGTGAATTTAAGCGGCCAGCGCTACCGGACCGTGATCGTGCCGGCGGTTGCGGTGATCACGGAAGCTGCGCTCGAGCGCCTGCGCGAGTTCGCCGGAAGCGGAGGCAAGGTGGTCTTTGAAGGGCATACTCCGCAGCGCATCGCTGGCCGGACCTATCTGCAAGCGGTTGCGGGCCCGGCGTCGTACTCCTGGGCCGCGACGGGCAACTACCAAGCCCACCTTCCCAAGCCCGATGTTGCCGTGGAAGGCGCCGCGGTGCCGCATTTGAAGTGCCTGCACCGGCGCCTGGCCGACGGCGAAACATACTTCTTGTTCAACGAGGGGTCCAGCCGGATGGATGTCACTCTCCGTCTCGAAGGCCAGGGTACGCCCGAAGTGTGGGACGCTTCGTCGGCGAAGCGAACGACACCATCCGGGTGGGTGCGCGAGACCGGGCACGTTCGCGTGCCCCTCATTTTCGAACCCTTCGAAACGAAACTCATTGTGCTGGTGCCTGCCGGAGGCGCACCGGCGGTTCACCGGCTGAGGCCGTCGGAGAACCAGTTCGCGATCGATGGAACCTGGAATATCCAGGTGGGCGGCCGCGTTTTCCACGGCGCGCTGAAATCGTGGTCCGAGTTCGGCTTGCCTTCGTACGTGGGAGGGTCGCGCTACCGGATCAACTTCAACTTGCCGGAAAGCTGGTACGAGAAGCGCGATCGCATCTGGCTGGATCTCGGAAACCTGAATTGCTCGGCGCGCGTGCAGGTCAATGGCGGTTCGCTCGGCACACGCGCCTGGCGACCGTTCCGCTTCCCCGTGGGTAAGCTGCTGCGGACGGGCGAGAACGAATTGGAGGTGGAGGTCTACAACACGCCCGCACCCGAACTGGCAGGCGATCCGGCACGCCTGAAGGAAATCGAAACCAAGGGCTGGCTGAAGAACTCCTACATCCGCACCTATCAGAAGTTCGATCAGGAGATGACCACGTCCGGCCTGCTTGGTCCGGTGCGGCTGGTCGAGTACGAGGCAGTGGAATGAAACTGACTATTCCCTTTCTCTTAGCGGCTGTGTTGGCGCATGGCGCCGGACTCCGCGACAGCTTTGCAAATCCGCCGGGGGAGGCCGGCCCGAGCATGTACTGGATCTGGCTCGGTCCGGCGGTGACCCGCGAAGGCGTGGACCGGGATCTGGACAACATGCGCATGGCGCACATCAGCGGCGCTGTGCTGCTACCGGTCTATCCGCTCTCGGAGGACGACCCGGCCCGGGGCATCCGTAACCTGCCCTTCCTCTCGCCGGAATTCAACGACATTCTTCACTACACCGCGACGCGGATGAATCGCGCCGGTATGACGTTCGACGTGACTATCGGCACTGGCTGGCCTTACGGCGGCCCGTGGGTCACGCCGGAACTGGGCGCGCGCATGCTGCGTTTGCGCAAGGCCGGCGAAGCGCTTCAGCCGGGCGACGAACTGGTGGCGGACACCGCCGCCGGACGCATCGTCTCCGCGCCCACGCGCATGATGGTCAAGCGAGCCTCAGTCGGCGACGAAGGCCTCGTGCTGGACCATTACAACCCGCGCGCGCTCCGCGTCCATCTCGACGCGGCAGGCGAAAAGCTCTTGAGCGCCCTGCAGGGCACCGGGTTCCGGTCGTTCTGGTGCGACAGCCTGGAGGTTTTCCAGGCCAACTGGACACCTGCATTCCTCGATGAGTTCCAGCGCCTGCGTGGTTACGATCTGAAGCCCCATCTCGATCTGCTTTTCGGCGAGGCCAAACCAGAGGCGGCGCAGGTCCGCCACGACTTCTGGCAGACGCTATCCGAACTTGGAGCGGAGAACTTCCTGAAACCGCTGCAGCAATGGTGCCATGCCAAAGGAGTGCCTGCACAAGTGGAAGCCTACGGTCAGCCGCCCGTGTCTCTGGGCGGATTCCGTTATGTCGATCTGCCCGTGGGGGAGCACTACGAGTGGCGGATGTTCAACGCCTCCAGGTGGGCTTCGAGCGGCGGGCATCTGTTTGGCAAGAACGTGATCGGCGCCGAGGCCTGGACCTGGACCGGCATACCAAACCGTTACGGCGATACGCTCGAGCAGTTGAAACTCGCCTCGGACATGCACTTCGTGAGCGGGATCAACTCGCTGATGGGAATCAGCTACGTGTACTCACCCGGATCGGCCGATCTGTCCGGATGGGCTCCCTACTGGGGTCCGCTGATCAACCACACGCAGACATGGTGGCCGTATTTCCCGCATTTCAGCCGCTACGTGCAACGAGTGAGCTGGATCCTGCGGCAGGGACGTCCGGTGTCCGACGTGGCGCTCTATCTTCCGGCGGATGATGTGTGGGCGGATACCCCGGCTTCCAATGCGCTCAACCTGTATTTCGGCGTAAAAGAGCGGCTGCACGGAGGTCGAGCGCCGGAATTCGGCCTGACGAACGCGATGGCAGGCGACACCCCGGTGATCTCCACCGTGATCAACAACGGCTACAGCTTCGATGCCATCGACAGCGCGACACTGCCGTACGCGCACATCGAAGTGGGCCGCCTGAAGATGGGCTTGGGGGACTACCGCGTTGTAGTGCTTCCCAACCTCGAAGGGATGCCGCTGGCGGACCTTCGTAAGCTCGCCGCGTTCGTGAAACAGGGCGGCTATGTCATCGCCACCAGGCGCCTGCCGCACCTGGCCTACGGCTGGAAGACTCACAAAGAGGACACGGCCGAGCTACAGCGCCTGGCGAAGAGCATGTTCAACGGCCGGCGCGCCATCCTGGTCAGCGACGAGCGCGAAGCCTTCCGGCAGGCGCTTTTACGCTCCGTGCCCCCGGACGTGCAATTGGAGACCCCCGACCGTGATTTCGCCTTTGTCCACCGGAACCTGCCCGGAGAAGATTACTACTTCGTCGCAAACCTCGGTCTACACCGCAAGACCCTGCGGACCAAGTTTCGCGCCCCGGGCCGGCGTATTGAGTTGTGGGACCCGATGACAGGAGAAACCGGGCTCGCGTGGGACGGCACGCTGCGGCTGGATCCATTCGGCTCCGCCATCGTCCGAGTGTCGCACGGCAGCCCACTGCTCCATCGTCCCGATCAAAGGGAACGCCAGTCCATTGCGCTGGAGGCGGATCGTTGGAAAGTGAGCTTCCCCAAGTCCGCCGCGCAAGGCCTCGGTGATTGGACAAACTCCGCCGCCACGCGCCATTTTTCGGGCTCCGCCACCTACACGGCGGAGGCCGATCTGAAACAGGGCTCGCGCGTGATATTGGATCTCGGCGAGGTGCACGAAATCGCCGAAGTGAAGGTGAACGGAACCCCGGCCGGCGTTGCGTGGAAGCGGCCCTATCGCTTCGACATTTCAAAGCAAGT
>ENA-UOYA01004997-UOYA01004997.1-activated-sludge-metagenome-genome-assembly--contig:-NODE-4997-length-10744-cov-5.118627_pt1 | contig 10744 bp, 11 predicted proteins | sample MGYA00238163_ERZ764804 | MGnify/ENA primary metagenome ERZ764804 (study PRJEB28919, sample SAMN05720223) | activated sludge metagenome | isolation source: Anaerobic digester | place: Hong Kong...
TATGGCTTCAAAGCAAGCCGCGTAACGTTCTCAGACGTATTCTATCAGACGATGAACGGAGCATCCGCTCCCACCGCATCCGGAGGAGGAACCAATCCGACCCAGCTGGGCTACGGCGCCAAGGTCAACTCCGTAGACGTATTAAACACCCGCGCCGGCAGTGCAACCACCGACCGCGCACTGGACGTATATATCAACGGCGACGGGTATCTGCCCGTGAAAAACAGTGAAGGTACCGTCAAGTTTACCAGGGTCGGCGTATTGAGTTTCGACCTGGCCGGTAATCTGGTAGACTCCAACGGAAACCAGGTGCTTGGCTTCCGGCTGGACGACGCGACCAAAACTCCGCAGCTGGAATCCAACGGAACAACCACGACACAGAATCTGGTCGCCATCAAGGTTGATCCGTTGGAAATGGATAAATACACCGGTATCGCCATCGGCCAGAACGGTGAAATCACCGCCATCAGAGAGGGAGATCCCGCCTTTGTTCCTTCCGCCGACACCGGCTGGATGCAAGGAACGCCGACCGTTTCGGAAACATCATTATACAGCGGCAGCGTGAACATGACCGTAAGAAAGCAGTTTACGCCAAACCCAGCTATTTATAACGGAACAGCGCCTTTAATAGTCAGCTCAAATGCGCATATCGATGAAACGGTGCCAATGACGCTTGAACGTGCCGGTTCGAATTTCATATTGCACTATACCCCTGAAGGCGGGGCGGCGACAACAGTTTCGGGAACGCTGAATTTTACTACCACACCGCCTTCGGTAACGTTCACAGGAATCGTGGATGATAATGGTGGATCAAGCGCATATGTTACGATTCCTATCGATGCGGCAAACGGATTTACGATTGCCGATCCTACCGGAGCTCCGGGCGTCAACCTTGGGACGCTTGATGTTGATACCTATCTCATAACAGTAACAACAACAGACAAATCAGGCGCTACCGTAACGCTGAATGAGACCTGGGCGAGTGCTGCCGATACTTCATTTGTCTTCGGAGATATTACAATAACAATCGATCCGGCTAAATTCCAGGCTGCGCTGGACGAGGGCTTTACCAACATCACCATCGGCAATGTCGGCCCCGGACCCGGTGAGCCCGTCAAGATTGCGCATATCGCCATCGCAAGGTTTACCAATGCCGACGGTCTCTCCCAGGACGGTGAAGGCTACTATGTGGAAACCACCAACTCCGGCAATGCGGTGGCTACGATTCCCGGCAACGGAGGAACGGGAAACCTGAGATCAGGCGCTCTTGAGATGTCCAATGTGGACCTTTCGAGAGAGTTCACCGAAATGATCATCACCCAGAGAGGCTTCCAAGCCAATACCAGAATGATCACCGTATCGGATGAAATGCTTTCCGAACTGGTCAGCATGAAGAGATAATTTCCGGATTTCGTTCAGAGGGAGCCGTCCGGCTCCCCCTGAACTCAATAATTTCAAAGGAATAAGGGAGCCAATGGTTCCCTGGCGGAAGCGGCGTTGCCGCTTGTAAAGGGGGAAGGTCAGCATGATCAAGCTAACAAAGTTGAACAAAAATAACAACGAGACATTTATCCTGAACTGCGAACTCATCGAAACCGTCGAAGAAAGACCGGACACAACCATCCGGCTGGTAAACGGCAAGCACTTCGTCGTGGCCGAGAGCGCCGCTGAGGTGGTTTCTAAGGTCGTCGCATTCAAAAGAAGCATTTACGGCAGATAGGGAGTATTGATCAATGGAATTCAGCGTTCTGATAGGGTATGTGGCACTGATACTTGCACTGATTTTTGGAATTGCATCCGCCGAGGATGGACTTAACTTTGCATTGCTGGGCAATTTCATCAACGGACCAAGTGTATTCATCGTCATCGGCGGAACATTATTCGCCCTGCTTGCCGCATTTCCCTTTAAAACGTTCAGAAGCCTGCCGAAGCATCTGAAAATGGTTTTCGGAAGGGATCAGAAGGATCCGTACGAATATGTGGAAGTCATTACGGAGCTTTCAAAGGAAGCAAGAAAAAAAGGCCTGCTCTCCCTCGAGGAGAAAGCTTTAAGCTTTGAGGACGAATTTCTGAAAGAAAGCCTTTTACTCGTCGTAGACGCCATTGAGTCGGACAAATTAAAGCTCTGGTTCGAGCAGAAGATCTCCAATATCGACCGCAGGAACCAGGAGGAAAGAAAATTCTATGAAATGGGAGCCGCGCTGGCGCCTGCATTCGGAATGATTGGTACGCTGATCGGCCTGGTCAACATGCTGAAGGCGATGAGCCTGGAAAGCGGCCCCGAGATGCTGGGAGAGAACATGTCCGTCGCACTGATCACTACATTTTACGGATCGCTGCTGGCTAACTGCTTCTTCCTTCCCATGTCTAACAAGATCGAACTTGCACAGGAGCGGGAGATGCTTTTCAAGGAGTTGATCATGGAAGGCGTCATTTCCATAAAAGAAGGTGAAAATCCCAGGTTTATCCGTGAGAAACTGCTGAATTTCCTGGAGAAGAACGAAAAGAAACCGGAAGAACAGGACGACTTACGGCAATAGCAAGAAAGTAAACCCAAAAGGGAAAAAGGAATGAGATCCGTCTATGGCACGTGTCAGAAAAGTATGGAAAGTGAATAAGGATGCATGGTTGAATACTTACGCGGATATGATCACTCTGATCCTGGTATTCTTCGTTCTTCTGTACTCGATGTCATCGATGGATCAGGAAAAGTATCGGATGCTGGTGAAAGCCTTCACCGCGGATCCGCTGACCCTTCAGCAGCTGAGGGAACTGGAAGACAAGGAAGCAAACCAGGGCAAAGATCAGGGTCAGGGCGAGGGAGGAATCACCGAAGAAGCCGGCCTGAGCCAGGGCGACCAGATTCAGAACCTCGATCAGTTATATCAGTATCTGAAGGAGTATGTGGAGGTCAACCGGCTTGAAAACTCGGTCCAGATCAAAAAGGGAAAAAACCTTGTATATGTAAGATTTATGTCATCCCTGTTCTTTGAAGCGGACAGAGCCGTCCTGAAGCAGGGCGGCAGGGAAATTCTTGATTATGTGGGAAAAGCGCTGGGTCAGGTGGAGCCGTATATCAAATTTATACGGATCGACGGTCACACGGCGGAAGCGGCGCCCGGGACAAGCACCGTGGATGACAGAAAGCTTTCAACCGACAGAGCAAATGAAGTCTTGACCTATTTGGAAGAGAATTATATAAAGAATCCTGCAAAGCTGATGGCAGTGGGTTACGGATTATACAAGCCCATAGCGCCCAACGACACGGAGGAAAACCGTGCAAAGAACCGGAGGGTGGAAATATTGGTGGCGCAGGAAGACACCTTGCAGGATGAACTGGACCGGTTGTACGGTCTGGATGACATCGTTGAAACATCGGAAGACAACGAGTAGGAGATTGCATTATGAGTGAGATTCTGTCACAAAGTCAGATTGACAGCCTGTTGAGCAGTCTGACGAGCGGCCTCAAAGAAATTGAATCGCAGGAGCAGACGTCCGGAAAAAAAGTCAAGGAATACGACTTCAGAAGCCCCAAGCTTTTCACGCGCGAGCAGCTGAAGCTGCTGTACAGCATTTATGAGAACTATGCCAGGATCTTGTCCTCCTATATCACCGGCGTGCTGCAGACTTATACCCTGGTCGAGATCATTGAAGTCGAGGAGCAGCATTATTATGAATTCAATAATGCGCTGCCGGATTCGGTGCTGATGGGCATTCTCGATTTTGCGGTAAAACAGGATCAAAATGAGGAAGACCTGGTTTTAGTTGATTTTTCAAAAGACATAAGCTTCTGCTGCATCGATCGGCTTCTGGGCGGAGTGGGAAAACCGCTGGAGGTGGACCGGGAGTACACGGAGATCGAGCTCGGCATCCTGGAGCACCTGTTGAGGGGTATGGTCAATCTTATGAAAAACGTATGGCTCGATTATCTGGAAGTTGCTCCCCGCCTGCTGAAGCTTGAAACCAACGCCAGGATTCTCCAGGGGATCGGCGCCGACGAAAATGTGGTCATCGTAGTCATGAACGTCATGGTTAATGAGACACAGGGGAAAATGAACATCTGCATCCCGGCCGTAACGCTCGATACCATGTTTAAAATGAAAAATGCCCTGAGCAAGAAAAAAGAGAGGCGGGGCGATCAGCTGACTGACGCTCAGAGAAAGGCGGACATCATGCGGGAGATCAGCGAATCGGAGCTGGAAATCACCGGAATTCTGGGAACCATTGACGTGCTGTCCAAAGATCTGCTCGATCTGGAGGTCGGAGACATCATCAAGCTGAACAAGCCCGAAAACTCCCTGGTGGAGCTGGCCGTAGGCGAAACGGTCTGGTTCCGGGGAGAAATGGGTTCATACAATAAAAAGAAAGCCGTTGCGATAAGAGAAACAATAAAGAGAGGAAGTGACCATATTAGATGACAAATGACAACGAACTGTATACGCTGACTGATATGGAGAAAGACGTAATCGGGGAAGTAATGAATATCAGTATGGGCGCTGCCGCGACGGCAATGTCGACCATACTGGATCGGAAGGTCAATATCACAACGCCGAGAATCGAGACCACGCCGGTGGAAGAATTTGAGTTTTCTTACCTGGAACCGGTCGTCGGCGTTCTGATCAAGTACATTGAGGGTGTTGACGGAACGAACATCCTGCTGTTAAGAGAAGAAGACCTGAAGAAGATTCTCGGACATCTGCTTTCCATGGAACCCTCCGAGGTCGAACTGGATGAAATCAGCATGAGCGCGATCTGTGAGATCATGAACCAGATGATGGGATCGGCTGCCAGCGCACTGGCGTCATTCCTCGGACAGGTCGTCAATATATCGCCTCCGGAAATCCTGGACACAACGGATAATGTGAAGAACATCTTTTCCATGGCCGGAGAATCTCTGGTAAGCATAAAATTTAATCTCAGCATTGACAATCTGGTCAATAGTGAGTTCATCAGCGCAATGGAACCGCATCTTGCAAAGGAAATCGTAAAAAGATCCTACGGAGCAAGCGATATGGATGTCGGAGCGGAAGAGGCGCAGGAACCGGAACCGCCCGCGGCGGCCCAGGAAACGCAGGCTGCAGCGACGCAGGAACCGGAACCGTACGCAGCAGCTTCTGAAGTCCCTGCCGCTTCAGCCGGAACGCCGGCACAAGAGACGCCGGCAGCTGCCGTGCAGCAGACAACGGCTCCGTCTTCCGCAAGCACGGCGACGGCAGAACCCAGACCGTCCCTTGCCGAGCAGGCGCCGAAACAGCAGGTTCAGGCAACCGCATACAATTTCAAACCCTTGAGCCCGGAGCGGACTGCCGACGAATTGAATATCGACGACAACAATCTGGAACTGATCATGTCGGTCCCGATCCAGATTACGGTAGAACTCGGCAAAACAAAGAAGAAGATCAAGGATATCGCCGAACTGACGGTGGGAAATATCGTCGAATTGAACCGGCAGGCCGGAGATCAGGTCGACGTCATGGCAAACGGACGGCTGATCGCCAGAGGAGACGTTGTTGTAGTCGACGATAACTACAGTGTAAGGATCACGGAAATCATCAAGGCAAAAGAAACCGGTGAAATAAAGTAAGAAGAGAGGAAGATAAAAATGGCAAAGATTTTAATTGTTGACGATGCGGCTTTTATGAGAATGATGATCAAGGATAACCTGAAAAAGGCGGGCTATTCCGATTTCCTGGAAGCGGGCGACGGAGAGGATGCGGTAAACAAGTACTCGGAAAACAAACCGGATCTGGTGCTGCTTGACATTACCATGCCGAATAAGGACGGAATTCAGGCTCTGCAGAGCATCAAGCAGATCAATCCGCAGGCAAAGGTGATCATGTGCTCCGCTATGGGCCAGGAGGGAATGGTAGTCGAAGCGATCAAGCTGGGCGCTTTGGACTTTATCGTTAAGCCGTTTAAACCGGAACGCCTGATTCAGACCGTGAAAAACGTTCTGGGTGATTAACCGAAGGAGAATTTGAATTGATTGGAGATATTATTTCTTTGCTGTTCGCCCTCATCGGCACGGTATGCATCATCATGCTGACCTACTTCGCCAGCAGATGGTATGCAAAGAGGATGGGACCCATTGCCGGGGGAAAGCACATAAAGGTCGTTGACAGGCTGGCTGTCAGCAAAACAGGGTCGATCCTGATCGTTGATATCGGAGGAAGACAGTATATGCTGGGGGTCAGTGACCAGAATGTCCGGATCCTGATGGAGCTTGACGAAACGATCCCCCTTCCCATGCAGCATGAGACAGGCGGTGACGGTTTCAAAAGCCTGGTCAATGCGATCAAAAAACGGAGGGGTGTCGACTAGTTATGGAATTCATTATCAATGGGCAAGGCTCCGATGCTGTAAAAATGATCATTATCCTGACCATGATCAGCGTAGCGCCGTTTATCCTGCTCATGATGACCTGCTTTACCAGGATCATCATCGTGCTCTCTTTCCTCAGAAGCGCGCTGGGACTGCAGCAGACGCCGCCGAATCAGGTGCTGGTCGGTCTGGCATTATTCATTACCTTATTCGTCATGCATCCGGTGCTGTCCGAGGTCAACGAAACCGCCCTGCAGCCATATAACGACGGGCTCATCGAAACGCAGGAATTTCTGGACCGGGCTTCGGAGCCGATGAAAGAATTCATGCTGAAGCAGACAACCAAGTCGGACGTCGAGCTTTTTCAAGGCCTGGCTGCCGATGAAGATGTGCAGAACATGGAAGCGGCAGACCTTCCGCTACATATCGTCGTTCCCGCTTTTATCACCAGTGAATTGAAACGGGCCTTTTTAATCGGATTTTTATTATATATTCCATTTTTGATCATCGATATGATCGTCTCGAGTACGCTGATGTCAATGGGTATGATCATGCTGCCCCCGGTCATGATATCGCTGCCGTTCAAAATCATGCTGTTCGTCGTCGTGGACGGCTGGGGCCTCCTGGTCAAGACTCTCGTAATGACATACAACTGACGAAAGGAGTTCTGCAATGGATGCGACACAATTGACTGAGATCTTTCGGGATGCGATTATGACAGGCTTTAAAGTTGCGACTCCGATCCTGTTGGTGAGCATTCTGGTCGGATTGTTCATCTCGATCATTCAGGCGGCGACGTCGATCAATGAACAGACGATGACCTTCGTGCCGAAACTCATCGTGATCGGCCTGATCCTGATCGTCTTCGGAGGCTGGATGCTTCAGCAGATGGTGGATCTGGTGAACCGGATCTTTGAATTCATCGGGACGTCGGTTTAAGTTAAAAACAATGTAATTTATGATAGATATCACAATGGGTGACAGGGTTTGTTAAATGATTTAAACAGTTGGTATATCTTCTTATTCGTAGGCTGCAGAATGACAGGGGTGATCTTCTTTAACCCGGTCTTCGGAAGAGCAAACATCCCTGCTCTTGTAAAAATCGGGCTTTCCTTGGGGATCGCCCTCAATGTGACCTACGGCCTGACGGATATTTATGTTGCGGATTATACCACGATAGACCTGCTGGTCTCCATGGTTCGGGAATTTGCCGTCGGATTTGCCATGGGCTTCATCATGCAGCTGTTTCTCGGCGTCTTTCACATCGGAGGCGAACTGATGGACCTGCAGGTGGGATTCAGTATGGCGCAGATGTACGACCCGTCCACCAACTCGCAGGTTTCCGTGACCGGAAATTTCCTCACGATCATGTACGTCCTGCTGTTCTTCATCACAAACAGTCATCTGAACCTGATGGCGATCGCAGCAAAATCTTACAGCGTTGTGCCCGTCGGACTGGGAGGAGTGAGCGGCAAGATCGGGGTATACATGATAGAACTGTTCGGATACATCCTGGTTTACGCGCTGCAGCTCACGCTGCCGATCATCGTAACCGAGATTCTGGTCGAGGTCGCCGTGGGAATTCTCATGAGAGTGGTGCCGAACATCAACGTGTTCATCGTCAACCTGCAGCTCAAGATCATCGTCGGACTCCTGGTGCTGCTGACGATCATTCCGATGCTGGTCCGGTTCCTGGGAAAGCTGAATATGATCATGCTGGACCGCATGGAAACCGTGCTTACGTATTTTATATGGCAGTAAGCGTGCTGCGCCTGCCAATTTCAATCAGGTTGATGCTTAGGAGGGTGCTCAGCTCGCACAATGGACAACTGCGAGCGCCGAAGGGAACCATGGGTTCCCTAGCGGCAGCAGCGCCAGCTGCTGAAAGGGGGGAGAAACGTGGCGGAAACGAATAAAACTGAAAAAGCGACCCCGAAAAAGAAGCGGGACGAACGAAAGAAAGGGAATGCGTTTCAGAGCAGAGACGTCATCAGCGTCGTGGTCCTTATCGTGGGCTTTGTCCTGATCAGCAACCTGGGCGGCTTTATTATGGTTCAGATAAAAGAGCTTTATCTCTCCGGCCTGGACAAGATGAGCGGGCTGTATACCCTTTCCAATACGTCCTGTTTACAGATCATGAGGGAGGCTATGCTGGTATTCTTTATATCCACCATACCGATCCTCGTCGCGCTTGCACTGACAGGCGCCGTGATGACGGGAGCACAGACAGGCTTTCTGGTATCCGGAGAGCTGCTGAAGTTCAAATTCAGCAGGATCAGTATGATTCAGGGCTTCAAGCGGATGCTGTCGCTGAGGTCGGTGGTGCAACTGGTCAAATCCCTGATCAAGGTGATCGTCATCATGTGGGTCATCTACACCAGCGTACAGGATCTGATGGTCATAACACCCGATATGCTTAATGCCAGCCTGGACAGCAATTTGGATTTTATGATGGACCGGATCATGGCCATTGTATATAAAATCTGCCTTATTTTTGTAGCCGTTGCCGTTCTGGACCTGGCCTACCAGAAATACGATTACGAACAGAAGCTGAAGATGACCAAGCAGGAAGTCAAGGACGAATATAAACAGACAGAAGGGGATCCTTTCATCAAAGGAAGGATCAGGGAAAAGCAGCGAAGGATGAGCTTGAACCGGATGATTCAGCAGGTGCCTCAGGCTGACGTCGTCGTAAGGAACCCGACCCATTTTGCCGTCGCTTTAAAATACGACATCGAGAAAGACCAGGCGCCGATCGTGCTGGCAAAAGGCAGGGACTACATGGCCAAGCGCATCATCGACGCCGCAGAGAAGCATAAGATTTTGATTACGGAAAACAAGCCTCTCGCCAGGAGCTTATATGAAACGGTAGAAGTAAACGACTATATCCCGGCCGAACTCTACCAGGCGGTGGCAGAACTGATGGCCTGGGTATACAGCGTAAAAGAAGGTAAGAAGGTAGTATGAGAATTCTGACAAACGTCGTGGTTGTATTTGTGATTATGATCGTCGCATTGATCATTATCCCATTGCCGCCATTTTTCCTGGATTTCATGTTTATCATAAGCATATCCGTTTCATTGATGATCCTGATCACAACGATGTTTATCAAGGGACCCCTGGAGTTTTCCGTCTTCCCTTCCTTGCTGCTGATCACCACGCTGCTCAGGCTGGCGCTGAATATTTCATCGACCCGTCTGATCCTTTCAAACGGAGGCGAGGCAGGTCAGGTGATCGCAACGTTCGGAAGCTTCGTGCTGGGCGGTAACGCCATCGTGGGATTCATCGTTTTCATCATCATCGTCGTCGTCCAGTTTATCGTGATCACCAAAGGCGCGGAAAGGATCGCGGAGGTATCCGCCAGATTCACTCTGGATGCGATGCCCGGAAAACAGATGGCAATCGACGCCGATCTGAGCTCCGGCCTTATCAACGAACAGGAAGCGAAGGAAAGAAGAAAGAATATCCAGAGAGAGTCGGAATTCTTCGGGGCTATGGACGGAGCCACCAAGCTGGTGAAGGGAGACGCCATCGCCTCGATCATCATCGCATTGGTCAATCTCATTGGCGGCACCGTCATCGGTATGATTCAGGGCGGAATGACCTTCTCTCAAGTGCTGACCGTGTATTCCATCGCTACGGTCGGCGACGGTCTGGTCAGCCAGATCCCGGCGCTGATGATCTCCACGGCGACGGGTATGGTCGTGACGAGAGCGGCTTCCGAAGGAAACCTGAATGAAGACGTCAAGAACCAGTTTTCATCACAGCCGAGAGTTCTGGTGATTTCCGGGCTGGTCGTCCTGACGATGTGCCTGATTCCCGGAGCCCCGGTCATCCAGATCACGATCCTCGCAGCAATTCTGATCTCTCTTGGGGTCATCCTCATGCGAACCGCGGCCTCAAGAAAGCAGAAGGAAGAAATCACCGAGATGCAGGAATTCCTGGGTGAAGAGAGCAATGAGGCGGACTACTACAGAAATATCGACAACGTATACAACCTGTTGGGTGTGGAACCCATCGAAATGGAATTCGGATATTCGCTTCTGCCCCTCGTGGATGAAGCCAGCGGCGGAAGCTTTATCGACCGGATCGTTATATTCCGTAAACAGTTTGCCCTTGAAATGGGCGTCGTCGTTCCGACGGTAAGGCTCAGGGACAACGGCCTGATCAATCCGAATCAGTATCTGATCAAGATCAAAGGCGAAGAGGTCGCCAGGGGAGAAGTGCTTGTGGATTACTATCTGGCCCTTGACCCGGGCACCAGCACCGGCCCCATCGAAGGAATCGTCACCATCGAGCCGGCCTACGAGATCCCCGGAAAGTGGATCACGGAAAGCGAACGGGAGATGGCGGAGGTTTACGGGTATACGGTTATCGATGCGCTTTCCGTCATCGTGACCCATATGTCGGAGGTCATCAAGCG
>ENA-UOYA01004998-UOYA01004998.1-activated-sludge-metagenome-genome-assembly--contig:-NODE-4998-length-10743-cov-49.040045_pt1 | contig 10743 bp, 9 predicted proteins | sample MGYA00238163_ERZ764804 | MGnify/ENA primary metagenome ERZ764804 (study PRJEB28919, sample SAMN05720223) | activated sludge metagenome | isolation source: Anaerobic digester | place: Hong Kong...
ATCAATTCCTCATCCGCAACGGCAAACTAAAACCGGTGGACGGCGATTATTTCAATGACTTGCAAAGTCGTTTTTCGGTGGAAACACTAACCAAACTTTTCTACAAGGAACTTTCCGACTGGTATTTCTGGGCAATAAAAACAGTATCGTTTCCCAATGACATCAACAACCCAGACGACAATCGTAAGTACAATCCCGAAAATGTTATTCGGCTCATCACTCGCTTGATTTTCGTTTGGTTTCTGAAACAGAAAAATTTGATTCGACCTTTTTTGTTCGACGAAAAAGAATTGGCTGCCATTCTTCAGGATTTTGATCCGCTGAGCAATACGCAGACCAATTATTATCGGGCTATTCTTCAAAACCTGTTCTTTGCAACGCTCAATCGCGAAATCAATCAGCGAGAGTTTGCCAAAGACGATGGCTACTTGAAAAACCGTTCGAATTATAATGTCAAAAATCAGTATCGATATGAAAACGATTTCATCGACAAGGATACCGACCACATCATGGAACTTTTTGCCCATATTCCTTTTCTCAATGGCGGATTGTTCGAATGTCTCGATGATCGCACAAAAGATAACAAAACATTTTATTGGGACGGGTTTAGCAGACGTAATGACAGACAAGCATTTGTCCCAAACCGTTTGTTTTTTGCTAAATCCGAAACGGTGGATTTGAGCAGCGAATACAATAATGCGAAGATGAAGGCAGTAACAGTGTCCGGAATAATCGAAATACTGAATAAATATAATTTTACCATCGAGGAAAATACTCCCGCAGAAATTGAGGTTGCACTCGACCCTGAACTGTTGGGACGAGTTTTCGAAAATCTGCTTGGATCTTTCAATCCTGAAACACAAGACACTGCACGAAAACAAACCGGTTCTTTTTATACTCCGCGCGAAATTGTTAACTACATGGTCAATGAAAGTCTGGTTGCCTACTACTCAACTCAAGTGAAAGACGTTTCCGAAGCGTGCTTAAGAAACATTTTGGGATACGAAGATTCGGATTTCTATTTATCCGAAACACAATGCAAAGCTTTGACAAAAGCTACCTATTCCTGCCGCATCATCGATCCTGCCTGTGGTTCGGGAGCTTTTCCTATGGGTATGCTCCAACAACTTGTGCATGTATTGAGAAAACTCGATCCGCAAAATAACTATTGGCACAGCATCGTTCTGGAGGAAACATCCAACGCTTTGCAACAAGCCGGGAACGATGACGACAAAGCCGAACAGCTGGATGAAATTGCCCGCGTTTTCGACAGTGCCATTCACTATCCAGATTATGCCCGAAAACTCTATCTCATTTCTAATTGCATTTATGGTGTCGATTTGCAAAGCATTGCAGTGCAAATAAGTAAACTGCGCTTTTTTATTTCGCTCATCTGCGAGCAGGATTCTACCGGCGGTGCCGGCAATAACTACGGCATCCGTCCGTTACCAAACCTCGATACCAAATTCGTGGCTGCCAATACCCTTATCGCTATCGACAAAAACGAAGAAGATATGAAATACCTGGCGGACAGCTATATCAAAAAGCTGCTAGACGAACTCGACCGTGTCCGCAAGAGACTATTTTCGGCGAGCAATGCCGGTCAAAAAAAGAATTATAGAGAAAAAGACGAACATTTGCGTGAAGAGATTATGCTGGAAGTAGAACGCCTGTCGATTGAACATGCCAAAAGAAATCTGCTCGCTGAAAACCAACAAGAATTGGAGAAAAAGCAAGCCGAACTGGATAAGATCATGCTTAACCCCGATATTATAGAAACAGTAACCCAAACAGCTTTTTTTGGCAACGAAGAAAAAAAGCATTTCAACCGTACAAAACGGCGTATCAAAGAATTGCAAGCCGGTATTGCACGGATTGAAGAAGCTGTGAAAAAAGCCTCCGATTATTCGATTCAAAATCCGGCAGTTCGTCTTGCCAAACAACTTACTTTGTGGAATCCGTACGATCAAAACACCCATGCCGACTGGTTCGACCCCGAATGGATGTTCGGCATCAAGGACGGGTTCGACATCGTCATCGGCAATCCGCCGTATGTTTCTACCAAAGGGGTAAGCGAGAGTGATAAAAAAATACTCGAAAAACAGTTCGGATTTGCCGACGACCTTTACACTCATTTCTATTTCAAAGGAATGGATTTATTGAAGGATAAAGGTGTTTTGAGTTTCATTACTTCAAAAACTTTTTGGACGATACAGACCAAAAAGAATTTGAGGACGTTGATTTTGAAAAATAAGTTGCTGCAATTGTTCGATTCAGCCAATCCTTTCGACGCCGTAATGGTAGATACTTGTGTGATTCTGATTCAAAAGGTTCAAGACTCTTCCGACGAGTATCTGTTTACCTATCTCGATGGTAATAAGGATCTTTCCAAACCCGGATTGCAAAAGGGTAACATCACTTATTATCGAAATTCGCCCAATCAAGTTTTTTTTCCGATAAACGAATTAAATTTACGTATTTATGAACGATACGGCAAAAAAGTAAACGAATTGCTCAACACCTGGTGGGATAAAATTTCTACCAGCAAAAACATCGAAAAAAGCAAAAAAGAACTCGAAAAATATCGTGCTTCACTCAAACCCGGCGACATCACACTGCTTGGACTTATCACGGAAGGCGGACAAGGATTGGCTACGGCTAATAATGGAAAATATATCGGCGTTTTGGAAGGAACGAAATGGGCTGAAAACATAAAAAACCAGCGCTTCGAAAAACTGCTACTGGCCGGTAAATTCTGTAGGGAAAATCAAATCACCAATAAAAGTGATGCTACCCGATTTTTGGACTCATTGGATGAATCAGAAATTCGAAATCTGTTTGACGAACTGAAGGAAAACTACGGCAGGGATGTTTTCGGGCAAGGTTCGCTCTATCGCATTGTCAGTCCCACCGAAATTGCTGACGTGAACAGTCTGACAGACGATGAAAAACTGAACGGAATTGTTGGAAACAGAACTTTTGTCCCCTATGACAAAGGAGACAAGGACGGCAATCGCTGGTTTGCTCCCACTCCCTATTATATTGATTGGAGTAGACAGAATGTGAAATTCTTAAAAGATAATTCCGGTAAAAAAGGCGAAGGAATGCCTGTAGTTAGAAATCCACAATTCTATTTTAGAGAAGGTTTTTGTTGGAGCGACATCCATACACTATTAATCAAATGCAGATATAAAATAAATGGAATACATGATGTTAAAAGCATGAGTTTGTTTTCACTAAATAATGAAGAGATTCCAAATTATTATTTTATCTCATTTATCAATTCAACCTTGTTAAGTAATTATGATTTTTGCTTTATAAATAATACTCAAACATTTCAGATCAACGATGCTCGACAATTGCCCATCATTATCCCCAATGCAGCGCAATTACAATTTTTTGAAAATATATTCAATCGGGCTGTAGCTATACAAAAAGATAAGTTTTCGGGAAAAATGAGTGAATTGATAGCCGAAAAGGAATTGGATAAAATACAGGAAGAATTAGATAAATTTGTGGAGGAGATGTATTTAAAATAATAAATGGAGGTACAAATGAGAGGAGAACCCGTTATAGTAAAACAACTTTTGAAGAAAGCAAAGGATTCTGCACTATTAGCTGTGGAATTCTATAATAAACCGGCTGTAAGCTTCAAATCAGAAGGATTTATCACTATGATGTGTATCGCTTGGACAAGTCTCTTTCATGCATATTTCTTTAAAAATAAAATTAAACCATATTATAAGAAAAATGAAAATAGTAAAAGATCTCGATATGCTACAACACCAATTAAACTATTAAATGGAAAAACAATAAATGAATTTAAGTGGTGGGAACTTACTGAGTGTTTAAATAAATACTATCAATCTAATACAAATCATCCTGTAAAAAAAAATCTGGAATTTTTTTGTGAGATTCGAAATATGATTGTACACAGAAATATTCCAGAACTTGATTCGAATCTTTATGCAGAATGTCAAGCTAATATTTTGAATTTTAATAATTTTCTAAAAGAACATTTTGGAGATAAACATAGCATGGATTATTTGCTATCTTTTACAATACAAATGTTTAAAAGTAATAAAAATCTTTTTGATGCAACTAATAGTGAATTAAAAAAGAAAAATGCTGTCGAAATTGTTGAATTTATCAAATCATTCAGATCTTCTCTTTCTTCTGATGTTTTCGAATCCCCGGAATATGCATATAAAGCCGTATTAATTCAAGTAAAGAACCACGAATCTAAAGATGCGTTATCACTTAAATTTATAAATGAAAAAGATTTAACGGACGAACAAAAAGAACAGTTAATAAACATGGGAGTTGTTCTAATTAAGGAAAAGGAAAACAAAGTAATAGTTGATGATGTGCCGCCAGAATTCGAGTTAGATTTTAAATCGTTAATATCTGAATTAAAAAATATAATACCTAACTTTAAGCAGAATGATCAATTTCATCAATTTACAAAGGATGCTCTAAATAATAATCCCGGATTAGTGTATAATAGAAAATTAGACAAAAAAAATCTAAAATCTCCTTCTAAAAACTTTTATAGGAAGGAACTTGTTGAAATTTTAAAAGATAAATACAATAATAACAATGGTAAATAAATTTATGGTTCGTCAAATCGAATCGCTGGTCGATGCCATCCTGTCCGCCAAAAAGGATAATCCCGCTGCCGATACCGCCGCCCTCGAGCAGCAGATCGACTGCCTCGTCTATCGCCTCTACGACCTGACGGAAGAAGAGATACGAATCGTAGAAGGAGAAAAATGAAAACTTATGAAAGAAGGAGAACAATACGATAAAAAATCGCTTTCAACCATATCGGGTAAAAATCCGGAATGGAGAGAAATAGCAAAAGATTGTGTGGGGTTTGCAAATGCACGAGGAGGAATTATTGCAATCGGTATAGAGGATAAGGAAGATTTGCCACCTTCAAACCAAAAAATTTATTCTCTGCAAGTTGACACTTTAAGAAAGAGAATTAGTGAATTAACAGTGAACGTTGCATGTAACTTATCCATTGAAAAGGCAGAAAATGGAGGAGAATGGATAAAAAATCAAATCTATCCTTCTCAAACGAGCATTGCTTCGACTACTGACGGACAATATTACATTCGTATTTCGGATCATTGCAAACCAGTTTTACCAGATGAACTCAACCGACTCTTTACCGACAAACCTGCATTTATCTGGGAAACAAAGATTGTTCAAAAAATTTCCATTGACGAATGTGATCAAACTAAATTAATACAATTCGAAAGTGAGATCAAAAAGGCTAAAAGGGTAAGCGATTTTGTCAAAGAAAAATCAATAAGAGAATTGCTATTGTATTACCAAATGTATGACGGAAATTTTTTGACCAATTTAGGAATTTTATGGATAGGGACAAGCCAACAACGTGCTAAATTATCGTATGCTCCAGTAGTACAATTTATTAAGTATAACAATAATGGAAATAAAGTTAAAAAAGAAGTTTGGGATGATTTTTCGATGAATCCTAAAGAACTTTTTCAAAGTATATGGGAAAAAATACCGGAGTGGAAAGAAGGAATAGAAATTTCAGAAGGAATTTTTGGCAGAGAAAAGATCTATAATTACCACGAAGATATTGTTAGGGAATTATTTGCAAATGCATTGGTTCACAGGCCTTATACAACGCGTGGGGATGTTTTTATAAATTTATATCCTGACAGGTTAGAAATCCATAATCCGGGTTTATTGCCATTAGGAGTTACTCCCAATAATATTTTGCATCAATCTGTCAGAAGAAATGAACATTTATCAAAAATATTTTACGATTTAAATCTGATGGAAAGAGAGGGTAGCGGTTATGATAAGATTTACGAAATACAATTGAGTGAAGCCAAGCAATTACCTATAGTTGAAGAAAAAGATGATAGAGTTATTGTTACCATTTATAATCAGATTAAAGATCCAAATATTATATTGTTAATCGACAATATTAAACAACGTTATCAACTTAATCAAAAGGAAATTATATGTTTAGGAATAATAGCTCAACATAAAAATATCATAGCAACTGAATTTGCACGCCAAATTCAAAGTAAGGACGATAAACAAATTAAGCACTGGTTGGGTAATTTGCTAAGTTATAAAATTGTGTTAACTAAAGGGCGAACAAAAGGAATGCAATATTATCTCAATCCAAACATCACCAAAGATACATCATTAGAAAAAACTGATCTTTCAGGAATAGAAGAACATCGTTTAAAAAGTCTTTTATTGGAAGATATAGAAAAATATCCAAACTCATCGATTGAAGAAATTCACAATAGAATAGGAAAAGAAATACCGATACGGAAATTGAGAACATGTTTGTACAACACAGTGAAAAATGGTGAGCTACAAACAAATGGAGGGAAAAAATACCGAAAATATTTTATTGACAAAAATCGGGGGTAAAAATGATTGATTGTTATTGACAATGAAAATAAAAAAACATTATTATATTGATAAACAAAGCATTTTATTTACAAAAAACGGGGGTAAAATTAAGGGTATAAAAATTCTTCGTAATCATCCGGCAAAATGCATATTGTAGCCTCTGATATTGCTTTTTAATTTTGTTTAAAAATTAAGAGCCATGACATTATCGGAATATGAACTTTTGGAACGGGATTTTTTATCATCCTCCACAGATATTAGAACTTTTCTTCAGTCAAGAGGTGTTAGCCATCACAAGTATTACTACTGGAAGCGCCGATCCAGAGAGTTAAAAGAGCCTTCATCTATTGCAGAGGGACAGTTTTTGCCTATTGATCTCCATTCCGGAGGCTTAATCAAGCCTTCAAAACGAGTTAAAAGGGCAAGACAGCCGTTGATAGGCCAGGGCGAGATAGAGATAGAGCTTCGCACTCCTTCCGGAGCAGAGTTCCGTATCCGTGGTATCATGGACACATTAATGGTAAGTTCCATCATTGCTTCAACCTCAGGCAAACGCAATGCTTAGTCTCAATGACAGCATGCGTTATCTGCTCTACAACGGTCTTGTCATCTACTCAAAACTGCTTGAAGAGGGACGCTTCCGCCTCCCCTCAAGAGATCCTGAGCAAGGTAGTGTCACAATGGAGTGGTTAGATCTTGTAATGATGGTAGAGGGAGTTATTGATGATCCTTCAACAAGATTGAAGAGGTTAAAAAGAGTAAATTTTTAGCATAAAATGTTGATTATTATGATGTCATAAAGTTGGAATCAAATGTCTCTACCCTTGAGTCAAACATTACCGGTCTTGAGTCAAACATTACAAAACTTGAATCAAATATTTCCAAGTTAGAGTACGAACTTACCTGGTTGAGAAAGAAGTTATTTGGTAAGATGAGCGAACGCTTTATCAACTCAGATCCTGATGCCCGACAACTGGATATCTTTGGAGAGCAGCTTAGTGACAAGGAGAGAGAGGAGCTGGAGAGTGCTGCAAAACAAGAGCAAGAGCTGATAACCAGAACAATAACTGTTAAGAAGCCTTGTACACCTCGTAAGGATATATCCTTTGAAAACCTGCGTGTTGAAGAGACTATAATAGAGCCTGAAGGGATAGATTTTGAGGAGTATGTTTGTATTGGTGAAGAGCTCGGCTCCTGTAAGGCTGCAGGAGTAAATCCTTCAGAATGGCTTGAGGATGTCCTTTCAAAAATATACCCCTACACTAAAGAAAAAAGAAACCTGGAAGAGTTGCTGCCTCATTTGTGGAAAAAGTAGTCAAACTTGTGTCGAATCGTGCATACTTTTTACGATTAGCGCTCCAATTACACGAATTTGAGTCAAATCGACACAAACTGGCACAACTTTAATCAAAATCGCACAAATTTTATCCAACTTCACTAAAAATGGTTCAGTATCCGCTCGAATAGTGGTCCAGTATGCTCCGGAATTATAATATGGAGAAGCTTAATTGCGAAAAGATGCTATTTATCGGATGGTTACAGATATTAAAATCAAGTCACCAGTTATCAAATAGTCATGTATCTCTTGAAGTTCTTTGTTTCTATGTAAAAAAATATTATCCAGTGATGTGGATAATTGATTTGCTTTGTTGTTGTATTCGGCAATAAATCTGTCTAAAGAAAGAATCTGACCTGTATCAATTGGAATTCCTAAGAAATCTCGCGACAATAAAACATATTTAGACAGAATCTCAAGTATTAATGTGTCAATGCCAATAAGTTCAATACTTATATTTTTTGATTTTGCATGTTCGTGGATTTCAATTTCTTCTTTAATTGTTAATCTGGAATTAAAACATACAATTATTTGATATACTTTTTCAGGAGATACTCCTGTTTTTGATTCATCTAAGCATTTATCAATATCAGCTATAATTTTTGAAACTTTATCATCTGTCTTCGTCGTGAATTCTACGCATGCTAATTTATTATCTTTCAGCCTAATAAAACTATCAGGGGTACCAAGCACAGTTTTTTGTTTACCTAACTGACTGCCTGTTCTATTCATGCTTGAGTATTCATTCTCTCGTAGAATCAAATAGGCATCACATAGGTTTTGAAATCCAGCAGAATCTATTGCAATTAACTTTTGTTCTATTAGTTGAAGTCTTCCTGTCATATTTTTATCATAAAACAATTAAAATAAGCACATTATAATAATAAAATTTGGGGCGTAGTTTTTTATTTATTATTTCTAATACTAAACATTCTCAATAGATTACGGATGAATAACTTGATATGCAAATAAAGAATTAATTTTGACAATTTGGACACTATTGAGTCCCCATTAGTTCTATTCAAGCCGTTATAAAGAGATGTCGGATAAAAACATATTGAACGTCCTTCTTCCTCCTTATGTACTAAAAAATGTTTCAGGTAGTTTACTTATTGTATTCCCCTTTTGCAATTTCTGCAAACTTTTTAATTGTTTCAAAATTTGAATTTAAATCATTTTCTTTTAATCTAAAGCGATATTCACCCCATTGTTTTTCGTATGATAATACATCTAAATCTGATTTGTCAATAATTTCGTCTAGTTCCTCTGATTTTTCTATTCTAAACGACATTATTACTGTGCTTTTTCTTGGAACAAACGATATAAAATTATTTGCAATATTATTGTGTTCAAGCCCAATATAATGTTTGTTGTATTTCAGATTATAATCGTTAGTTACATCTTCTAATTTTTTATGAATACTGTCAGTCAATTTTAGCATTGCTTTTGTTGCCTTTTTCTCCCAGTATTCTCTATTTGTGGGTTCTGAATTCGTATCCTCATCCAATAATTCAAATTTTACTTCGTCTAAAACTTTGGTAAAAAACAACGAAATATTATCTCCTATTTTCACTGCCTTTACTTGTATGGCGATCAATGGTATGAAACCATTAAACAATGAAATAACATTTAGAAATCTACTTGTTATATCTTCAGCTACAATTACAGCACAATGCTCATATTGAGGATTTTTTTTCCTTTCTAAATCCCAATACTCAATTGTTCTAATAATATGACTTTCATCTGTCTTACCCAATTGAATTTCTACCTCATATCTCCTTTTATCTTCAGGATCATAAAGTATAGTGTCTAAACGTCCTCCTCCAACTTGAATTTTCTCAGAATCACGAAATTCTAATTCGCCTAATCCAAGAATTGTTGGATCTTCTTCAATTCTTGCTTGTAACCATTTTTCATTAAAAACTGAACTATTTTTCAGATTGATTATTTCAGGTTTTACGTATTCCATTTTGATTTATTTTTTTCAATTATTCTTATAATATTAATTGCTGAGATAGTACTTATCACACACGATTCGGCAATAAATGAGTCTGCATTTAACGAATGAGTTAGAGTGTTTGCTAAATCAACTGCTTTTTCCGCTGTTTCAATTACTGCCAATGAAAAACCCCTAATTTCCTTATTGCTATGACCTTCAAGTTCCGTTTTTATATAAGTATGAAGTCTATTTTTGAATTTCCCCTCAGAAAGATCTACCCTATCTGGAGGAATATGTTTTTGTATATCAAATACAATATTTGACATTTTCTGCATTATTGTTCTACATGTGTTACCAATATTTTGATAATCGATCGATTCTTTAGCTTTTCTAAATTGTTCAAGCAGTATTTCTTGATCGTTATTAATTTCCTCCCAAGGTGTTGATACTGGAACATACCTATTAGCTGAAATTTGAAATTTATTCAGATTTGGTTCTATTTTTATTTTGTAAATATTGGTGCCCGAAAATTCCCTTAACATTTTACTTATTTGAGCTTTGAAAGCTTCCAATTGTTGATAGTACTTTTTAAAAATCTCGGGGTCTGAAACAATACGTAATAATCTTCCTCCACTAACTATAGAGTATGGGATTAGCGCATAATAAAATTCTGAGTGACTAAGAAATTCATGGATTGATTCATCTTCATTTCCATCAAAAAAATAAATAAGATATTGAATATCCTCTTTTTCATATTCCCTATATTCAAATAACTTTTCAAAATTCTCTTCTAATTCCATGCCTAATTATATGTAATCTAGTGATAATACAACATCATTAAATACCCTTTACCTTGAATTACAAACCGTTCATCTTTTCGTTTGGTGTTTATTAGTCTAATTTGTAACCAAGTATTTTTATTGCTTTATCCGCTTTATCATTTCGAATTGGGTATTCTGTTGGTCTTGTCCAACCATTTATTTCCTGTATCCCAGACGAACCTACATATTCCGGAGCAAGTCCGTTCAGCATTTCCGGTGATATCCGTTCACTTTTG
>ENA-UOYA01004999-UOYA01004999.1-activated-sludge-metagenome-genome-assembly--contig:-NODE-4999-length-10742-cov-10.219332_pt1 | contig 10742 bp, 4 predicted proteins | sample MGYA00238163_ERZ764804 | MGnify/ENA primary metagenome ERZ764804 (study PRJEB28919, sample SAMN05720223) | activated sludge metagenome | isolation source: Anaerobic digester | place: Hong Kong...
CCAAACATCAGATGTTCATCATAATTTTTGAAACGGGTAGCTATCTGTGTCCAGATCTTCTTCAGTTTGGCTGAATTGGCTGTAACTGTAGCATCGCTGACATCATCAAAACTGTTCTCAATCCATCCGCCATCCCAGTGGTCATTCAGTTCTACATAGAGACCGTCTTTGATACAATAATCCACGATTTCCTGAACTCGGTTCATCCATGCTTCATCAATCGTGCTATTGGAGGCATCAGTAATGTGTCCCATCACCCATGCACAAGGAATGCGAACAGACTTGAAGCCCTGAGCTTTCACATAATCAATGATTGCCTGTGTCGTCTTGGTGCTCTGCCATGAAGTCTCAGCAGCTAGACCACCGTTATCAGTATTGTTATTCTTATTGTCACCGCCCTCCATCGTATTTCCGAGGTTCCAACCCGGATACATCAGTTTGGCGAGTTCTTTCGCGGTATGAGACATATCCGAACTCATGTGGCCTTCAGCCTGATTAATCGTTACACTCTCAGTAATATTGCCGAGTGTGAAACTCACCTTGCCTGTACGTGCACTACTGATATTCGAAGCAACAGTCACGGTATGTGTATATTCTTTTAATGCTGTCTTGGTATCTGCAGGAATCGTAATCCAACTTGCATCAGATGCCATTGTATAGGTTTCGCTATTCGACTTGAGTTTAATCGTCACAGTACCACCATTAGCATCCATAGCGACCGTTTTGCCAGACGTCACAAAGAGTCCATATTCTGGAGTTTGCGTCACGGTAACGGTAGCAGTGTTGCTGCCTTGTGTAACGGTCAGGGTAGCCGTACGATCATCATAACCCGTCATATCACTGGTGTTTCCTGCATACGCAGTGGCAGTGATATCGAAAGCATATACTAAAGATCCCTTCGATTTAAAAGTAGCAGTTAACCAAGACGCACTACTGGTGACAGTAGGCTGAGCATCACTCTGCACAGACAGCGTGTTTGTACCTCCATTATTTGTGAATGTCATGGATGTGGCTGAGACAGCAAACTTTCCAGAAGAGGAACTGCCCCCGCCGTCATCATCACTGCTTCCGCAAGCACTAAAGGCAATGATTGTGGCAAAAGCCACAATCATTGTCATTAATTTATTAGTTAATTTCATATTCTGAATCATTGTGATTTTAGAAATTAGGAACAGCGAACAGACTATGGAATGTAACATTCAACTCCATAGAAGATTTAAATCCAAGTCCCTTAATTACACCATTATCAGCAGTTCCGAACGCACATCCCGCCTTACTTGTAGCACCATACATGTTCCAGAGTTCGAGACGATAATTTGGAGATTCGTTTGCATCAAGCACCTTAGAAGAACTGAACGAGACAGATTTTCCGTCTAAAGCCAATTTGTTCAAGGTAGCATGCATGGTCGGGAAATACTTATAGATATCAGCCACTTGCACGAATGTCATGATGGAACCAGCAGAATAGTCTACACCGTCTGTCGGCACGTATTTAATATCCATCGTAGGAGACTCGATGCTATACTGATAATTCTCGTATTTTACGGTAAAAGACTTTCCTGCATTATAGCCCCATGTTCCGCCCCATGACGGATTAATGGTGATGAGGTTAGGTGTGTATGTACCGGCACCTGTTCCAGACAAAATCGTATAGGTGACTTCTACTGAAGAAGAGTAAGCCAAAGCAGGTTCTGAAGCAGTATTCGTGAGATTACTGAACGGGCTTGTCTTCACCTTGCCGTCAGTAGCGCCCTTGCCATAGATATTGAAGAGTTCTACACGGTAGTTGCCTTTTTGCTCGATATCGCCATAATAGAATTTGTTGGCATCGAACTTAATGGATTTTCCATCGAGTTTGATATCATCGATGCGGACCATTGCCTCTGGATAATAAGAATACAGACGCGAAACATCCAGATAAACAATCATTCCATCTTTAGCAGAACCTTTTAAGGTAGCTGTATGCGTACCTAACAGAGTAGATGGTGAAAGTTTTTCTACTGCATTCCAGTTGCCACCCCAATCGGAACCGACATAGGCTAATGTGACAGGCAGATCAGCAGCTATCGGGCGAACGGACAAGGCTGTGAATCGAGGCGATGTGCCATGTTCGTTGATGCCATTGCCGAAGGTGTAACTGATGCTGTATTTAGAAGCATTACTATTTACAGAACCTGTAGCGTAATTGCATTGTTCACCGACATTGCTAACAGTGTTGCCAGAACGAGAACCTGCAGCAGGCAAGAACAGTTTGTTTCCATTCTTTGCGGTAAATTCCACACCATTGATCGTCTCACCAGCCGAATTGGTCTTTGTGGTCCAAGTATGGCTCAGAGCGAAGAGTTCAGCAAATTGATCAGCTGTTGGAATAGAAGCATTGCCATAAGTAGCATAAGCTACATCGTTAGAAGTTCCACTGATATCTGTATCAATCGTATAATCAGTGATATCCGTAGAATTCATGACGCCTGTCAAATCGCCATAAGTATAATAGCCACCATAGTCGGCTTCATTGCTGGCACCAAAGTTGTACTTGCACCATTTCACAGACAAGCCCATATCAACGAAATCATTCTTATCATCAAGATTGCCTTTCGTGATAGCCAATGTCTTCACGTCACCATAGATAACGCCGGCACCGAGGTTTAGATAAGCTGCATAATAATATGTTTTTCCAGTGACCAGACCCAACTCTTTCAAAGAGAATGTTGAAGTCACGCTGGATGCAGGGACAACAAGTCCTGCACGTACAGACTCCTGATCCGACTTATCGGATATGACGATACCACAAGTAACACCACTCGACGGGAAGTCAGTGAGAGTGCCGCCTAATGTTGCACCGAAATTGGTGATTTCTGCAGCATCAGCAGTAGCGACCTTTGCATCGGTCGTGATCAAACTCTTTACCTCACCGGTATAAGTAACTCTGCCCTGCAATGTGACGTAAGCCTGATAATAAATGACTTTATTTTCTGTCAGTCCACTCAGATTTGCAGTAATCAGAGAATCTGTCAGCGTTCCGACAACACTCTTGGTGAGAGAACTCTCTGACGTTCCATATTTCACACCTACCTCGTAAGCGCTAGAATTTTGACCGCTAAGACCATCAACAGTTCCATACATCGTAGCGGTATTGGCTGTCACATCAGCAGAACCAGTTGTGATGGAACTGATAATCTTCTGTGTGGCTATGGCATAATCGTCATCGTCGGAACATGAAACCAAGAACAGTCCCATGACGAGTGACAAAATCCCAATAAATATCTTATTTTTCATTTTGATATCCGTTTAAATAATTATTCAATTGTCATCGACGTAATCTCAGCAGAAACGTCCTCGGCAGTACCAGTAAGCGTGCCGTAACCGTCCAACTGAATCGTTATGGTAATACAACTGTTGCCTTCGGCTGTCACTTTGGAACCGGTCGTATTCGTATAAGTCAGCGTAGTCACACCATCCTTGTTAAATGTAGCCTGTTGACCGTTGGTAAAGCAGTTCGGCTCCCAATCGCCACCAGTCCAGTTGTAACAAAGGGCTGCCAGAGGTGTCTTGATCCAGGTGACGCCGCTATTGATTTTGAACGAAATGTTCATCTTGCCACCAGCAGCAATCTTAATTTTCGACGGATCGATAGGCCAATCCTTGCTTCCCCATGGATTGTACAGTTCGATACGCAGATACTTGTTTTGCTCTACATAGATATTCAACTTGCTGTTATCAACCTTAATTGTCTTCACACTTGAACCGCCTAAAGCCTTTTGCTCAAGATTTGCAAACAGATACTGGTTGACGATGCCGAATGAGTTCTTCCCATCAGGTACAGCGAAGTAGAACTGGTTATTGTCGTTATCTGCCTTTACCACATAAATCTGATTGGTGTTGATGGTCACAGTACGTTGACTGCCTTCTGCAACAACAAACGGAATAGACTGATCAAAGGTGATGACATTATCGGAGATTGTGAATTTTCCCGACTTGCCACTGGCTGCTTCCTCATACTTATAGGTGCCGTCACTCTTCTTAGTCAGAGTCAGAGCAAACGAAGATATGTCTGAAGTGGCCTTTGGAGCATAGGTACTATTGTATGTGGTGTTGGTTTCCCAAGAACCTACTCCACCGTTCCACCAATACCAGCCATAAGGTTTGTCCTCATTGACGAGATATGTAACGGATGTGGAATTATATGTTGCATCATCGGTCACAATCTTGAAGAGACTTGTAGACAGATCGTCAACTACAGGAGCCCTCACAGCTTGTGCACTGAGTACATCATTTGTAGGAATCTTCACGTCGCCACTCTGAACATCAGCTGCAACAAAGTTCCAAACAAGCCACCAAGAACCCTCACTGTTGGTACGCATAGTAGCCAACTGCATGATGTAAGGTGTGAGTTCGATAATCTTAATGTTGGTCGTGTAGTTATTACATACCTCATCGAAATTCTTATTATGCAAAGAATAAGTGTTGGTGAAAGTCATCGTAGGATGCTTGGCATCTGATAGATTCATATTCCATTTGCCACTCATCGTGGTACCCGTAGCAGAAGTGTTTGTTCCTGATTCGCCACGGAACTCGTCGAGCGTACAGCCCTTAGCATTGTCAAGACCGAAGGTCATGTAAGAACCCATATAAGGATCATCGGCAGGAATCAACCAGCTTTGGAATCCAGGATCCCAGTTAGGAGCCCATTTTTCAAATGCGAGATCTGTAATATCACTACCATCGTTGAGGACATCACTTGGATTCAGATACATCAGAGGACCTGAACACTGACCTACACCATAACTTTTATCTACAGGAACCCATTTCTTGGTCTTTCCTACGCCGCCGGTCAGATAGGTATACATCATATCTTTCAGCAACTCCATGTTGTTACCATTAAGTGTGAATTTGTAAGGATCGCCATAAACGACACCACCACGTGTATCAACACCGAACTGTACTTCATAATCACCTGCAAACGGTAGTGCCATAGTCACTTCGCTGCCTTTGCTATAACCATTAGGAGTGACCCAAAAACACTGATAGCTATTGTCCAGCATGCTCTTCAGTGTGACGCTATTTGTCGACTGATCAATAGTGACAGAGAAAGCGACACCTTCCACAAGGTCTGCTGCCGTGAGGTCTTTGTTGCCGATATTATAATCGTCTGGTGAGCACGATGCTGTGAACAACAGCACCAGAGCGGCAACGAAACCATATATATATTTATTTAATTTCATAATTCTGTTAACTTTAAACGATTAACTTTTAACTTTTTACCATCCGGCATTCTGTTTGTATACACCTCCGGACAAAGTAATCTGGTTCGTTGGAATCTGCCAGAAGCCACGAGTAGTACGGAATGTAGAAGCATTGAATTTACCTGCAATGTCTGTCTTCACGCTGTTGCTATAAACCGAGATATCTGCATTGTCATTCTTTCCCTGATTAGCCAGAGCAGAAACGAACGTGTCAAGTCCCTGACGCATCAAATCGAAGTAACGGATACCCTCGCCCATAAATTCCTTGCGACGCTCTTCCATAATCTGAGCTTTCGTAGGTGTGGCGGTGATAGCATGTGTCTTGTCACCAAATGCACGTTCACGTATCAAATTGAAATAGCTTGTGGCATTGGAACTTCCAAGTTCAGCAGCCATCAGCAATACATCGGCATAACGCATCAAAACCCAGTTCTGATCCTGACCCAACTGGAAGTCGCCAGCCTTGTCATTGCCAACAGTTGTGATTGACTGACCGTCAGTATAGCATAACGGACAATACTTCTTGTTGATATAACCCGTGTAATACATTTCATCGCTCTTAGCCTGCGCATCATAAATGCCCAAACTGCTGGCATCGATGATGGAAGCATCGCGACGTGTGTCGGAAGAACTGTACAAATCATAAACAGCCGGTGAAATCGGGCATTGTCCCCAACCCTGAGAATACGGAGCAGCAGAACCGTCAGAAATCCCACGAAGGCCCATATCTATGACAAAGCGGTTGCCGTCCATCTGTGTACCACTTTGATAGTTCTGATCATTGTTAAACTTAATGGCAAAGATAAATTCAGGACTTGCCTCGTCGTAATCAGCAAGAACGACATCTTCCTGATTGGTCTTGTTGTTTTCCACTTTCTTTGCACATGCAGCAGGCCACAATTTCTTGAAATCTTTCTCAAGACTGTATTGACCGCTACTGATGACATTTTCACAATAGGCCAAAGCCTGTGCCTTGGTCAAACCACCAGGCATCGTACCACCAGCATTGTTATTGTAAACACCGTCGTAGAACAAGTACACGCGTGCAAGCATAGCCTCAGCTGCGTATTTCGAAATACGACCGTAGTTGGTAGAGCCGATATTTGCGTCAGCAGGAATATTGTCTGCGGCATACTTCAAATCGGTGACAATCAGATTGTACACACTATCAGGAGTAGCCTGCGGAACGATATCACGTGTTGGTGAGGTCAGCAGAGGGACATTCTCGAACATCTTGACCAAGTCGAAATATTCGATACCACGCAAAGCATGGACTTCACCTGCCAAAGTGGTCTTATCGGCATCTGTGGTAAAAGTGATATTATCGAGAGAACCAATCAACAAGTTATCGTTGTAAATTGCATCATAATATGTGGTCCAAGTACTCTCGAACGTATTTTCCTTATCTGTGGAGATGGTAGCATCCATCTTATCGAAGCGGTCGCAACCATCAGTAGGAGAACCGCCACCGAAAGCGTCATCACTACCCATTTCTGCAGCCAGGAAGAGACCTGGCCATGCGCCTTCACTCACTGTGCGCTGATACTGGTCGTAACAACCCGTAAGAGCATAGCTGGCCTGAAGTTCATTCTTGTAGAACGAAGTGGAGTTGAGTTCTGTCTTCGAGGTAGTGTCTAGCCAACTATCTCCGCAGGAAGCAACGCCCATCGCCATCAGACCAATTGCGGCATATTTAAATATATTATTTTTCATATCTGTAAATGCGTTTAATTAGAATTTGAGATTTACACCGAACAAGATTGTACGTGCATGTGGATAGCAACCTGCATCAATGCCAGAAACCCAAGCTTCACCACCGAAACCTACTTCCGGATCCATTCCGCTGTAATTGGTGAATGTGTAGAGATTCTGTACCTGTGCATATAAGCGGGCCTGAGAGATATATTTGCATTTCAACAGTTTAGAGAAATCATAACCTAAGGTTACATTAGAAATTCTCAGATAATCGCCGTCTTCCAACCAGAGGTCGGAGAAGTTTGTCCAGTTGTGGTCGTCGGTAGTCAGACGTGGAACGGAATTAGTCGTTCCCTCACCTGTCCAGCGCTGCAAGAAGTATGTGGTATAGTTAGCCTTGCCATTGTTGTTACCCCAGTTGCGATATTGGCCGTTTGCGATTTTGAAATCGGCAGCACCTTGGAATACAATAGAGAAATCAAAGTTTTTCCAGTTGCAACCCAGATTGAAACCAAAGTTCCATTTTGGAATACCATTGCCTAAATCCACCTTATCCTTGTCATTGATGATACCATCATGGTTCACGTCGATGACTTTGATATCGCCAGGAGCAGTGTTTGCGAGAAGACCGTTGCCGGCAGCAACCCAATCATTAATCTCCTGTTCGTTCTGGAACAGACCTGCGGTCTTATATCCCCAGAAGTAACCCATTGCATGACCATCTGAACAACGATAATACTCGCCCATGTTATCACGCAGAGCAGAAGCTGATGTACTGCCATGAATCATACCGTCGGATGTAGGAATTGAACCGACTTCATTCTTGTTGTAAGCAAAGTTTCCACCTACATTATAAGAGAAAGAACCGATGTTGTCGTTCCAAGACAGATTGACTTCGACACCCTTGTTCGTTACATCACCACCATTAATATAAGGTGCGTCTGCACCTGCAGTGCCGATGATAGGAGCTTGTACCAACCAGTCCTTAGTTTTCTTGTAGTACCAGTCGAAATTTAAGCCTAAACGACTTCTCAGGAAACGGGCATCAAAACCTAAGTCGGTCTGCTCGGATGTTTCCCACTTCAAATCATCATTACCCAAACGATTGGCGTAAGCACCATTCGAATTGGCTGTTGTGCCCTTGCCTGTACCGAAGTTGTAGCCTGTGCTGGCCAATGAAACACTGGATGCATAAAGGAACGAACCGATATTGTTGTTACCTACTTGACCCCAACTGCCACGGATCTTCAAGAAATCCATCCAACTAGCAGTCTTCTGCATAAATTTCTCATTGCTAATGACCCAACCGCCACTGACAGATGGGAACCATCCCCAACGATGACCGGAAGCGAAACGGGAACTACCGTCACAACGCAATGTAGCGTTCAACATATAAGTCTCTTTCCAGTTCCATCCTGCACGACCGAAGTATGAAATACGACGATAATCATTCGTAGGATAACCTAAAGCTGTAGCCGCATTGGTATCACTGGCATTACTCAGCCATGATGTAGACCAATCTGCGAAGATATCGAGCAAAGAGTTGGTTCCGCTGATGTTGTCGGCGGTGAAGCGCTCCGTCTCCATACCTACCATTGCATTGAATGCATGGTCTTTATTGATCGTCCAATCGTAAGCTGCTGTATTTGTCCAAGTGATCGTGTGACCTTTATACATGCTTTGGCTCACGCTATTGGTTGTACTTGAGGTCTGAGTCGTTGCGACATAAGCCGGACTATAGCTGCGATATTGACTGTTTGTGAGGTTATAACCCAACTGAGTCTTTATCTTCAGGTTCTTAATAGGTTGGATTTCAGCAAATACATTAGCCACGAAATTCTGGTTTGTGCTCTTGCTGTTACCACGCATCATGCTTGCATAAGCATTGTAGTCGTATTGGTTCCAGTCACCTGTTGTAGACCAACTGTAACCGTTATTCTTATCGGCACGACCGTCACTCTGCAAGTAAACAGGCATCAAAGGAGATGTTGAATAAGCGCCGCGCAATGCGTTGCTATACATATTTCCACTACCTACGCCCTTGCTCTTTACATAAGCAAAGCTCAAGTTCTCACCAACTTTCAGAAAATCTCCATAAAGTTTCTGTTCAAACACACCACGAACATTATAACGGTCATAGTAGCTGGCGTCTCTACCGCCGACGACACCTTCCTGATCATAATATCCAGTGGAGATGGCAAAAGTATTTGTCTTGCTGCCACCAGTGACGCCAATGACATAACTCTGCTGAACAGCGTTATCTTTAAACATCTGGTCCATCCAGTTTGTGTTATTGACATTGCCATTAGCATCATAAATGGATTTATAAGAAGTCCAATCTATCAGCGAACCACCGCTGTTCAGAGACTGCTCATCCATGAGAGTCATGTAATCACTCGAATTGAGCAATTTGATTTTACGAGTAGGGTTCTGCCAACCATAGTAACCATCGAAAGTCACCTTGGCTGCACCTTCACTACCTGTCTTTGTCGTTACCAATACCACACCGTTGGCGGCCTGGGCACCATAGATGGCGGCAGAGGCTGCATCCTTCAGCACGTCGATGCTTTGGATATCACTTGGGTTGATGTTTGTAATGTCACCAGGCACACCATCTATAATATAAAGAGGTGAGTTGTTCGTGTTGGAACCTTGACCTCGGATGATGACTTTCATGCTGGCACCCGGCTGACCGTTATCACTGATGATGTTGACACCAGCTGTCTGACCTTGCATAGCCTGAAGGGCATTATTGGTATTCAACTTGGAAAGTTCTTCACCTTTCAGTTGAACCGTAGCACCTGTGACCAATTTTTTCTTCTGGACACCATAACCGATGACGACGACATCTTCCAGAGAATGGGAATCATCCTTGAGAGCTATCTGAAGATTATCTCCAGATACAGTAACTTTCTGAGTGATGAACCCCACATAAGAGATGACGAGCGTCTGCCCATCATTAGCTTCAATGGAGAAATTACCATCAATGTCAGTAACAGATCCCCCCTGTACTCCTTGTACTGTGACCGTTGCGCCGATGAGCGGTTCTTTATCAGAAGCCGACACTACCGTACCTTTAACGACCTTAGCAGAAAGAGTTCCAGCCTGGAGAACATTCATTGCAGGGAATAGCAACATGGCTACCAATGCAATCTTGCATAGAAACGAATTCATGCAACGCTTAAGAAACGTTTTTCTCATAGCTACATTCTTTTGTTTTGGTTAAATTTATTAAGTTGATAAAATGATTTCAAGATATGATCTGATATTCAATTTTGTATGTTGCAAATTTAGTTTAAATCAATCAAAAGGAATGAAAATCAAGTTTACGGTTTAGGTGGCTGATGTTACAAAGGCGGCAAAAATGTTTCAAAAAGGTGATACAAATGATACATTGTATCAAAAACGTACGATTTTATCAAAAAAATCGCAAAAAAAAGCATAAAACGTAACTGCGTTTTATGCTAAAATAATGAATTTGTAACTTATTTTTTACTTAGCGATCTGCTTTTGCGTCATCGCCATCTTCACAAGGATGTCCATATATTGCTGTTGGAATTGCATGATGGATATCTCTTTCCCTTTGTCGTCCCACATTTTTGATGTAGGAGTCTTGGTTTTGGGATCAATAGTCATTTCTATCGCCTTTTGATTATTGCGGTGATAGAATGTCAAAGATGTCAACATGCCTTTGTCGGTCTCGAATTTGCCCGACTGTTCATCATCTGTCCACACGGTTCCCGTATAGGCCTGCGAATGATAATATGTTTTGTCACCACTCATCGTTACATCACTGATGTGTAT
>ENA-UOYA01005001-UOYA01005001.1-activated-sludge-metagenome-genome-assembly--contig:-NODE-5001-length-10738-cov-8.071796_pt1 | contig 10738 bp, 15 predicted proteins | sample MGYA00238163_ERZ764804 | MGnify/ENA primary metagenome ERZ764804 (study PRJEB28919, sample SAMN05720223) | activated sludge metagenome | isolation source: Anaerobic digester | place: Hong Kong...
GGAGCCGATGACCTCCGCATCTGTCAGGTACGCCGTGCGGCTGCCCGCGCTGATGTCAGGCACGCCGGTGATTGTCAGCGTGACCTGATGTGCGGGCGGGACAAATGCGCCCATGTACTCAATCTCAAAAACATTTGCGCGATACAACCGCACATGCTCCACGCCTGTGGAGCCATACACACGGCGCGTGTTGATGTCCACGCGCGCTGTCAGCCTGGTTGGAAAAATCGTGTACGTGTCTCCGTCCGCGGAGACCGTGACCACCGTCGCGCCTGGCTGTGGTGTTTCGCCTAGCGTGTACTCTGCCATTAGAGAAAATTTTCTCGATTATGTTTCGTTCAGCTCGAATGTTGCGCTGCAGCTCCACGCCCCCCGCGCAGAGGCCTCATGCGAAACCTCGGTGCACCGCGCGTTAGTCAGCCCGATGGTTGACGACCCGGCTGTTATCGTGACCGTATATGCAGAGCCCACCGTGATTGTAGGCATCGTCGGGCCGAACCACGAAATCGTCAGCGTCTTCGTATTCGTCGTCAGAAACCGCTGCTGTTTGTGATCCTGCATGTGCGCAGCGGTTTCTGCCGTGTCGCTGTCACTGTAGCGGATTGACGTCGGGTAGATTGTGTCCTCGCCGATGGTCACCGTGGTCACTGGCGCAGCTGGATTAGATCCATACGTTGGCATGATTACCTCCTCTTGCTTAGCGTTTTCGCAATGAAATCACGAATCGCCTGGACATACCGCGCAACCGCTTCAGCCCGCGCTCGCTCCAGGGCATTCGAGAAAAATTTCCTTTTTTTCTCCACGATGTACGCGTACGCGGCCGGGATTTTTTTCCCGCCGCGCCGCCCTCTCCCGAACACGCCCCTGCGCACGCCGGCGTAGTAGACGCCCTTCTGCGTTTCGCGCGCCCCGATAGACTTGCGCAGAGCCCCGGTTTTTACCGGGGCTTCAGCCTTCGCCAGCTGCGCCGTATGCCGCGCAACCTGGCGCGCGGCATTGCGCAGGGCCTTCGGCGCGTCCCGGCCGATAGCCTCCAGCGCGGCCTTCAAATCATCCACGCCGTCTATCTGTACCGCTTTCATATCGAGAAAAATTTCCCTATTCAGCGAACTCGACTGTAAGCCGAACAATCACCTGACCCTGCTCTACTGATGCGCCGGTGTCATGGGCGCGCTCCCACGAAAACGAAACTACAGGCAATCCGCCCTGGACGAGGCTGTCCGCCACACTGGCGGCAACGCTCTCCTCGAAAACCTCAGAGTCCACGGATACGCCAATCAACAGGTTCACGCTGTCCTCAAGCCAGCCCCCCGCCATGGCTGTCCGCCGAAACCGCGCGCCGCCAGTATCCACGTATGCAAGCCCGCCCAGGATGTTGTCCTGACTGGCTGCAAGCTGAAGCTGGGCGGCAGGCGCGAAATAAACGCCTCCAGCTGAAATCAATTCGCGAATTTTTTCCGCATATCTCATCCGCCGCGCTCCACCACGTTCTGCAGCTTATAGACGTCCGCGTTGTCCATCCGCCGTTGCTCAAGCACAACATATTTTTTTTCGCCAACCACCAGGCGCACTGCGGCCGGCTCAATCGCCCCGGCTGGCAGGTACAGGATTGCCGCGCTTTCCGCGATTGCGGTGTCATCCACAACGCCTGCGCGCACATCTACCAGCACACCGTCCGCAGACACAGGCAGCCATCCGCTGGACATATACTGCGCCGCCGTAACGGTGGCTGGGCTGGCATGCCCAGCCACCGTCAATGCAGCTATGCTTGCGTAGAGGCTCATATGGAGAAAATTTTCTCCATTATGCGGACACTCCGGTAATGCGGCAGCCGAGCTTTTGGCTCACGACCACCAACCCCAGGTTGCCGCGCACGCGGACGTAGTCACTGCGGGTGCGTTCGTCGTAGTAGGTCTCGACCACCCAGCCACTCTCGGGGTCAGCTCCCTCGCCGGTCCACGCGGCCAGGCGCATGGCCGACGGCTCGCTGGGCGGGTCGCCAGGCAGCGCGCACACGCCGACCCACGCGGTGGTGTCCGGCCAGATCGCGGCAGGGCCGCTACCGCCCATCACGGTGGATTTAACCACGCGCTCGACGCCAAGCAGCGCGCCCAGCGCCCTCTCCACCTCGGCCGGGCCGCGAGTCACGCTGAGGGCCAGGCGATCGCGCAGCTTCGGATGCCCGAGCAATGTCTCCCACGTATGGCCGGCCACAGCCAGCGTGTTCGGGTACATGCCGGACGCCGCGCGGATAACAGCCGCGGCCGCCATCACGTCAGCCGCCGGGTCACTGTCCGGGTCACTCCATACCACGCCGGCCGGAGAGGCAGGAAACCCGTTCGACACAGCCAGAGCCGCGTCGGTCGCGGTCAATTCCAGCACGGTGTCCACCAGCCGGCGGCATTGCCGCGCAGCGTCGATGGCAGCGGTCTCCGGCAGCCGGAACGACCGGTCAATCGCTGCCTCCACCCCAAGCGGCTGCGTGGTGAACGAAACGCCGCTGTACGCGCCGCTTGCCTGCGTGTACGCGGCGCCAGCAGTCTTGAGAATGTTGAATCCGTCAGGCGGATTCGACGCGCTCACGGGCAGGACCTGCAGCGTGCCGCCCCGCTCCGTAACGGGCATGATGGGGGCGATCGTCGGGTATGCCACATACCAGCGGCCACCCTCATTGAACGCATCCAAAAGCCCCATGGAAATGGTTTCGCCAGTTAATGCCATTTTCAGCCTCCTTCTGTTTCGAGAAAAGTTTCCTCATTTCATGGCGCCGGTCTCGCGCCAGTACTGAGCCCACGCGCGGCTGAGCGGGATGCCCTGCTCTGCCGCCATGCGGCGAACGATCTCGCGGGCGCTCTCCGCGGCATCCGGCACGACCACCGGCGCGACCGGTTCAACGGTTGCGCGCGCGGCAGTTGAGCCGCGGCGCTCGTCGAACCATTTCGCCTTGGCCTGCTCCACAGAAAGCCCGTCGCGGATACACGCCGCGGCGAATGCCGCATCATCCGCGAAGGCCTCCAGCAGCGCGGACACGCGGTCGCGCTCCACGCGCACCGGATCCACAGGCTCGCCCGCAGCCGATCCCACTTCCACGGCAGCAGCCTCGGGCTCGGCATTGCCCGCGACCGCATCCACACATGCCTCAGCCTCTTCCGCGGCTCCCGTTGCCGCGGCCTTCTCCATTACATCGTCAGCCATGTCATCAACCTCCTCAGTCGCGAAATTTTTCTCGATATCGTCGGCCAGCCCGACCAGCACTGCGCGCCTCCCGACGTACGTGCGGCCCGTGGCCAGCACGGCCACGTCCGCAGGGTCCATGCGCCGGCCGGCGCTGACAGCCTGCAGGAATTCGCTGTGGATGTCCAGCACATTCTGGAGCTCCACAGCCTCCTGGTCTCCCGTGACAGCATCGATGCCGATGGCCTTATGCGGGCCGCTGCGCACGACCACAGGCCGCACACCCGCTTCACGCAGGGCCTCGCTGCGATCGTAGTAGACGCGATACACGCCGATGCCACCGACCTCGCTGGTAGGCCGGACCAGAATGCGATCCGCAGCGCTGGCCAGCCAGTACGCAGCGCTGGCGCACATGCCGCTCACGCGGGCCTCGATATCCACGCCGCTATCGCGCAGATCCATCAGGCGCGCGTGCACCTGGTCCACGCCCTGGGCGACGCCGCCAGGAGAGTCAACATACAGAACGATTCGAGAAAAATTTCCCGAATTCAGTGCCTGCATAATCTCGTCGCATGGCGTGCATGGCGCGGTGCCGTAGCGGGTGGGCAGGACGATGCCACGCACCGTGAGGTGCAGTGTGTCGCCATCCAGTTGTGCGACCGGCTCAGGCTCCGCCGCGCCGCCATCACTCGGTGCAGCAGCCAGTGTCTGCAGGTACTCCAGCCATGCCTCAGGCAGGCAGGCAACAAAGCGCGTGAGGCGGTGGACCGTCATTGCAATTCCTCCTGCTTCCTCGCGCCGGCCTCGCGCATGGCCAGCGCGGTCTTGCCCGGGGCATACCCGCACAGCCGCTCCCACGGCACCTGCACGCCGGTGCGAGCCTCGATCTCGCGCGCCAGCCGCACGGCAGCCTCGATGTCCGCTGCGACCTGCGCGCGCAAATCGCCCGGGTCAACACCAAGCCTGCGGGCCTCCTCACTGTACGAGGACAGCCCGCGGTCCAGACGCGCAGCGGAAATCTCAATCTCCGCCTGCGGGTCCGTCCAGGGCAGCGCGCGCGCCACGGGCGCCCACGGGCCGGGCAGGGCCCAGCCCACAATTCGAGAAATCATTCTCGAGAAAATTTTCCTCTTTTTCTCGAACCATGCGTTCGCCGCGGCCAGGGCCGCGCGGCTCTGCGAGAAATTACTCTGTGTCCAGTCCAGCAACACGACCTCCAGTGGGAGCCCAACAGCCTGCCCAATGATTCGCAGGTATGTGCGCAGGCCGTCCGTGAAATTTCGCCCCGGGATCGACCGGTCAATCACGTTGAGCGAGTCACCCGGCCGGGCCTGCCATATGTACGCGAGATCGTCTTCGACGACCTCAACGCCCTGGTCGTCGGCCTCGCCCATGGCCGCGCCCGCGTCCTGGCTCAGGATCGTCATGACGAGTTTACTTTGAATCCGCCATGACCGCGCCTCGCTCTCAAGCACGTCCTGTACAAGCGCGATCACGGGGAACGCCGCCTGCATGACAGGCACCCCGCGCCGGGCGCTGGGCTGGTCAGTGTCCACAATCCACGCCAGATTTTCTGAAGAAATTTTTCTCGATTCCACGCGGCCGCCGCGAATCTCACGAACCGCAACCGCGGTGAGCGCGCCGCCCGGCGCGCGCTCGATATCGTCGACATGCTCGCTCTCGACGACCTGCACGCCGGCCGTGGTATACACGGCCCAGGCCTCGCCCGTCAGCACCCACTCACGGGCCAGCACGCGCAGCAGATCATCGAGGGGCTCGCCGGCCGCGCCGCACGCGGCAGCCCAGCCGCGCGCGGCCTCTTCCGCGCGCGCATCATTATCCGCGCGCTGGAGGCTCCACCCCGCGCCGACGCAGTCGGCTATGCGATCCACGATGCCGCGGTAGATCACGCTGTCTCGGTATAGCTGCCTGGACAGCGCCAGCAGCCGCGGCCGCGCCATTCGCGCGATGGTATCACCGCTCGCACCAGGGGAGGCGGTGGGGATGCTGATTTTTCGCGTGGCGCTGTATGTCATCTCACCCGTCTCCAGCTGGACCCGCCGTCTGCGCGGCGGTCATACCCGAGGAATTTTCTGATGGCGGCCAGCTCCGTCTCCAGCCTCTCATACGTGAGCTGTGTTTCACCAGCGCCGATGGCCTGCGCCCGGTGGAGCCACAGGTATTCAAGCGCCTCCAGCGCGAGCAGCGCGCTCGTGGTGGACTGCTCCCACGGCAGCGCGCTCACGTACTGCTGATATGCCTGCTGTATGTCAGACAGCGCCATATATATCGTCTCCTGCCTGGATACTAACACGCGGCACATAAAAAGTCAAGAGGGCAATCGAGAAATTTTTCGCTATTCGCGCATGTCCACGCGCGCGTGCCCGTCCCGGTAATCGGCCTTCACGAGCGGCAGGATCTCGCGCGGCCTGAGCGACAAGACCCTCATAGCGCGTCCGGATCGATGCCCCAGCGCCGCAGCGAATCGACGATCGTCCGCTTGCCCGGGAGCCAGGGTCGCCCCGTCTGTCGCTCCCAGTCGACCAGCGCGCGCAGCCGCTCCGGATGATGCTCCGCGAGCCAGAGCCAGTCGCCCTTGCGCGACATGGGGCAGCACCAGCACGACGCGCGATTCAGCCCGGACGCGTAGATCGGATTGCGCGGCAACCCGTACTCGTCGAAGAGTCTTTCCAGGGCCTCCAGGTCGATCCCGCGCTCGGCGAGCGGCGATCGCAGCGGCGGGCGCAGCCTGGCAACCCGGCGCGGCTCATCCGCGCGGATGCCGACATAGACGATCCGCGCGTTTCGCGCGACCGCGCGCTGCGGACTCTGCTTCAGTTTTCCGGTGCACCATCGATTGCGCGGGCCTGGCGCGGCGATCCGCGCGGCCTCGGTCAGCAGGTCGACAGGTGGCGCGATTCGCTCGATTGGGCGGCCCCAGTGTCGCTCCAGCGTGTCCAGGTACGCGTACGTCTCGTCATGCTCGTAGCCGGAATCGCAGAACAGCAGTCGCGCCTCGGCCCACTCGTCCGGGCGTTCCCGCCGGATAATTTCCGCGGCCAGCGCGGAATCACGTCCTCCGCTGACCATGATCACGATGGGCCGGTCGTCGTCGTTCATTCTTGATCTTCCAGCGCCATATATACAGTCTCCTGTTCAGGATACTAGCACGGGGCATACCCAAATGTCAAGTGCTATATCGAGAAAATTTTCTCTATTCACGCATATCCACATGCACGTGCCCGTCCCGATAGTCGGCCTTGACGAACGGGAAGAATTTTTTGCACACCGCAGCGAGCTCCTGCTGCGGGATGTCCCTTCCGCTGCGGGTGCGGGCATACAGGTCCGCCGCGATCCCGCCGTACTGCGGCAGGTGCCGGGAGTTCCTGGCCACCAGTCCGCCCTGGTCTGTCCAGCCCACCCGTTCGGCCAGCCGGACCTGGTCCGCCATGGTCCGCGTGCCGCTGCTGATACGAATAAAAACCTCCTCGCCCGCCTGCGCGCTGAGATGCGCGCGCAGCGCCTCCAGCGCGCGCAGCAGGTCGCTGCGCACCACGGCCACACCGGACGGGCTGAGGAATTCCCTCAGCCGGAAGTGGCTGTCCGGCGGCTGGTCCGCGGCCAGCCATACGTCCCCAGGGCACAGCCCACGCCGCTCGCGGGCAATGTCAATTATAGGCTTCAGGTTCATGGTACCCATCCTCCGCCGGAGCGGACCACGCGCCGGACCAGTGGTCTGGACCGTGGCGGGCGCGCGTCCGGATTCGGTATTTTTTTCTCGATTTCCACAGCAGTATCAGCCTCTGCCGCAGCCGCTGCCATGGCCTCCTGCATCCGCACGCGCAGGACCGGGTCCGTATGCGCGGGATCGTCCACGCGCCACGAGAGCACGGCCAGCGCAGCGGCGTCAAGCCAATGATTTTCTCGCGTCTCGATGTGCCGGTACACCGCCACGCCGGATGGCAGTTCGTGCCGGACCTCCGCCGCAAGGTGCTGGAGGAATGAATCGTGCTCCCTGGGGTCTCCGAATAGAGAAATCCTTCCGGATTTGGCCAGATCCCGCAGCGCGTCCTTCGACGCGTCCGTGTCGTGCACCACGCCTTCGCGCGGGCGCACATACCATCCGTCGCCCATGCGCGGCCTGGCGCGGCCCATGCGCTCAGGCGGCGGTTTGTACAGCGTGGCCGACCTGCCCATGCACGGCACCCACCCAAGCTGCGCGCAGGCCTGACGCACTGCGCGGGGTGCCCAGCCAGCGTCCACGAAAACGGTCCTCGGCGGGATCATCACGCCGTCACCCTCGCGGATCCAGCCCGGCGCGAGCGCAAGCGACAGCCGGCGCAGGCCCGCGTAAACAGCCTCCGCGTCAGCCACGTGCTCCTCAGCGCGCGAGCGATGCACGCCGTACGCGACGATGTGCGCGCTGCCGTCAGCGCGCGGCGTCAGCGCGACCCAGTGCAGGGCATGCCGCCCAACGTCCACGCCGACGTATACCCGCTCGCATCCGGCAGGGACCACACCACGGGGAAGCGTGTGCCGGTCGGCATTCGAGAAATTTATCTCGATTATCGCGTCAGGCGGCGGCGGCGGAGGCTCAGCCCACATCTGCTGCGCGAGCCGGCGGCGGCGGGATTCGGAATTTTCCTTCATGGCCAGCCACTCTTCGCGGGCCACGTATGAAGGCGGGAGCAGCATGTTCTGCGCTGCCGTGTAGCGCAGCCCAACGGTGGCCGCGCCTGGCTGCTCGTGAATCACGCGGGCAGCGAGCAGGCTCTCCCGTCGGTCGCGCTCGCTCCAGCGCGCGCCGCACGCGGGGCATGCATAATGCGCGAGCTCGGCAGCCTGCGTCTCGTTCTCAGCGTCCTGCCACCCGAGAAGATTTTCTCGATTCAGCCGGACCCACGCGCCGCAGTACGGGCACCGGTGCTCCACTACCCCGCGCGTGCTGGCCTGGTACTCGCGCCAGATAAACCCCTGCTCTGTGCTGACGGTACATTCGTAGTACTCGTGCGCATGGTCTCCGTATGCCAGCAGCCGCGCGCGCATCTGTGTGATCGGGTCCGCCTCCGCGCTGCTCGCCCGCATGTCCGCGTAACCGTCAGTCTCGCTCGCGCACAGCGCGCGGGCCGTCACGGCCGCGCGCGATTTGTCCTTCCCATGGCCCGTCAGTGGGTACAGGCACGCGCCGGTTCCAAGCCGCGCGTGTCCCGTGCCGTCGGTACTGAGCCCGCATCTGCGGGCCCCGGTCAGGGCAGCGCTCAGCAGCGGGTCACCGCGCAGGATGGGCTCCAGCAGCGTGTCCCACCGCTCCACTGCGTACTGCCTGGCAGGCAGCCCCATGGCCACCGGGCTGGCGCGCTCCACGGCCCAGTACAGAACGGGCACGGCCCAGCCGATTAAGCTCTTCCCGCTCTGCGCCGGGGCTACAAGAACAAACCGCCGCGCTGCGCTCAGCTCGCGCAGCACCAGATCACTCGCCGGCTGCGCCACCCTGGACAGCCGCGCGCCGGCATGCGGGCCGCTCGGCACGCGCACGTGCTCGTACGCCCAGTCGTACATGCTGAGCGGGGGCCGCGGAAGCAGGCTCCGAAATCGAGAAAAATTTCCTGATTTCATACGCGGTTCGTCGGCGTGATCGCCATGCGCAACGCATACTCGTCGATACGCGCTGCCAGCCACTCATCGATACCCGCCAGGCACTCCGGCACGCACGCCGCAGGGCCCTGGCCGTACGCCGAGTCCAGCCGATGGGTCAGCGCGTCCAATCTCCTCCCCAACTCCCCCACCAGCTCGTCCAGCAGGGCGCGCGGCACCAGCCGCCCGCTCATGACCTCAGCCCGCATCCGCGAGGCCTCCGCCTCGTAGTGCATCCGCCGGGCCCGGGCGGCCTGGTACAGGGCCGCCGGGTCTACATCTTGTGGTTCCATCCGGCTCCCCGCAGGCTCATCAGAAGCGGAAAAATTTTCCGGGTCCGGGTCAGAAGGCGGAAAATTTTGCCGGGTTTGGGAGGATTTTTTTGGGGTGTTCCCGTGCACGCGGCAACCCTTCCCAACCCGGGAAGGACCCGAGGCTTTTTTTGCGGCATTTTTTGCCGCTTTTTGTCGGTTTTTGTCGGTTTCGGCGGAAAAAATTTCCGTTTCAGCAGGCAATTCAGGGTCAATTTCTGCATGTTCCACGTGGAACACGGAAAAATTTTCCGCCACAAGATGTTGTGGTGGTCGCTTAGGTGTCATAGCAGCCTACTTAAGTATGCCACTGTGGCCCCACTCAGGATAGCACCCAGCCAGCGCACGCCCTCGCTGGCCATCCAGCCGGCCTGTCCGGCGCGGTGCTCCAGCAGGGCCAGCCGGGTCAGGATGCCCGGCCGGCCGTTGCCGTCCAGGGCCTGTGTGATGCGATCCAGGGCCTCCTCGATCCGCTGCAGGCGTCCGGCCTGCGTGCACTCATGCTGTGCTGCCATGGGGTCCTCCACATCGATCGTGAAACAGCGCGAATCGAGAAAACATTCTCTATTCCACGCCCCAGCGCTTGCGGACGGACGGCGGGACCTTAACGGTCCGTCCGGTGGGCTTGCCGGTGGCGAGGTCATACTCCACGCCCTGGAGCGTGTAGCCGTACTGTGCCACCAGGCGGGCCGTATCGATGTCCAGCGGGTGGGTCAGCGCGTACCAAATATCCTCGTCCGCCTGCCGGATGGCGATGACCCAGTCATCCGGTGGAGGCGTGACGGGTTGGATATCCGGAAAATTTTCTTCATTCGCGGGCCCGGCATCGGATGGACGGGAGGGAGGTCCACTGGCAGGTTGGATGAGCGTGATGCCGAGCCCGCGTGCCACGAAAGGAGAGAGCATGATCGCCACCAGCAGGGTGGCGTTAACGGCCAGATCATACGGGAGGGAGAGCACGCCGGTCACGCTGAGAGCCGCGATTATAGCGGCCGCGAGCGTGATGGCGAGAGCGTTTGCGGCGATCTGCGCGCGGGTGTGCCTGGACATGGCGGCGCCGCGCAGGTCCAGCGCCAGGGCCATGATTCTGGGTATCAGCGTCAAAATCTTTCCAATGCTCATAGCGCTATCTCCTGCCTGTAGTGTACCACACCCCACACCGGATGTCAAGGGGCAATGCGGAAATTTTTCTCGATATCCGGGCGATGTCCGACCCGGGTTCCTGGCCGGTTTTCAGCCGACGCACGGAGAGGCCCGCTGTTGCGCGATCACGCCTGAGTGGTATCAGGATACCACCCGAGGCGATATCGTTTCACCACGGGGCTCTCCGTGCGCCCTGTGGCCTTTCCCGGGTCCGGTCTGCGACCGGCTGGCGCGGCGGCTGGGAAAGTGGAGAAAAATTTCTCGATTCCCACGGGTGCTGTGTGTGCTGCCGGCGCGCGGCGCTTCAACGCCCGCGCGCTGGCGTTCCAGGTTCCACGGGTTCCGGCAGGCCAGGGCACGGCTCCACAGCGGGTGCCCATGGGGGGCGCGCTACAGCGCGGGGACCCCATGGGCGGGGGCGCAAGGTTATGGGGTATGGGGGCGGGGGGGCCTTTAGGGCCCCCCGCCCCCAGGGG
>ENA-UOYA01005002-UOYA01005002.1-activated-sludge-metagenome-genome-assembly--contig:-NODE-5002-length-10738-cov-4.780305_pt1 | contig 10738 bp, 14 predicted proteins | sample MGYA00238163_ERZ764804 | MGnify/ENA primary metagenome ERZ764804 (study PRJEB28919, sample SAMN05720223) | activated sludge metagenome | isolation source: Anaerobic digester | place: Hong Kong...
GGAATAATCAAGGAATTATCATTAAAGAGTGTCGCAATCCCTTTTTAATGAGGTCTAAATTCCTACTAAAAAAATGGGGGGTTTAAACCCCCCTTATATGTCGCAATCCCTTTTTAATGAGGTCTAAATTCCTACACCGGTTGATATGAAATTAATAGCAGATAATAATGTCGCAATCCCTTTTTAATGAGGTCTAAATTCCTACATTAACTGAAAAAATACCTAAGATTAATTTAACAGTCGTCGCAATCCCTTTTTAATGAGGTCTAAATTCCTACAAAGCTTCATTGACAACTCTACCTGTAGCAGGTGCTTGTCGCAATCCCTTTTTAATGAGGTCTAAATTCCTACTGAAAAATGACCCTCAGTCAGTAGGCAGTGCAATAAGTCGCAATCCCTTTTTAATGAGGTCTAAATTCCTACACAGGAAGGGCAGGACTGGATCATTGAAAAGACGTCGTCGCAATCCCTTTTTAATGAGGTCTAAATTCCTACGCGGCACATGGAAAAGGGGAGGGAGCAGCTCTACAAGTCGCAATCCCTTTTTAATGAGGTCTAAATTCCTACCGCACAAAAAGTGCGAATTGATTGAAGGACACGGTATTCCGTCGCAATCCCTTTTTAATGAGGTCTAAATTCCTACATATCTCTGCTGTGGAAAGATGATATATTTGTCTGATGTCGCAATCCCTTTTTAATGAGGTCTAAATTCCTACGGGTTGCTGAATTCCAAGAGAGGGGGGCTATTCATTAGTCGCAATCCCTTTTTAATGAGGTCTAAATTCCTACTCTCATATATATAAGGTAGGGGAAGATTACGAAGGAAATGTCGCAATCCCTTTTTAATGAGGTCTAAATTCCTACCAATCTTATTATAAATCAATACGAAAAAGATGCGTCGCAATCCCTTTTTAATGAGGTCTAAATTCCTACGAAACGCTTATATTAGGTATTGAAGTATTTCCTAGTCGCAATCCCTTTTTAATGAGGTCTAAATTCCTACTGCACCCCCACTTTTTCTTTTATTATATCAATATGTTGCAAGGGGGGTTGTGCAGATTTTTCACCTTCCGGATAGTTACTGAAGAAACGTTTCCAAAACATTTCTTTTCTTGACTCCTTTTTGTGCGACTTAACAAGATATTCAATTGTCAAAGAGCTATAAGGACTATACAATACCAAAAAAAAATTTGGAAGTTTTTTTTTAAAATTTTTATGCAATATTATACCGCCCAAGTCCAAAACTCGTCCCTTTGCCTACATGAAATATTTCTCCGGCTTTAAGAAAAGGCATAAAAGGTTGAATATTTCCCCTGTAAGTTATCTTTCCTATTAGCCCTCCCATCTTCATTCTCGTATCCTGCCTCGAAGAATATCTTTCCCAGTCCCACCATCTCAGAGCATTATTCTGTATGGTTATATTTTCAGCCTCTTTAATCATACCTTTATGATCGTGTTGTGGCACCCTTTTTTCACAGTGAAAATAATATAACAAGACTATCCTTCTCAACAGATTACGAATAAGCACATGAAATGCAAGGTCAACAGTTAAGCTACGCCTGTATGAAATACGAACAGGCGTCATAAAATTAAGCGTCAACAATCTTTCCTCGTTACCATCAACATCAAATTCCTCTTGGATATTAAATCTTTTTGAATCAAGAGCTTTGATAACCTTATCGCAAGAATCGTATATCATACCTTCTTCATTATGGGCATCAACCAGTTTGAACTTGCCCCTGCCCTTACCGATGCCCGTCTTGCCAAGTTCATCAAAAGTATAAATGAAATAAGGCAGAAAATCGGTAGCTTTTCCTATTAAAATGAGTTTAAAAAGGATGGTTTCGCCTGGTTTGAATGTCTTTTTGTTATCTTCAGGGGGCTCTATTATAAAAGGATGTGGAATTTTGCTGTATCTGTTCATATGCATAAGTTCTGCATCACCGTTGGGAAATGTTTCAAAGACATATGCATATATACATTTTGACCTCAACATGCAATCGGTGCAATCAAGGCGCTTAAGGGCGCATACAACTTTTCTGAACATGTTGCCAAACCCACCCCTGAATGTAGAACCTTTATAGTTCGGCAGGTAAAGCATGTCTACTGCTTTTATTGTAAGAGTTAGTTCATTGTAAGTGATAATCATGTTTATTGTTTATTGTTTTGGCTTTTTATACCTTTTATAATCAAACAAACATTCATAAATATACCATAACCCCCTCTGGTATTCTGTCCCCTCTACCCATTACAGAAACCTTTCCATCCGCTGGTAAGGGATAGATTCGCAGGTCATCAACTTTTTCATCAATGATGTCTTTCAATTTCGCTTTTAATTCTAACAACTCATGCCACTCAAGTCTACAATAAAAAACAGAATATTGTATATGGAGACCGGTCTTTTTCATAGTTTTGAATACACGAATAAGGCGACGCTCGTCTCGTATATCATAGCATACCAGATAACTTGCCTTCATGATTTCAAACACCTTTTTGGGTTTATTTTATCGTCATAAACAAATGAGCGTATTGTGCGCATGATTGCAAAAAAGTCATCAATTACAGTGTCTATCAATCCGGTCGTTAGCCTTTTCTTGTTTTCAAACCTTAACACAACATCCCTCATGCCCTCTCTGGAAAGCTTCAATCCTGTTGACGTCATCGTAAGGAGCTCAATGTTTTTGTCCGATTTAAAGAATTGAACCGTCTGCAGGTCTGCTTCCGGCTCCATTGCATGGAGTATGTCGAGTGCAAAACCAAAATTGTCTCTTCTGTGAAATATTCCTATGTGAGGGTCAAGGTCTGCCGCCAAGATACTTTTCATTACCATCTCGTTGAGCATATTTTTCACTATTTCTTTTACAATTCGCCAGCGCTTTTCACCTACCGAGACGAAACGTGTAATAAAATCCTTATAATCCTGTTCTCTGAAACCTTTGGATATAAATACCGAAGCCACCTGTTTGGATAATTTTTTTACCACTTTGAGCTGCATACGCCTTCTCTCCGCTAATAGCCATTGGTTATATCGCTGGATATTCTCGTCTCTCGCAAGCAAATGTTTTTGTTCCTCGCTGTGGGAATTGAGATGATGGTTGTGTGGTATTGTAACGGCGATTTCACTTCCCTTTCTATTCATAAAGGTTACAGGCACGTTGTTATCTGTAAAAAGGGTAATAGTTCCGGCATCCATCCTTACATTGCCTATAATCACAACATGACTTACAAGCCTCGCCGGTATGCGTCTGCCTGCTCTGCCATCCTCCGTAATCCATATCGAAGGGCCATCCCTTAGCACCTCCAATCCCTTTTTTTCCGAAATATAAAGTGTTTTATCCATCAATAACCCCTTTTGCATTCTCATCATCTTCTTTTAAAAAGTCAGACACATCAATGCATCCATCTGTAATGTTATGTGCAAGATTCCTCACTTCATCAATAATCATAGGCCTGATTTCTTTAGCCCAATTTTCATAGATTTGATAAAACCTCTGTCTGCCCGATTTATTAAGATAGCAACCCGGCCTGTCGGATTCATAGGCAAAGTCACGAGACGTAAATTCCCTCTCCCTGAATATTGACCATACAAATCTATCGACCTCCGGCCTCATTAATTCAACGATATCACACGCAAGAGACTCTCTGCCGTATTCAAACTGATGGTAAAACCCGATGGTCGGATCAAGCCCTATGGTCTCTATCTCTCTGACTGATTCATAATGCATCATAGTGTAGGACAGAGAAAGCATTGCATTTACCGGGTCTTTGGGCGGTCTTTTATTTCTGTTCTTGAACTGGAGAGATTCAGGAAAGATTGCTGTATAGGCTGAGAAATATGCTGCTGCAGCCGACCCTTCATATCCACGGAGGGAATCCAAAAATCCTCCGGTAACTTTTAAATTGTGATTTTTCAGGTCTGATTTAATCTCAACAAGACTATCTGTGATTCTGTTCAGTGTTGCACTGGCGTTGGTTATGGGTAACCTGAGGTCTGGACGCTTATGGAGTGCTTCGTTTAAAAAGGATGACTGTGATTTTATCTTCCTATAGACAAGATTTAAAGAGAATTCGTTGGGAAAGTCGGAGTGGGCTTTTTCATACTGTTTTAGACGCAACAAACCATTGCTGTGAATGCAGCCATGCAACATACCATGAAAGCGTAATCTCCTACCTGAGAGAAATATAACTGTAACATTCATATCGGCAAGCCTATTAAGGGCATTAGTTTCAAAATTGATATTGCCGACCGCCACAACCCTTTTGAGCGGGGCTATCGGCACCATGCCCTCTCTTTTTTCTTGTGCGTAAAAAACAAGGGCATTACCGTCAAGTCTTACACAAATATCTTTGCGGTCAATATAAAGTGTACCCATAAAACACCTGTTGATAGTGAATAATAGTTGATGGATTGTTATTATACATTTTCATCCTATATAAAAATATGCAGGGTCATGCGGTTGAACAGCAATACCAAGCGTGTGCGTCCTGCTTCGACCATCCATTGTAAATATGTGAATGCGGTCCGAGGATGTCTCAATCAAACCCATAAGCCCGCTCGATACTTCACGAAGTTCCCTTTCGTTCAAAAAACATTCGTATACTGACTTTTGACCACCTGTGCTGTAGTTTTTCAAAAAATGGCGCACCCTGCCCAGCCGTTTTTCTTCCGTAATATCATAGGCAACAAGGTAAAGCGTTCTACCCATAAGTCACTTTCTATAAAGAATGCTGATAAGAAGAATTATAAGTAATATTTCCATCGTTCACCTCTATTATGGTTTTTAGTTTCGAGGCAATACTGCTTTCTGCTGTGTCATCCTACATTTCATAATCATATGAGCCGGATTGGGCTGCAGGCTATATACAGCTCCTGTTCCATAATCGATAAGCCCGCCGAGAATAACCCCTGCTGCGGCGATGGTCGGAAACACGCTCAATGTTTCTGTATCGCATCCATCCTTTTCAAATCTGAGGTTGACGCTCTGATTGCGTTTAAGTGTAATCTGACAAGGTGTGTTACAGGTTTGACCATCAGATAATTTAACAAACACACCATCGGGTTCAGATGTTATGCTCAACTGCTCTTCTGTGCCCCGTATCATGGTTGCACACCCGGTAGACAATAGAATTGATGCGATGATGAATAATCCTATGCATTTTTTCATGATGACCTCCATTTTTTAGTTTAATTTCATAAACTAATTTTAATGGTGGAGGTCGATTAATTCATTGAAAGAAATATTTCCGAAATGTTTCTGTTTTTTTATTATTCTGGCGATTATTAAGCAAGAATCTTGGGAAAAATAGGCACTTCTTCAACCTTTATAACTTCAAGCCCAAGCAGGAAGTCCCTTAATTTTCTATATGTGCTATCCTTTGAGGAACTAAATCCGTGAGCAAGATAGGACTGGTTTCTCGATGACTGGATATCGAGAAATGTCTTTTTATTTCTTTCGAATGCCCTGCCTAATTCATCATCAAGAGCACAAAGAAGCTCAAACGAGGCACCCTGAGGTAATTTAATCTTGTTATCCATTGAATTTTTATAACGTCTTACGAATTCGTCTCTCAGATTGGCTGGGATTTGGTCTGGCTTTACATTTGATGTGTCGATTCCATAGTTATTTATGAGTCTTTCCTGAGCAATCATCTCTGAAAGGCGATAAATCCTTAAAATGGCATCGTCAATCTTACCCTCTTCGAATCTTCTTTCAGCATTAGCAAAGATGTCAAGAATGTAATTGATGGAAAGTTTTTGGCTGTTTTTAATAAGCACCTCGAGAAAACGAATGTTTTCTTTTGCTTTCGCAGCAAACTCCTCAAAAGCGACTTCACCCGATTCTTGAATCTCCTCGATTTTTGCCCTTTGAAACCTCTCTAAAGCATCTTTGTGTCTGAAAAGGTCCCATAAATAATATCCCTCTATAGCAAAACCTATTTTTTTGAAGAGAGTTTTTTGTCTTGTGGCTTTTTCTGACAGCGAATCACATAGTTGTTTCGCAGCCATGAATTGATATTGATTGAAAAGCAAGGCAATTTGCCTCTTCTCATTAATTGCGAGAAAATCCCAGGGGTTAACACTTTTATAGATCTCTTCAGCGCCGTCAATTACTATACCTACACCATTTTTTGTCCTTTCTTTCCCTCCAACATAAGAAAATGAGAAACCTTGATTGATAGCTGCTAATGCAAGGGATACAGACATATTCTTTGTTCCGCCTGTGTAATCAACTATTACCCTATCTTTTGAGAAATCTTTATCTGTTACTCGCTTTATCGCTTCTTCTGCCTTTTCAAAACAATGTAGTAGATCGTTGACATTATCAACCATAGTAACTTCACTTCTAAAATTGACCGATTTTTCCTGACAGGCTTTCTTTATATCTGAAGCGTTGTGAAATGTATCCTGGGATGCCAAAAAAGAAATGAATTCTGGCCTATAATGGATGATAGACTTTATAATTGGGGCTGGTGTGCCTCCTATGGAAATAATCATAGCGCCGATCATTGTTTCTTTTTCTATCTCTGAATCCATTCTATTATCCTCTCTTTTAAAAGTTTTATATTGGGTCCTTCGCAAAATTCAAGTCTGTTTGCTTTAAGCCGTCTTTTTTGATCCTCTGTCAAACGCCTGTAAGAAACCAACATGCCTTTACCATATAGCCCACCCGCCGCATCACGCAGACTATCGAGTTTGTAAATAGAGTCTTCACCAAAATGGTTAACATCTTTTCCGCTAAAACGCTTTGTCTTGCATTCAATGATGTAGAGCCTGTTACTGATTGTAAAAAGGATATCATATTCATTTTTAGACTCTGCCGGCCTTGCCCATTTTACTTCTACATTCATTCTTAAATCAGTAGGGTTAAGCGATTTCACAATTCTGAATATATATTCTTCGAGCCAACCACCAGATGAAAATTCTACACTTGAAAGAGATGGGAATTTTATACGCATTTCTCTTAAACTTAACAGACTATATGTTGAAAGAATAGAAACAATTTCCTGGAATTGTTTATTTTCGAGGTCTTCATTTTCGATGTTGATTTCAAGTGGAAATGTCCTCGCATTCCGCAAAGGAGCTGCGTATCTGTTGAGAATACCAATGCCTTTTTCTAATTTTTCAGCGTCTTTTAAGATGGCCTCTATGGCTGACCAATGTGAAGTTGGTATATCTTCCTCATGCGTCTCATAGATAATGTTTTGCCCATATGCCGCAAGGTATTGAGAAACCTTCATTACCCCCTTGAATTCTATCTTTTTTCTTTCTGGTGACAGAACATCAATGCGGTTATCCTGTGTATCAACATATATAATCTTCTTTTCTTGTTCTCTGAACACCTCAAAGGCAGCAAAGGCCATAATCTTTGTGCCGCCTGTGGCATTTAAGATTATGTCGCTATCTTTATTTTCGGCAAGGATTGTCATGCAGGTTTCACGGGCAGCATCGAGGTTGTAGGGCACAACTGGCACACGTTCAATCTTTATGCCCCAGCCCTTTATCACCTTTTCGAGTCTGTCAGCCTGAATCTGCATATCAGGGCTTACAAGGAGTATCACTCTATCAGGCCTTAGCTCCTCCATGCGCAAAGGAATTAGGTTCGGTATAGGCTGGGCTGATACGAGGCAAACATGAATGAGAGGGATGAGTACGGTGTCAGCCCTTGACATTTGACAATGCCTCTTTTAACGCTTCTATCTTTGCCCTAAGTCCTCTATCGGATTTTGAAAGGGCATTTAATCTTTTGCTGGTGATATGATAAAAGGCATGTTCATATTCAATGCGGGGTGGTCTGGCCATTTTAGACTCATTTCATACAATTATCATCGGGCATAGCATTGGCTAATGTGTTTGTCAAATGTCATGGGTTGACACCGTAAATTCATTGCTGTGCATGATATATTGATGTGTCAAGTATGGGGTCATCGGCTTCGAGAAGCTTTCTGGCTGATTTTAAATCATTCTCCGCTTTGATGATCCAGGCTTCATGCTGCTTCATACAATTTAATTCCTTCATTTTTTATTTTATAACAGAGCGTTGAAATGTCATCGGCGAGATTTTCGAATTCATCTTTTGTATAAACGATAATATCTTTCGCTACCCTTAAGCCTTTTAACGAATGAATGCCTTTAAGCGACCTTTTGTAAGGTTTTTCCTGCGAGGTTTTAACGACAACAAGTACATCGATATCGCTTTCTGTGTCTGCTTTTCCCCATGCGCGAGAGCCGAAAAGATATATGGCCTGGGGATCATATGCACTTATCAATCTTTCTTTTACATTTTGAATCAATTCTTGATTGGTCATGATGATGCTCCTTTCGTCGCAATAAATCCATTAATCGGCAGTCTGCAAATACTTGTCTTTGATAATATCATAAAATTTCAACCATGGCCCAGCCGAAGGGGGTAAGGGCATTTGCAGTTTCTGGTTTAGACATTTCCGAAGATAGCCAGATTGTCGTTGCCCCCGTATTGCTATCCCAACTCTCACGCCCTTGTCCTCTTATTTTTATCTTTCTATTTCCTTCTATTGTCACTGCCTCAGCACCGGAGTGTCTGCCGATACGAATCAAAAACGGCCTTTTTCCTGTATTTTTCATTATTTCATTCATCAATGTATTTACTGTGGGCATGCGAAACATCAGTTTTTTTGCAATCATATTTTCGTTATTAAAAACACGGGTATAGTGTTTATGTGATGCAGCGATAAGCAAACCTTTTTCGATAGGCTCTTTGATACCCGTACCATTGATGGGGTTTTCAATCGTGATGGTTCCTTCGAAAACAGAGTCTGCCAGCATAACCTCCAATATCTGAGGTATTCCCTTGCCGAACTCGGTTTTATATTTCTTTTGATTGATAGCGTACATAATTTTTGTTTTTATGCTTTTTAAGGGGAGAAGGTCTGAAACTTTTACAAGCCTGAAAGGGTCTTCAGCAAATGTTCCTTTAAGTAAATCTTTTTCAAGTTCTGATGCCTTTACCCTGTTTGTAATAGCGGAAGCAGGCTCACCACCGGATAAAATGCTTTTCAGTCCACTATGGTTTCCTCCACCTAATGCAAGCATGCTTAAATATCCTGTTCGGAGTGATCCTTTTAAAGAGCTTCCAGGAATGTAGGGCATATTGTTTATAGGGTTATAGGCGGTCCGGGGAATAACAAAATTGTTGAGTTCCTGCTTTATCTTGTTCTCATTAAGAGGCATATTTTTTACATTCAAATAACGCTCAACAATTTCTACCGCGAGATCAACGTTCCAGCCGGCAATCTTTGATCTTCTGTTAAAAACAAACCTATACATCTCAATAATTGATGCGAGTGTACCTGTTTCCGATATTTTTGATAGTTCCTTTTTTTCTTCGACTGAGAGCGTTTTCACAAAGGCAAGAGGGTCGAAGGCTATTAACTGTTTTTTGTCGGGGTTGATTACAAAACTCGTCGGTTCATATACATCGTCACAGCCGATGTGTATTGGAGACAGGACGTGAAGCCTTATTCTAAGAGGTTTTTGCATTTTACACCTCCACCCTTACGGGTATGTACAACGAATATCCCTGTGTTACAGCCTTCGGCTCAGCCTTTGAAAGAGCGGTAACGGCAGTGCCGATGTATGGTCTTTTGAGTACACTGCCCATATCTTCCGGCAAAAAGACAGCACCCTCATCGGCCATAATGACAGGGTTTTTGAAAGGATTTGAAGATTTTGCCAGAACGTCGCCATGCCTGCCAAAACGGGTAAAAGGGGTAAAGTACGTCTGAAGATATGTAGTTTTTTCCGGCACCGAGGGGGAAAGGGTGTAACATGCATTTGGCGTTTCAGCTCCCATAGCAAAAAGGTCTATCGCTTCCGCAGAAATAACGGTAAACTTTCCCAAACCTGTTGATGCATCTTTTCCGAAGCCTGTTTCTCCGATTCTCTGCAGCGCTGTCCTGGTCTGTTCAATGGAGATGTCCCCCCTGAGTCCGGCATAGAGAATGAGCTCAACTTGTCCGAGAAAAACGTTCTGATCCGAGGCAAACGGTGCAAATTGCCCTTCCCCCGTTGTATTTGTCAGTCTGTTGATGGTGTTATGCGGTTGTGGAAATTCGGCAATGATGGATCTGGCGCTTTTTCCTCTTGCTTCCCGCTGCCCTTCTTCCGTTGATGAAAGGATTAATTCTTCTGCCAACTCGCTATCAGAAATGTAATCAATTTTTTTCAGAGATTCTATTCTGCCTCTATCGGGGATCTTCATCCATCTTTTTGACTTAAGCACTTTTCTCTCCTTGATAATCTCTTTTTTGCTCTTTCCCTGAAAATCAAAGAGGCTGGATAGCGGCATGTCAGGTCTTTTTAAAACTCGAATTATCTTTCCGTTTTTTCCTACCTTAACAAATGCTGAAGAAATAACCAGAAATGGATTAGCTTTATAGTCAGACAACAATTGATCGATGGTGCGTCCGCCGAACAAATTCGAATCATAGGCTGCCTGCCAGCATATATGTCCAAAGATGGTATCGCCCTTGAGGGGGGTACCGAAACCGGAAACAGGTTTGATTGTTATTTCAAGTGTTTTCATTGTTGTTGGCCTCTATAAAATTCTTTTGCCGTTCCTTATTATTTCATCAATATAAGGGTCAGGCTCCTCAATATCTGTTCGCGCAAAAGAGTGGGGTTCTATCCGCAAATCGACATTTCTCGTCAATTTAAGCAGTTGGGCATCCTCATCGAATCCATCTATGCTGTCGACGTCCC
>ENA-UOYA01005004-UOYA01005004.1-activated-sludge-metagenome-genome-assembly--contig:-NODE-5004-length-10736-cov-59.374310_pt1 | contig 10736 bp, 6 predicted proteins | sample MGYA00238163_ERZ764804 | MGnify/ENA primary metagenome ERZ764804 (study PRJEB28919, sample SAMN05720223) | activated sludge metagenome | isolation source: Anaerobic digester | place: Hong Kong...
ACCGAATGGTCTTTCGGCGAGGGATATTGTATCAGTTTAGGTTATGGCGTCAAGCGAATTCTGCTGCTTTCCCTACAAACCTTTGAGATAGTATCGTTGGCTCAAAAGAAAATGTTACTATGTAGCGAGGCGGTAATTTCCAGTTTTCGTGCGGGGGGTTATACTCCTTCCTGAGGTTAAAATGCGCAGGTCTGCTGGTGATTTGCCGCGCTTATTATCTAAAGCAGGGAAGATTCTACAGGTCGCCATCCTGGCTGGGCTTTTGGCTGGATGCCAGCTGGGGTCGACGGCTGTCCCTACGCAGACGCCCACTCACACGCTAACAATCCTGCCTTCATCCACTCCGCCAACCTTGCCAGAGCCTTCACGATTGCCCACCCCTACTCCGACAGCTCCGCTTCCTACCGCCACGCCTTTTCCGCCCTTGGCGGAATTACCCACCAGCGAGATTTCCTACCTCATCCCGCTCACGCTTCAGCTGGTTGGCGAACGCAGTGCCCAGCTGCTTTTCGAGCTCGATCACGCTGCCACGGGTGACATCCTGCTGGGGATGGTTGATCAAGGAAAAAACTACGTTCAATCAATCCCTATCTCTCCAAATCTTACCTACCAACAAATTAATCTAGGACCTTTGGAACCCGGCACAGCTTATGAGGTTGTGCTCGGCTTGCGCACTCCTGATGGATCTTATGCACAACCGGCATTCTTGGGCGAAGCCTGGGGCAGCCTGCGCTTTCATACCCAGCCGACGGCTGAACCATTGCGTGTGGGTGTGATTGGTGACTCCGGCTTTGGTGAGCCCGTAACCGCCCAGCTCGCTGGGTTGATGGCTGGGCATCCGCTCGACTTTGTGATCCACACCGGCGATTTGGTTTACAAAGCCGGAGAAAATGCCAGCCCCGCAGAAGCTTTTGCAATCAAATACTTCCAGCCATTTGCCCCGCTATTGCACCAGTTACCGATCTACCCGGTGCCCGGGAACCATGATTATGCTCCAGATGCCCGCCTGGATGGTAACCCGTATTATTTTCATGCCTTTCCACCCCTCTCTGACGCAATATTAGCAGCCCAAACTTCGTCCGCTAAACGGCAATATTATGCGCTAGTCTATCAGAATATCCAGTTCATCTTTCTGGATTCGCAAGTGTTCTTTGGTGAGGAAGGACGCGAGGAGCAAGATACGTGGCTCTCCCAGCGCCTGCAGGATGATCAGTTTGCTTACAGCGTGGTGATCAGCCATGTGCCGCTTTTCTCTAGTGGTGCCATTCATCCGGAAGATAGCCGGCCAGTGCGGCAAGTCTGGCAGCCCTTATTTGCATCGGCTCACGTCCCCCTAGTCCTTTCGGGTCACAGCCATGATTACGAGAGGTTGATGGTGGATGGCGTTACCTACCTGGTTTCAGGCGGTGGATCGGATGTACTTTACCCCATTGGAGCGCGCGATCCCCATAGCCAAGCCTTTTCGGTCAGCAGTCATTTTGTTTTGCTGGAATTTTATGAGGATCAGATCAAGATTTTGGCAATCGATAAAAACGGAAAAATTCTGGATCAAGCCCAAGTGCCGCTGCCATAAAACCACGCTTAGGGTGGGCATGAACTTGCAGGGCTTATAATCAACTTTACTATCATTAATTAATACGAAAGTGAGAGGGCTGTATGTGTGGGCGATTTACTATGGCAATTGATGCCGAAGATTTGCAGACAGAGCTTGCCTTAGGCAAAGTGCCGGCTGATTGGCAGCCGCGCTACAATGTGGCACCGGGGCAAAATGTAGGCGTGGTCACAAACCCACAGAGCCGGGATGTGACCTGGATGCAATGGGGCTTGGTGCCATTTTGGGCAAAAGACCCGACTATCGGGAATCGCTTGATTAACGCGCGCGCGGAGTCCTTAGATGAGAAGCCTTCCTTTAAGTATGCTTTTGCGAAGCGCCGCTGCCTCATCGTTGCGGATGGCTTTTACGAGTGGCAGAAACCCCAAGCCGGCGCCAAATCCTCACGCCCCTTTTACTACAGACTTCGAGAGGGAAAAGGCTTTGTATTTGCTGGATTGTGGGAAAGCTGGCAGCCCAAGGATGACCCCGAAAGCAGGCTCATCACTTGCACCATTATTACCACGGTGGCGAATGCGCTTGTTGCCAAGGTGCACGACCGCATGCCAGTTATCCTGACCGCGGAGGACAAATGGACTTGGCTCCAAGAGAATAACACCGACGCGTTGAAAGCCCTCTTACAGCCCGCTCCGGATGACTTATTGCAGGCTTGGGAGGTCAGCCGGGCAGTAAACGACCCCAAAAACGATTCGCCCGCGTGTATCCAACCGCTGCAGAATAGCTTGGAAGGAGCGTAACCCCGTGCTAGTGAAAGTTGGATTATTTCAGGCTCTTTAGGATTCAGGTAAAATAAAGAGCTTACGCAGCTTAAGATAAACAGACCAAGAAAGCGGGAAGATATGCATAATCATCACAGACTCTTTGGGGGCTTGGCAGCATTGTTGCTTTTAGCTTTGGCGGCTTGTCAGACGGCAGCCACGCCCACCGTCACCCCAGAAAGCTCACCGATCCCCTCCGAGATAACAGCAGTAACCTCTACGCCAACCGCAGGGGGCACCAATTGGTGGGATGAAGCGGTGTTTTATGAAATCTTCGTGCGCTCCTTTAAGGATTCCGATGGCGATGGCATTGGGGATTTTCAGGGCATCATCCAGCAATTAGATTACCTCAATGACGGCGACCCCAATACGACGGATGACTTAGGCATCAATGCGATCTGGTTAATGCCGATTTTCCCCTCACCTTCCTATCACGGTTATGACGTCACCAATTACGAGGACGTCAACCCTGATTACGGCACGTTGGAAGATTTCCAGCAGCTGCTGGAGGAATGCCATGCGCGTGGGATTCGCGTTATCATCGATTTTGTAATCAATCACACCTCCGATCAACACCCTTGGTTCAAGGCTGCACTAGACCCGAATTCGCCTTATCATGATTATTACATCTGGTCGGAGACCAAGCCCGCAGGGCTAGGCCCTTTAGGGCAGGAATCCTGGTTCAAGGCTCCGAATGGGAAGTACTATTATGCGGTTTTCTGGTCGGGGATGCCGGACCTCAATTACAACAATCCAAAGGTAACCGAAGAGATTTATGCAGCGACGCAATTTTGGTTGGAGGAGGGCGTGGATGGCTTCCGCGTGGATGCTGCCCGCTACCTCTTCGAAGAAGGCGAAGTGCTGCAGGATACTAACAGCACGCTCAAATGGTTCCAAGATTGGCGCACTTTTTATAAACAGATTAATCCCCAGGCGTTTACCGTGGGTGAAGTCTGGACAGACACGCAAAATATCGCCCGCTACGGCACCCCTGATGGCTTGGATAGCTTGTTCATCTTCGACTTAGCCGAGGCGTTTCTAAACGGCTTGCTAACGGGTAATGCCGCAGTACCGCTCAAGTCTTACAAAGATGCCATTGCCTATTTCCCGGATTATTCCTTCAGCACCTTCCTTTCGAACCATGACCAGACGCGCGTGATGACTGCGCTGAATGAACAGGAGATCAAAGCTAAAGCCGGCGCCTTTATGTACCTCACCGGACCAGGGATTCCCTTTATCTACTATGGGGAGGAAATCGGCATGACCGGCAACAAACCGGACGAGATGCTGCGCACGCCGATGCAATGGTCCGCCGAGGCTAATGCCGGCTTCACCAGCGGAACCCCATGGGAACCAATTAATCAAGGCTGGGAGCAGGTCAACGTGGCTGTTGAAGCCGCGCAGCCCGACTCGCTGCTCAACTGGTATAAGGAGCTGATTCGATTGCGCGAGGCGAACCCGACCTTGCGGATGGGCAGCTTTGAGCCGCTCAATTCCAATTGCAAAGAGGTTTATGCCGTCCTGCGCCAATATGAGGGCGAAACACTCCTCACAGTGGCGAACCTTTCCTTGCGGCCGGTGCAAAATTGCAGCCTTAGCCTACGCACGAGCAGCCTCTCCGGTAGCTTTCAAGCTGAAGCACTTTGGGGAGAGCTGCTATTCGAGCAGATTAGCTTCGGTGCGGATGGCTCCTTAGACAAATTTATCGTGGCACCAGAGCTTGGTGGCGGGGAAACCGCCATTTTACGCTTGGTTCGCCCTTAAGTTTTAGCCCGCATAATATTTGCGAGCTGTATGAAGTGAGTATGAAATGAACCCGAATGCGTTTTATTTAACTGAAACCCCACGCCCAACGATCGAAGCCATCCTGCCGGATGGCAGGATCATCAATGGCAAGCGCGGCGCACCCCTTAAGGACTTCATGGAGGTCATCCAGGATCAGGCGGATTCCCTGATTGTGGGTGCCATTGTGGATGGTAACCTGCGCGAACTGACCTTCCCGCTCAAAAAAGATGCTGAGGTCACCCCGCTGACGCTTTCGGATGCGGATGGTGCGCGCATTTACCGCCGCTCCCTGACCTTTTTGCTCGAGGTTGCTTTTCGGCGCTGCTTCCCGGGCGCTGTCCTCACCATTGACCATTCCGTTTCCTCCGGCGGCTATTACTGCCAGGTGGAGGGCGTCGAAGGGTTCTCGCAAACTGAATTGGACCGCTTAGAAGCAACGATGCGCGATCTGGTAGACCAGGATATCCCCTTCGAGCGGGAAGTAGTACCGCTGGAAGATGCCATCGCCTACTTCAAGTCCGTGGGCGAGGATGATAAAGTGCGCCTGCTCAAGTACCGCCAGCGGCAAGATCTGGTGCTCTATAGCGCTGCCGGCACGCGCAACTACCACCATGGCTATATGGTGCCATCATCGGGCTACCTCAAGTGGTTTGCACTGGAAATGCTCAATGACGCTTTCATCCTGCGCTTCCCGCGCCGGCATGCACCTACGCAGCTCTCACCCATGGTGCATTACCCCACCTTGCTCAAGACTTTTCGCGACTACGGTGAGTGGTTGAAAAAGTTGGGCATCCCTTCGGTGGGCGCGCTCAACGATGCCATTGAAGATGGGCATATTGACGAAGTGATTTTGGTATCGGAAGCGCTGCACGAAATGCAAATCTCCGAGATTGCCGAATCTATCGACAAGCGCAAAGACCAAGTCAGCGTTATCCTGATTGCAGGTCCTTCTTCCTCGGGCAAGACCACCTTCTCCAAACGCCTGAGCATTCAACTGCTGGCGCGCGGCATCACCCCCTTTGCCTTAGAGATGGATAACTTCTTCGTTGACCGCGATAAAACCCCGCTAGATGAAGAGGGCAACCCCGATTTCGAATCCATCCGCGCCCTTAACTTGGAGCGGCTATATGCTGACGTGCGCGACCTGATCGCCGGAAAGGAAGTGCTTCTGCCGCGCTTCGACTTCAAGACCGGTCGCAGCGTGGACGGTCAGGTTGCCAAGCTCAACCCCGGTGATATGATCATTCTGGAAGGCATACACGGGCTGAACCCGCAGCTCATGCCGGAGCTGAGGCACGAAAACAGCTTCCGCATCTACGTCTCCTGCCTCACGCAGCTGAACCTGGACCGCCACAACCGCATCTCCACCACCGATACACGCATGCTGCGTAGAATCCTGCGCGATGCGCGCGACCGTGGCTACACCGCCACCGATACCATCCGCCGCTGGGAATCCGTGCGCCAAGGGGAGAAGAAGCACATCTTCCCCTATCAGGAGAACGCGGATGTGATGTTCAACTCAGCTTTAGCTTACGAGCTGACCACGCTCAAGCCGCTGGTTGAGCCGCTGCTGCGCCAGGTGCCCTTTGGCACGCGCGAGTTCATCGAAGCCAAACGGCTGCTCAAGTTCTTAGAGTGGTTCCTGCCCACGGGCACCGAGTACGTCCCGGATAACTCCATCTTGCGCGAGTTTATCGGCGGCTCGATCCTAACCGATTTTTCGCTGTGGAACCAGCAGGAACAGTATTAAGCTTGACTGGCTACGGATATTGAAAATGGCAAGCCGGCGCGGGGAAATACGCTGTGCAGAGGTTTTCCTTCACAAACACGAGTGCGAGCGGCGTGCGATAGACCAGATCGTAGCCTTCGATCTCGCCGGCGTCCGCATCGCGGTAGAACTGCTGGCTGAGCGCAAACGCTTCCGGGTCGATGCCGACGGCATCAGGTTTGGTGTAATCCCAAATGCGTTGCTGCAACATGAGCAGCGCGTCAAAATCATGCTCCTGGATGTAAACATAACTGAGCAAGTCGAACGAGGTCTCGATCTGCCAGTTGGGCGTATCGGCAGGGACGTAGAGGCGGTAGTCATAATAAACCTTCAGCTTTTGCCCCGCCAGCGGTTGCAGCACCGCCTGCGTCTCCTCAAAAAAGCTCAAGCGCCAGTCATCCTCTTCGCGGGTTATTTGTGCCTGCACCATGGCGACGTCCTGCTGCAGGAAGAAGCCGAGCTGCACGATCACCATAATGGCGAGCACATCCCGCAGGAGCTGTTTTCCGGGCAGCTTAGGGCACTCGCCTGGTTCTGGGAAGAGCAGCACCAGGCTGGAAAGCAGCGGCAACGCCGCCGGCAGCCAATATTGATACTTGAAATGCGCACCAACCACCACGGTGAGTGTGAGCGGGACGAACCAGCACAGGATCACCAGCGCCAGGTGCTTGTCTTTGCCCTTCAATAGCGCCCAAATGGAGGTGCCTAAGGCGGTCAGCAAAAAGAGCGCACTGCCAAAATAGGTGCGTATCTCTGGCCAAGCCGCCGCCAGCCCGCTGGTGTAGATAACTCCATAGCCTTTAGAGACCACCGTCAACTGGTTGTAGACCGTATAAAGGTACTTCACGAGCGCCGGCCATGAAAAAACGAAGGGGTTGGCGAGCACAAACGCGCCGGCGGTGATGCCGACGAAAGCTAACCATTTATGGAACGCCGCTTTGGAAGTGAGCTTGCCCTCGCGCACGCTCAGGATAAGCAGCGGGATGATAGAGAGGAAGAAGTACACACCGATGAGCTTGGTGGCAGTGAGCACGCCCGCCATCACGGCAGCCCAACGGTAGAACTTGCCATAGGTGCGCTGGTCTTTCCAAAGGAAAAAGAGCGCCAAGACCGCGAAAAGCAGCACGAGCCCATCGGGGTGCCACCACAGGCTGTTCTTGAGCACTGCTGGCACAAGCAGCAGCAAAAGGTAAAGCAGCACCGAACGGTACGTATGGAACTGATCCTGCATGTAGACGAGCAAGAGCAGCGCGATGAGCGTGGGCAGCAGGCTGATCACCTGGCGCTCCACCAGCATGAGCAGCGGCAGGTTGTCAAACTGCCCGGTCCAGCGCAGGGGGTAAGCAGCTAGCGCTGAGAGCCCGAAGAAGGGGAAGCCGTAATGGTAATAGTCGTATGTGACGAAGTACTGCAGGAAGACCTTCAGGTCAGGTTTGGGGGAGGTCATGCGCTCGATAACGCAGTAGGTGGCGTACTCATCCGGTTCGAACATGTTGATCATGGCAATGTTTTCCGCGCCGGTGGCGTTGGGCCGAATGCAAGCAGCAAAATAGAGCACAGAAATCAGCGCCAGGAGGATGCGTACAGCCTTGGAGTGCAGCTTCATGGATTAGATTATAACGCAGGGGATGGGAGCAGCTCACATAATCAAAAATTAGACAACGTCACAGCTGTGTCTTGCTTGATCATCTCGATTTTAGCGCGGACCCGCGGATTTTCAGGGAACTGGATGCCTAGGGAAGAGCTCCGTCGTGTTGCAGCCCCCAGCAGGGTCAGCCAGAGGAACAGGCCGCCTTGCGCGCGTCCAGGTGTTGCTTTCTTGTTGAAGCAGTCTCAGAGTTTGTAGTGCGTTAAATGCGCCTGTCCTGTTTTACCTTTGTGCAGGATGAGACGCATTCAACGCCGACCTCTTATGCATGACGAATGTCTGATATTCTTACCCTTTACTTCATAATCCCTGGCAGGTAAGTGTGTGTAAACCACTGTGTGGCAACCTTGAGATTGGGTGTGAGATCAATAAAGAAACCACTTTGGAAATGGGGCTGCCAATAGCCGATGAACGCCCTGCCATTGCTACTGAAAGCAATATCACTTTGGTAACCTGTAGTAGACTGATTATTTCCATCCACAAGGAACTGATCCCAGGTTCCTGCTCCAGGGAGCCCTACACGCCCCTTATCATATGCGACGTACAAGCGCTGTCTTGCATATTCATCATCAACCAATATATTATTGTAGGAAATAACCGGGAAATTACGGTCATCATAAGCGATATGGAAAGTGGTCACATTGATGTCATCAATCCAGTTATCCACATCACCGCAATCCCAGGTATAAATGGGATCTCCAAAAACAGTTACATCCCCACCACAGTTCCCCCCAGATCCTACATATTTTGCGCGCATTAAAGAATCGTATTCGGATGTTGGTGTGGCTTTTACTGTATATGCGGCCGCTAAATCATTTATTCCTTTACCAACGGCGAGATCCACTTTTAGTCCAACAGTTGTGGGAGCCTCAGGAGCCTCAAGATCAATACAACGCCAGGTGTTTCCTTCTACCCCGCAGTTACTTGGCTTTAATAAAAGATCTGTCCATGGGTAAGCATAGCGAATGGCATTTTCTTTATTATACAGGACCCTGGTTTTGCCGTCCTTATAAATTAAGGCTGGTGAACCCATCGCATTAATTGAGCCCCAACCCGTCTCCTCTATCACGATGCAGTCATAGCCTGATGTGCCCGTAAGCCGACAGGAAGTGTTTGACCCGCCTTTGTAATATAGGTACACTAGTTTATATTTATAAAAATCTCCGGAACTCTCTTTGAGTGTTACCGCCATGCGGAAGTGGCCGCCGAGAAAGGCAATTGAAGGCGGGCCGGCAAGCGAAACATTTGAACCAAACTTGCCTAATTCTATCAGGGATTCTGAATGATCATCTACAAATACCATATTGTGATAATATTCTAAAGAAGAACCCCAAATTTTTGAATTATAAGGATAAGCATAAGCTAATACAAAAGTATCTGGGTAGGTCTCAGTAGCAAGGTTGCTGATATATATGAACGGTTCAGCAGTATCAATATCATGACAAACCCACTTGTTGTCAGTTCCGCAGTTGCCAGGCGAAGCTTCGGTTGCTTCCCAAACTTGGAAGATGTTATTGACGCCCTCCTGAACATAAATCATATAGGGTATCTCACGTTCGCCCACAAAGATGGTTGAAATATTGGCAACGTCTGGGGCATCTCCATTGATAGTGTCTAAAGTCCAGGTATCCGAAATTTCAGACTCTAGGGATGAAGTGGCACTGGCTGAAACACTGCCGGCTATCAAGATCATGATGACCAAAACAAACACGACTCGTTTAATTCTCATTGCCTTCTCCTTTTTTAAATTGTTTGTTTGAACGATTCTCCTCGTGAATAGAGGATACGCCATTGACTTATCAAGGGAATCCCACCCTTTCAGGGATCCATAAAGTCGAGACTGTAATTAATTAGATTTGGACGCGATGTGTTCTTAACACCTATAGAAACTTAATAAAAATTTATATCGTATATTCACTATATCACAAATTTAGATTAATTCAATAGGGAGTTTGTTTATAAAAGCCTAAAAGTGTCCATTAGCTTTACATAGTCCGTGCGTTTATAGGGAATAGAGGCACATAACAGGGGGCTTAACCAATAAAAACCAGCAGAACCCTTCTCAGAAGTCTGCTGGTTTGCTTATAACTCAAGTTCAGCTAAGCTATTTCATGCAGCGCTTGACCATGCGGGAAAGGCGCTCGACGCCAACCCGAATAGTCTCGGGGTTGCAGGCGGAGAAGTTGAGGCGCATGGTGTTGCTCGGGCCGCCCTTGGGGTAAAACGACGCACCGGGCACATAAGCCACCTTCTCCTCAATGGCGATGGGGAACAGGTCCACGGTGTTGCAACCTTCCGGCAGGGTCAACCACAGGAATAAGCCGCCTTGCGGGCGCGTCCAGGTGGTGCCTTCGGGCATGAAGTCCTCGAAGGCTTGCAGCATGGCATCGCGGCGCTCGCGGTACACCTCGCGGATGTGAGCGATGTGATCCTTGAGCCATTCACCGCTGGCTAGCTCATACGCCAAGTATTGGTCAAAGGTGGAGGATTGCAAGTCTGCGCCTTGCTTAGCCATCACCATCTTGCGGATAACCTCCTCAGGTGCGATCACCCAGCCAATGCGCAGCCCAGGTGCCAGAATCTTGGAATAGGTGCTCGTGTAAATGACATTGCCACGGTACGAAACATGGTCTGGGTCGCGCAGTTCGTCATCCAGATCCACCAAGGTTGGCAGATGCTCGCCTTCAAAGCGCAGCTGACCGTAAGGGTCATCTTCCACGATGGGGATTCCATAATGATCGGCTAGCTCGACCAAACGGCGTCGGCGCTCTAGGGAGAGGGTAACGCCTGCGGGGTTGTGGAAATTGGGCAGCACATACATAAACTTAATGTTGGTGTTGATGACTTTTTCCAACATGTCGATTTTCATGCCTTCTTCATCCAAATCCACAGTTTCGTATTCGGCGCCGTAAACGTTCCAGGCTTGTAATGCGCCTAAGTAAGTAGGGCACTCTGTTAGGATGCGGTCGCCGCGGTTGATAAAGATGCGACCGAGAAAATCGAGGGTTTGCTGGGAACCCGTGGTGATGAGGACGTTATCGGGGGTTACTTTGATGCCGTATTTGCACACGTTTTGGGCGATCAGCTCCCGCAAAGGAGCATAGCCTTCAGTTTGGCTGTATTGCAGCGCCTTAGCGCCATTTTCGGTGAGGATTTTGTCGCAAG
>ENA-UOYA01005005-UOYA01005005.1-activated-sludge-metagenome-genome-assembly--contig:-NODE-5005-length-10735-cov-7.276124_pt1 | contig 10735 bp, 8 predicted proteins | sample MGYA00238163_ERZ764804 | MGnify/ENA primary metagenome ERZ764804 (study PRJEB28919, sample SAMN05720223) | activated sludge metagenome | isolation source: Anaerobic digester | place: Hong Kong...
GCTGTGGTCCTGCACGACGTGTATCGCCTGCGACGACATCTGCCCGCTGGGCATCCTGCACGTCCCCATGCTGATTCAGTTGAGGCGGCGGCTGGTAGCTGACGGCGCCATCGAAAGCCGGCTGCAGGAGGCGATGACAAACCTGAACCGGTACGGCAACTCGCTCGGTCAATCGCCGCGAAACCGCCCCAAGTGGACGCAGGGGCTCCCGTTCAAGATCAAGGACGCGCGTAAGGAACCGGTCGAATACCTGTGGTTCGTGGGCGATTACGCATCCTTCGACCCGCGCCTGGCGGAAGCGACACGCTCGACGGCGATGGTTTTCGAAAAAGCGGGCCTCAATTTCGGAATTCTGTACGAGTCCGAGCAGAATTCCGGCAACGACGTGCGACGGGCCGGAGAAGAAGGCCTGTTCGAGATGCTGCGCGACAAGAACATGAAGGCGCTCGAAAAGGCCCGGTTCGAAAAGATCGTCACAAACGATCCTCACAGCTATCAGGCTCTCAAGAACGAGTACGACGGTTTCCGCGTGATGCACGCCGTGGAACTGGTGGACGAACTGCTGCAACAGGGCAAACTCACGGCGTCGAACAAGCGGGAAGTCAAGGTTACGTATCACGACCCGTGCTACCTGGGCCGTTACAACGGCGTTTACGATGCGCCGCGGCGTGTGCTTGCATCGGCCGGCGCGCGGATCGCGGAGATGCCGCGTCACGGCGCGGACGCCTGGTGCTGCGGCGCCGGCGGCGGCCGGATTTGGATGGAAGACGTGCCGGGCATTAAGGAACGCCCGGCGGAAAGCCGCGTACGGGAAGCGGCGGCGCTCGGCGGCGTGGAAGCGCTGGTCGTGTGCTGTCCGAAGGACATGGTGATGTTCCAGGACGCCCTGAAAACCACCGGGTTGGAAGGCAAGCTGGTGGTGCGGGACGCCATGGAGTTGGTGAAAGAGGCTGTCTGTTCGTGACAAGGAGCGCCGGGATGGAACAGCACGCAAACACAACCAACGGCCACGCCAGCGTGGGCGTATACATTTGCCATTGCGGGACCAATATCGCGGGTGTCGTGGATGTGGCGGCGGTGTCAGAATACGCCGCTACACTTCCCGGCGTTACCGTGGCCCGCGATTACAAGTACATGTGCTCGGACCCCGGACAGGAACTGATCAAGCAGGACATCCGGGAACACGGGCTAAACCGCATCGTGGTAGCCGCCTGCTCTCCCCACCTGCATGAGAAGACCTTCCGCACGGCGGCCCAGGCCGCCGGGCTGAACCCTTACCTGGTGCAGATGGTGAATATCCGCGAGCACGACTCCTGGGTGCACACGGACCGCGCCATGGCCACCCAAAAGGCCAAGGACCTGGTGCGCGCCGCGGTGCGGCGCGTCCGGCTGCATTTGCCGCTCGAACGCAAACGGGTGTCCATCCATCCGGACGTAATTGTGGTGGGAGGCGGAATCGCCGGAATCCACGCCGCATTGACCTTGGCCGACGCCGGCAAGCACGTGTACCTGATCGAGCGGGAGCCGACCATCGGCGGCCACATGGCGATGTTCGATAAGACGTTCCCCACGCTCGACTGCGCCGCCTGCATCCTCACGCCCAAGATGACCGCAGTGAAGGCGCACCCCAACATCACACTCTGGACGATGTCGGAAGTGACCCAGGTGGACGGCTATGTGGGGAACTTCAAGGTGACCGTGCGCCACAAGCCGCGCTACATCATCGAAGACGCCTGCATCGGCTGCCTGGAGTGCATCTCGGCGTGCGTGTTTAAGGAAGGCCGGACGCCCGACGAATTCAACATGGGCCTCGGCAAGCGCAAGCCGGTTTACATACCCTTCCCGCAGGCTGTGCCGCAGCTCGTCGTGATCGATCCGGACACCTGCATCGAGTTCAAGACCGGCAAATGTAAAAAGACCTGCGTGGAGGTGTGCGCCGAACGCAAGGCGATCGACTTCCAGCAGAAGGAGACCGTCGACACGGTGGAAGCCGGCTCCATCGTCATGGCGACCGGTTTCCAGATCTTCGACGCCGGGCGCGTACCTTATTACGGCTACGGAGCCTATCCGAACGTTTACACGGCACTCGAGGTGGAACGGCTGGTGAACGCATCGGGCCCCACCGGCGGCGAAGTGGTTCTCCGCGACGGTCGCAAGCCGCAGACGGTGGGCGTGGTGCATTGCGTGGGCAGCCGCGACGAGAACACCAACCGGTACTGTTCGCGGGTCTGCTGCATGTACTCGCTCAAGCTGGCACACCTGATCAAGGAACATACGGGGGCGGAAGTCTACAACTGCTACATCGACATGCGCACGCCCGGCAAGGCGTTCGAGGAGTTCTACTGCCGCATCGCCGAAGAGGGCGTCAACTTCATTCGCGGCAAGGTGGCCGACATCTACCCTGAGGAAGGCGGGACGGGGCGGCTCATCATGCAGGTGGAAGACACGCTGGTCAATTACATCCGCAAGGTCCCCGTGGACATGGTGGTGCTCTCGGTGGGATTGGAAGCCCGGCACGACGCAAACGACGTGCGCCGGCGCTTCAACCTCTCCTGCACCAACGAAGGCTTCTTCCTGGAGCGGCACCCGAAGCTCGCGCCGGTCAGCACCTTCACGGACGGCATCTTCCTGGCGGGTTGCTGCCAGGGACCCAAAGATATCCCGGACACGGTGGCGCAGGCCGGCGCCGCAGCAGCCGAATGCCTGTCGCTTATCGACAGGCAGTTCGTAGAAATGGAGCCGAACACGGCTGTGGTGAACGAGGACGAATGCTCGGCGTGCCGCACCTGCGTTCCGATGTGCCCCTATAGCGCCATCGGCGTGCGCGAGGACACAAAGAAAGCGTGGGTCAACGAGGCCTTGTGCAAAGGCTGCGGAACCTGCGTGGCGGCCTGCCCGTCGGGCTCCATCCGGCAGAACCTTTTTGAAGACGAAGAAATCCTTGAAGAGATCGAGGGGGTACTTGCCTAGCGCCGTAACTCATCCTGTCGAATTCATCCTGCTGACTTACGTGACGCAGGTTTCCGATTCATGGAAATCCGCGGTTATTGGAGACATATGTTTCAATTCAGAAAAATGAAATTCCAGAGGGAGGCGGTGCCCGAATGGCCGCACAAGGTGAAGACCTTGCCTGGATGCGAAAACATCTTCTCATGCATCCAGTGCGGCACGTGCTCGGGAACCTGTCCTCTGTCGATTTACATGGACTTTACGCCCCGGCGCATTATGAGTCTGCTGCGCGAGGGCTTTCGCAAGGAAGCGTTGGGAAGCGAGACCATCTGGCTGTGTGCGTCCTGTTATTCCTGCGCGGTGCATTGCCCGCAAGACATTCATATCACCGACGTGATGTACAGCCTGAAGCGCGAAGCGATCAAAGAAAACCTTTATCCGAAGCGTTTCCCGATTCCAGTGCTGGCCCGCGAATTTTACGAGATTGTGAAGCGCCGCGGGCGCAGCTCGGAAATGTGGCTGGTATTGCGCATGGCGTTCCGTTCTAATCCATTCATTCTTCTTGGGATGGCAAAGTCCGGCTGGGCGCTGCTCAGGACCGGAAGATTGTCGTTCAAGAGCGAAGGCATCCGCAACCCGAAAGACCTGCAGCGTGAATTGGCGGTAAAGAGGGAGGTTGCCTGATGCCCAAGACGAGCAAAACCAATCCCCAAGGCTATCTCTACTTCCCCGGCTGCTCGTTGAAGGCCACCGGTGCTGCTTACGAAGAGAGCATGCTGGAACTCTTCCGGAGCCTGGATGTGCCGGTCGAGGAACTGGACGACTGGAACTGCTGCGGCGCCACGTCCTATATGGCCGTGGACGAAGATTCCGCGTTCCTGCTTTCCGCGCGTAATCTGTCGCTCGCGCACAAGGCCCCGGGCAAGCGCGACCTGCTGGCGCCGTGCGCCGCCTGTTACCTGGTATTGCGCAAGACGCAGGAGTACGCCAAGAAGTACCCGTCCATCAAAAAGGAAGTGTCCGACAGTTTGAACGCAGTGAACCTGCCGGGCATGAATTCGGTGAAAGTGCGCCACCCACTGGAGATGTTGTACAACGACGTTGGGCTCGATGCCATCAAGTCCAAGGTGAAGCGGCGGTGGCGCGGCGGGCAGGTGGCCTGCTATTACGGCTGCCAGGCCGTGCGACCGTTCGACGAGGTCGACAGGCCGCTCAATCCCATGCGCATGGATGAGCTCATGAGGGCGGCCGGCATTCCCACGGTCGACTACTCGCTCAAGACCAAGTGCTGCGGCGGCTCGCTCACGGGAACCATTCATGACGTGGGCGTCCGGCTCAACTACATTCTTCTCAAAGAGGCAGTTCGCAAAGGCGCGCAGGCCATAGTAACGATTTGCCCGCTTTGCCAATTCAACTTGGATACATACCAAAAGGAGATCACGAAAGCGACGGGAGAGCACTTCGATCTACCCATTTTCTTCTTTACGCAGACGTTGGGGTGGGCGCTCGGCGGCGAGATCGACAAGCTCGGACTTAAGCGCTGCATCTCGGGACGAAGCCAGGTGAAGGACTGGATGATGTCCCGCGAGGAGGTGGAGAGCTATGTCTGAAGCGAAACGTACCATACGCGTCGGGGTGTATATCTGCCATTGCGGGCACAACATCGGCGCCGTGGTGGACTGCAAGGCGGTAGCCGACTACGCGGCCAACCTGCCGAACGTCACGATTGCGCGCGACTACAAGTACATGTGCTCGGACCCCGGGCAGGAGATGGTCCAGCAGGACATCAAAGAGTTCCAACTGGATCGGGTGGTGGTGGCCAGTTGTTCTCCGCTGTTGCACGAGCATACGTTCCGTGAAGCGCTGGCTCACGGGGGATTGAACCCCTTCTACCTGCAGATGGTGAACATCCGCGAGCACGATTCGTGGGTACACACAGACAAGGATGCCGCCACTGAGAAGGCGAAGGACCTGGTCCGCGCCGCGGTTCGACGGGTCGTTCTGCACAAGCCGCTCGAACGCCGCCAGGTGGGCATCAACCCGAATGTTCTGGTGGTGGGCGGGGGCATCGCCGGCATCCACGCCGCCCTGACGCTGGCCAACGCCGGCAAGAAAGTGATTCTCGTCGAGCGCGAGCCGACCATCGGCGGCCACATGGCCAAGTTCGACAAGACCTTCCCCACCATGGACTGCGCGGCCTGCATTCTCACGCCGAAAATGTCACAGGTGCGCAACCATCCCAACATTACCCTGTGGACGCTTTCCGAAGTCACCAAGGTGGAAGGCTACATGGGCAATTACAAGGTGACGGTAAAAAGATGGCCGCGCTACATCCTCGAGGATGCCTGCATCGGATGCCAGGAGTGCATTGATGCCTGCGTGTTCAAGGAAGGCAAGACCGAAGACGCATTCAACGAAGGCCTGGCCAAGCGCAAGCCTATCTATATTCCCTTCCCACAAGCGGTTCCGCAGACCGTGGTCATCGACCCGGCCGCCTGCATCCAGTTGAAGACCGGCCGTTGCAAGAAGACCTGCGTGGAAGCCTGCGGCGAGCGTAAGGCCATTCGCTTCGACATGCAGGAAACCGATCAGGTTGTCGACGTCGGCAGCATCATCATCGCCACCGGCTACAAGACTTTTGACGCGGCCCGCATGCCCGACCTGGGCTACGGCATCTATCCGAACGTGTACACGGCGCTCGAAATCGAGCGGCTGGTCAACGCCAGCGGCCCGACGGCCGGCGAGGTGGTGCTACGCGACGGTTCGAAGCCGCAATCGGTGGGCATCATCCACTGTGTCGGCAGCCGCGACGCACGCACTAATCCGCATTGTTCGCGCGTCTGCTGCATGTATTCGCTGAAGCTAGCGCACCTGATCAAGGAGCACACCGGCGCGGAAGTATTCAACTTCTACATCGACATGCGCACGCCGGGCAAGGGCTTCGAGGAGTTCTACCAGAAGCTGCTGCACGAGGGCGTGCACATGATCCGCGGCAAGGTGGCCGAAGTCACCGACTGGGCGTTGGATCCGACCGAGGAAGGTAAGCTCATTCTTCGTGTTGAGGATACCCTGGCCGGTTTCGTCCGCCGCATCCCGGTGGACATGGTGGTGCTTTCGACCGGACTGGAGCCGCAAGAGGACGCTAACGAGGTACGCCGCCTGTTCAACATCAGTTGCTCGCCGGGCGGTTTCTTCCTGGAACGCCATCCCAAGCTGGCCCCGGTCAGCACTTTCAGCGACGGCGTTTTCCTGGCCGGCTGTTGCCAAGGCCCCAAGGACATTCCGGATACGGTAGCGCAAGCCGGAGCCGCGGCTGCGGAAGCCTTGGCCCTGATCGACGCCAACGTGCAGGAACTGGAGCCGAACACCGCCTTCATCGTTCAGGAGGAGTGCTCGGGCTGCAAGACCTGCATTCCCATGTGCCCGTACAGCGCCATCAGCTTCAAGGAAGACTTGAAGGTCGCTTACATCAATGAGGCGCTCTGCAAGGGCTGCGGCACATGCGTGGCCGCCTGCCCGTCCGGCACCATTAAACAGAATTTGTTTGAGGATGAGGAGATCTACGAAGAAATCAAAGGAGTCTTGAACTATGCCTGAGGATCTCGTCCAGCTATCATCCGGGACCGACGAAGGTCCCTTCGAGCCCAAGATCGTGGCTTTCTTCTGCAACTGGTGTACCTACCTGGCCGCCGATCTCGCGGGCACTTCGCGATTCAAGTACGCGCCCAACATCCGAGTCATTCGCGTGATGTGCTCGGGCCGCATCGACCCGCAGTTCATCCTGGACGCGTTCGCCAAGGGCGCCGACGGTGTGCTCATCGGCGGCTGCCACCCCGGCGACTGCCACTACCAGGAAGGCAATTACAAGACCTACCGCCGCGTCCAGGTCCTGAAGCACATGTTGAGGGACCTCGGCATTGAAGAAGATCGCTTCCGCCTGGAATGGATCTCGGCGGCCGAAGGCGACAGAGTGCGCTCCGTGGTCAACGATATGGTCCAGAAGGTGCGCGCGCTGGGGCCCTTAAAGATCCAAGTACCCCAGGAGACGTTCAGCGAGGAGGTGCCTGCGTAATGGCCGACAAACCGAAAGTCGCGTTTTATTGGTGCGCAAGCTGCGGCGGCTGCGAAGAAGCCGTCGTCGACTTGGCCGAGAAGATTCTCGACGTAGTGGCCAAGATCGATATCGTGCTCTGGCCCGTGGCTTTGGACTTCAAGCGCAAGGACGTCGAAGCCATGGCCGACGGGGCGATCACCGTCAGTTTCATCAACGGGGCCATACGCACCACCGAGCAAGAGGAGATGGCCCACCTGCTGCGCAAGAAGTCGCAGTACGTCATCGCTTTCGGCGCCTGTGCGCAGACCGGCGGTATTCCGGGCCTCGCCAACCTGTACACCCGCGAGGAGATCTTCCGGACGGTCTACCTGGAATCCGTAAGCACGACGAACGCGCCGGGGGCCAAGCCTGAGACGACTCATCGTGAGAACGGCTTCACGGTGACGCTGCCTGGCTTTTACAAAACCGTCCGCACTCTGGCCGACGTCATCGACGTCGACTATTACGTGCCCGGTTGCCCGCCGACGCCGAAGATGCTCGCCGAGACCGTCGAGGCGCTGCTCTCCGGCCAGCTTCCGCCCAAGGGTTCCGTGCTCGCTCCGGATAAGGCGCTATGCGAGACCTGCGATCGCAAGGACACCAAGCCGGACAAGCTGCTGCTCAAGGAGTACAAGCGGCCGCACCAGGTGATCCTCGACGAGCAGACCTGCCTGCTGGCCCAGGGCGTGATCTGCCTGGGGCCGGCCACCCGCGCGGGCTGCGAGACACGTTGCATCCACGGCAACATGCCGTGCACCGGCTGTTTCGGACCCACGAGCCGCGTGGTGGATTACGGCGCCAAAGCCATGAGCGCCATCGCTTCGATCGCCGATTCCAACGACGAGGCCGAGATCGAGCGCATCATGGCCACGATTCCGGACCCGACCGGCACGTTCTATCGATACTGTTTGCCGGCATCGCTGCTGCGCCGAAAGAAGCTCAACGAGGAGGTACCCGCGAATGTCTAGTACGGCTCAAAGAATCACCATCGACCCTGTTACTCGCCTGGAAGGCCACGGCAAGATCGAGATCTTCCTGAACGAGTCCGGTCAGGTCGACCGGGCGTTCTTCCAGATCCCTGAACTGCGGGGTTTCGAAAAGTTCGCCGAGGGACGGCCGGCCGAAGACATGCCGCAGATCACCTCGCGTATTTGCGGCGTCTGCCCCACGGCGCATCACATGGCCTCCACCAAGGCCCTGGACGCTGTCTACAAGGTGACGCCTCCGCCGGCGGCCCTGCGCATCCGCGAACTCTTCTACAACGTCTTCATGGTGGAAGACCACTCGCTGCATATCTACTTCCTGGGCGGGCCGGACTTCATCGTCGGGCCGCAGGCGCCGGCCGGCGAGCGCAATATCCTCGGCGTCATCGGCAAGGTGGGCGTCGAGGTAGGGCAGAAGGTTGTCGGCATGCGCCGCAAACTGCGCGAATTGCTCGCGCTCACCGGCGGCAAGGCGGGCCATCCCGTGCTTGGATTGCCGGGCGGCGTCGCCAAGCGCATTTCGAAAGAGGACCAGGCGCAGTTCCGCGCCGTGGCGAACGAAGCGGTCGATTTCGCCAAGTTCACTCTCGACGTTTTCGACAAGCTGGTTCTCAAGCGAAGCGACTACGTTGAACTGATCCTCTCCGACGTTTTCACGCACAAGACCTATTACATGGGCACGGTGGACGGGTCCAACCGGATCAATTTCTACGATGGGCAGTTGCGCGTCGTGAAACCGGATGGAAGCGAGTATGCCAAGTTCGGCGCGGGCCAGTACCTGGACTACGTTGCCGAACACGTCGAGCCGTGGAGCTACGTGAAGTTCTCGTACCTGAAACCGGTGGGCTGGAAGGGCTTCGTCGACGGCGCCGATAGCGGTGTTTACAGCGTGGCGCCGCTGGCGCGGCTGAACGCCGCGGACGGTTTCGCCACCCCCGGCGCGCAGGCCGCTTATCAGCAGTACGTCGAGACGCTCCACGGCAAGCCGGTTCACCATACGCTAGCGTTCCATTGGGCACGCGCTATTGAACTCCTTTACGCGGCCGAGCGGATGAAGGAACTGGCGGACAACAAGGAGCTTACAGACCCGAATGTCCGTACGCTTCCAACCGAGGTTCCCACGGAAGGCGTGGGAATCGTAGAAGCCCCTCGCGGCACGCTGATTCATCATTACGTGACCGACGAGAACGGCCTCATCCGCAAAGCCAACATGATCGTGGCAACCACCAACAACGCCGCCCGCATCGCCATGAGCGTCGAGAAAGCGGCCAAGGGGCTCGTCAGCCGGGACCACATCTCCGACGGCGTGCTCAATATGGTGGAGATGGCATTCCGCGCCTACGACCCTTGCAACGGCTGCGCCACGCACTCGTTGCCCGGCAGTATGCCGCTGCAGATCCACGTCCGCGAAGCCGACGGCTCCACCGCCGGCATCCTGCGGCGCGATCTGGACGGCAGTATTACCCGTCAATAGTTATGCCCGTCACGCGCTTATTGGCGCTGGGCAACGACATTCTCGCCGACGACGCATTCGGCATCCGCGTCGCCGGCGAGGCGCGTCGTTTGTTCGGCGGGCAAATGGATGTGGTCGAGAGTTCCGAAGCCGGCATGGCGCTACTCGACCACGTGCAGAACTGCGACAAGCTCATAGTCGTGGATACGGTGGTGACCGGCCAGGCCGCCCCCGGCACCATCACGGTTCTGCGAAATGAAGAGTTTCAGACAGTACCCGGCGGTTCGCCCCATTACGTGGGATTGTTCGAAGCCCTCCAACTTGCCGGGAAGCTGGGCCTCCATGTGCCGCAGGAAGTAACCATCATCACGGTGGAAGCGGCCGACACCTTCACGGTAGGCGGCCCCATGACGGCCGCCGTCGAGGCCGCCATGGCCCCCGTGCTCGACATGATCTCGGGACAGTACACTCAAACCCCTCTTTCACCTCCGTCTTCCCAGTCAGGAGGTACTGGGGATTGAGTGTACTGTCCCGCGTTCTATTCGACTGTGACGGTCAGCGGCAAGGCGGCGGTCAAGGACTTGCCGGGGGCTGTGTGAAGGTTGGTGATTTCGAGAACAATCTCCACGCGATGTTCGCCCGCCGGGGCGTCCTTGGCTGCGCTCACAGGGACGGACACCACGCGCTCGCCGGGAAGCGTGCCGGCGCTGAGACTGAGCCACGCGGGCGCGCTCTTCACCTTCACTTGAAACGGAATAGCCGAGGTGTTCGCGATGCGGATGCCGGAGCGCCTCACTTGCGGAGAGAAGGCCAGATGCGCAGTTTCCACTTTGACGGCGCCCTGCCAGAGGCCGCGCAGGAATTCCTCCGCGCCCCAAACGTCGTCGCGGAACCAGGCTGCGGTACGCCGCGCGTCCAGAGCCTCGCGCAAGCCCGCAAGGTCCGCCTTGCGCACGAACACCAAGGTGATAGGCCGGCGCGTGCGAGCGTCCTGCGGCTCCATCGTCGCGTGCACGTCGCTGTCGGCAAACAGCGCCAGTTTCTTCTCCTCGCTCCAGGTCTGCGTGTCCGGATAGATCTCACTGTCGTTGACTATCTCAAAACCGTCGATCAGCTTTTCGCGATAGGCCTCGTCGATGTCGGGATACCAGATCGCCGGCCGTCGCCAACCAGGATGGTTCCACAGAAGATAGGCGCCCTGTGCGCGCAGCTTGCGCAACGCCGGCAACAGTTGCATTCCGGTCACCTCGTTGGCGT
>ENA-UOYA01005008-UOYA01005008.1-activated-sludge-metagenome-genome-assembly--contig:-NODE-5008-length-10732-cov-4.152290_pt1 | contig 10732 bp, 4 predicted proteins | sample MGYA00238163_ERZ764804 | MGnify/ENA primary metagenome ERZ764804 (study PRJEB28919, sample SAMN05720223) | activated sludge metagenome | isolation source: Anaerobic digester | place: Hong Kong...
GAATACCAATACCATTATCCTCAAAAACAAAAATGCACTCTTCACCATCAATCTGATATGAAAAGACCATGCTGCTGACATGCTCTCCATGACGAAGTGAATTCTCGACAAGGGCATAGATCACTTTCTCAAAGATTGGATCTGCATACAGGTATAGCCCACACACGTGCATGTGGCACGTGATTGCACCCATGGCAATGTTCCGAAGTACGCGTGTGACCATATGCTCGGTATACTGCCATGAGAGCGATTTGTTGCGGATATCATCAACTAATTTTGTAAATGCAATCTGACTTTGGATTGTTTTGGTACATGCAAGACATTTTTCGATGTACCGCTGCGTCTCCTCGCTTAGGCCCTGATCATGCATCATCTCAAGATACCCAAGCAGGGCGGCCACCTGATTGAGGATATCATGCCGCGTAATGGAGGATAATATCGCTAATTTCCGGTTTGCCTGCATGAGAGCGTCCTTATCCTCTTCCCGGCCCGTAATATCACGAAGAGAGACGAGCACTGCGTCCTGCCCTTTCCACTGGATCACAACCCCAGCAGCTTCCACGACCCGCAGTCCCCCTGATTTGGTCAGTAATATATATTCTGCAACCACCCGGTGTTTTTGTTCAATCTCTGCAAGATCATTCATTGCTTTGTGGACCGACTCTGTGGCAAGCAGCTCACTGATGTTGAGAGGGAACAAAGCGGCATCAGGATTCATTTCAACGATAGCATAGGCTGCAGGGTTTGCATACAGGACCATACCTTCAAAGGTGAGAATAACAACGGGATCGGGAATGTTTTCGAGAATAAACCTGTGTTGTTCCTCTTGTTTTTGTTTCTCTTTCATGGTGGCAGAGATTATTTCGTACTGTGCCCGAAGTTCCTCCTCAGCGGCCGTGATCTGCTCATATGCCGCACTTAATTCCTCGTTACTACGGAGCAGCGCCTCATCAGAACGTTTTCTCTGTATGATATTCCACACCCCATTCATAAGCAGAGTCAGCTGGCGGATGTCATCATCCCCATATTGATCCAGCTTGTTTGCTACGCCAACGAGCATGACGATCTGGCCCTGATCAAAGATGGGAACACCAAGATGGCAGTACAGTTTTACATGTCCCTCGGGGATTCCTTTTTTGTGCGGGTGTGGTGCAGCATAGTCATTTGTCACGATCGGCCTGCGTTGCCGGACAGGCTCTCCCCATAGACCAGTCTCCTCAAGTCGATAGATGAATTTTCGGTCCTTTACCTGACATTCGTCCATTGCTTCATCTGACCATGCATGTATGGTGAGAATGGTTTCATCCTGATTAAGAAAGGCAACATACCCAATTTGACTTTTGGTCAGGCGGACTGCCTCTTTAAGGGCATAATTTGTGATATCGTCGATCGATTGAGAAGTCATCTGGGTGAGTGTAAACAGCGTTTCCAGACGTGACTCATCAAGACGAAGTTTTTCTTCAATCAACTTGAGATCGGTGATGTCAGTATGGGTTCCAACCATGCGAAGCGGTGAACCATCATAATCCCACTCGATGACTTTGCCCCTGCCAAGGATCCATCTCCATCCCCCTTGTTTTGTTCTCATCCGAAACTCTACGCTGTAGGTTTCAACCCGGTGGAAGATATAATCCTGAATTTGTTGCCTGGTGATCTCACGATCATCTGGATGGAGCAGCATCTCCCACGTGTGGATGTTTGCAGGAAATTCATCAGGCTCATATCCAAGCATGGTAAACCAGCTCGGGCTAAAATACGAGGCCCCAGTTTTGATATTCCAGTCCCATATCCCTTCATTTGAGGCCTCAAGAGTGAGTCTGTACCGTAATTCGGACTCCTCAAGCTTTTCACGTGCGTGATATAATGGGGTAATGTCCCGAAGTGATTCAATCGCCCCAATTACCTTTCCCTGCAGATCATACAAGGGACACGCAGTGATCCAGAAATAGATGGTTTTGCCATCCCGTGTCCATGGTCGTTCCACTTCAGCCGAAAAACCAGGGCCAAACGCTCGAACCTTAGGGTACTTCTCCTTCATTTCAGGATTTTTCTCTAAAACATAATCGATGAGCATCGGCCTTCTTTCGACGTAAAATGGGAGAGAATACTCGTAATCCCCTTTTCCAATCATATCTGCTGCTGAAATACCACAGAGCTGTTCCATGGCATGGTTCCATGCAATAACCACGTGATCGGTATCGATGGCAAAGGTTGCATCAGGGAGAAAATTGATGATTTGGGATTCACGCTCTCTGAGCTCTTCGATCTGCTGCAGGGCCTTTCTTCGTGACACAGCATGGCGGACTTTATTGGCTAACTCTGCAAACTGTGCCTTCGGATCTCCACCCTTTTGCAGATAAAAGTCAGCCCCGTGATTGAGTGCTTCGATGACTACTTCTTCTCGGCCTCTCCCCGTAAAGAGAATGAATGGAATGGAACGGTCAATCATCTTTACCCGCTTGAGAAATTCTATCCCATCCATTCCTGGCATCTGGTAATCAGATATGATTGTGTCAAATTCTCGAGCGGCTAAGAGAGCAAATGCTTCATCAACGCCGCAGGCAGTGGTCACAGAAAACCCGGCGGTTCGTTCAAGAAAAATCTTGCAGAGATCAAGAAGATCTGGTTCATCATCCACATACAAAACCCAGATCTGATTACGCATGCATCATCGCCATCCTGCTTTTTCTGCGGAAAAATGGTGCATCCGCCGATAAGATTCTGCTACGCATGGCCCACTGGCGACACGGAAACAGCCCGTCATGATGGGTATTTTCCTATGGTGGATGTGTATTTGAGTATCACGAATGATTCTTTGAAAAAGTAGAGATTATATCTTAAACTTGGTCATGTCTCTTGATATGGTGTCAGCAATGCCACTTACATTTGCGATGACTCGACCGATTTGTTCGATCGAAGCCGATGCCTCTTCGGTTGCTGCTGCAGCATCCTGAGCTTCCCGTGCAGTTCCCTGAAGCAGGAGAGAAAGCTCATTGACGCTTGCGGTTATTTCTTCAACCGATGCAGCTTGCTCCTCAGAGGAGGAGGCCATATCTACCGCATTTCGTGTAATGTCTTCAATGGATCCTGCAATCTTTTTAAAGGCATCAACCGTCTCTTTCAATGCACGGTTTCCGTCCTCAACTGCATTTCCTGCCTGGATTATTGCATCATTTGCCTTCGTTGCTTTTGACTGAAGGTTTGCAATCATGTCAGCAATATTCTCCGCAGATGCACGGGAGTCCTGGGCGAGGGATTTGACTTCTGCGGCAACAACCGCAAATCCTCGACCAGCTTCCCCTGCACGTGCTGCTTCTATTGCAGCATTGAGGGCAAGCAAATTTGTCTGATTGGAGATATCTGTAATAAGTCGGACTATCTTTCCTATCTCCTCCATTTGTTTGTTAATCTCCTTGACGATCAGATCCACTTCATTCGTTGATCCCGTGATTCCATGCATTGCGGACTCAGATTTTTTCGCAAGATCAATGCCTTCTTTTGAGAAGAGATTTGCCTCAGTTGCAGAACTGGAGACCTTCTCGGCCCGCTGAGATACTTCACCGACCGTGAGGGTGAGATCCTCCATGGCTTTGAGAATCTGATTGATTCCATCATTTCCTTGTTCAGCATTTGTGCTCACCTTCCCTGCATTCTTGGCAATCTGCTGCGAACCAGCGGATACTTCCTCTATACTTGCGGTTGCTTCCTCCATATTGGAAGCAAGTTCGAGGATCTGTTTATTTATTGCTCCAATTGATTCACAGATCTGAATACCGATATTGTCAAGGGCTGCTTTAAAGCCGCTCCAATCTCCCGTAACTGTGAGGCGTGGATCAAACCGTGCAGAAAAATTGGCTCTGGCATACTCGTTTGCAACGCGGATTGCTTCCTGGACTGGGGTGAGGACCGAATCAAGTGTTTTATTTATTCCCTCGATTATCCTCCGATACTCACCTTGGTGCATTTTTGAATCTGCACGGGCAGTCAAATTTCCTTCAATAAATGATCGGGTGAGCATATTTGTGTCATCAATGAGTCTTTGTACATTTTCCATGCAGGTGATAAAAGCGGGCAATAACTCATCTTGTTCGCTTCTTCTCCCAATCTTTTTAATCTCGGCAAGTTTTTCTGTATTGCCAATCGCCACATCCTTGGCCAAATCTGTTGCCACAATAAGTCTATCTCGTACTAAATTCACAGTTTCAGCTAAACGACGATACTCACCACTATAATTCTGCACGGTCATTGTTTGAGTATGATCGTTGACCGCCATTCGCTCAAGGATCTGTCCTGCATCACGAAGTGGCTGAACGACGGCTTGCAAGGTATTATTGAGCCCTTCGACGATTCTTCGATAATCTCCTTTATGCTTTGTCACATCAGCACGAGTGTCCAGGCGACCTTCTACTGCTGCCTTCGTCAATTGGTTACAATCCTCAATCAGAGCCATGATGTTCGCCCGTAATTGATCCAATTTCTCATTCGCGATGTACTGTTTGCCAGGAAGTCTTTCCAAAACTGGACTGAAGTCTCCATCAGAGTAGGAAGAAAGGATAGACAAGACTTTTAATATTGTCTGTACATGCAATCGTACTGCTTCATTGTACCCAGACGTAATCTCACGATAAAATCCTTTATAGGTACTCAGATCAATAAAGGCATCAATGTCTCCCGCTTTTTGCTCTTCGTACATTTTTGTCGTGTCACGAAGCAAGCGGTTGAGGCTATCAATACAATTATTCAAATTGTCCTTAATCCGATTGAAATCACCATTATATTCTTCAGTAATGAGGGGAGGGAGATCACCTTTTGCGATCCGATCTACGTAATTTGCTGCAACATTTAAGGGATCAATAATCGCATCTAATGTGCCATTTATCCCTTCCATAAGAAGTCGGAGCTCACCGGAATACAACGCAGGATCCAGCCGGGCATCAAGATTTCCCGCTTGTGATCGCTCTGTGAGTGTGATAATATCACGGACCGCTGCCTTCTCTGCGGTCTTATCAATGTAATACGCAAAAACGGACAGGAGTTTTCCGTTGTGGCCAAAATAAGGAGTATAATAATACTGCAGATGCTTGACACCACTTGATACAAAGGCATCCAGTTCTCCATTTACCGTATTCTTTTTCTCAATCCCATCCGCAAGAGAGCCACCAACACGGTTCCTTACATCAAATTCAGAGATTTTCATCTTGAGGAGTTCTGAAACCGTTTTACCAATTAAACTAGAGAATGCCTCATTTCCAGACTGTATCGAGAGATCAGGCCTGACATCAACGATCGGTATTGGGGCATGTGCAATAATAAATTCTGACTTTTCCCGAAGGGCAACCACATCAGTGTTGTCAGCAATGGTTGCCATAAGGCACGTCTGCCCCTCATACTCAATCTTTTGTAACGTAACCTTACTGGGGAAGACTTCACCATCCAACCGTCGAGATTCCCATTCAAAAATTTTTTCTTCCCCTAAAATGGCCCGGTTTATCTGCCCTGCAAAACCGGCTTGTGAACTGGTTCCATCACTTTGTTTTTCCGGAGAGAACAAAGAGAGAGGTTTTCCGATGATGTCATCCATCGTTTTGGCACGAAACATAGCATATGTTGTTGCATTACAGTCTAGACAGACCCCATTCTCCCCTATTATCTGAACTGATAACGGTAATGCATCAATGATCTTCTGCAATGAAGAGATATCCATTGTTTTTATTTTGCCATCCATTTGTATCCCATCCTAACGCATATCAGATGATTTTAATTTATGCAATAAATAGATGTCGACTTAATTTAACATTTCTCACACATATTCTCTATTTTATGGAAAAGTGCGAATGATAAAAGAAAATCTCAAAACCTGTCATTCACATGTTTCGGAGTGATCGTATAAATTTGGTGAATTCCTGAACTGAGCGGAACAGATCAAAATTGATAAGAGCAATAAGGCTCATAGTTACTTATGTAATAATCTTGAAGTATATTGTCAGATATTTCAATTTCATGCAAGGCAGGGTTTGCATGCATGATAATCTTGCTCAAGAAAAAGATATGCTATTATAGTACTCGGATCGTTCTTGTATGACCTACACTTCGTTCTTTGAGTTTTTGCATATATGAATACACACGCATTTAGAAAAATCACGGTCGTTGTCTGTATCCTCCTGTTTTTTCTCGCACTCCAGGTAATTGGGATTGTTGCAATGTACGAAGAGACAAAACAGCGTACACTGGAGAATACCTGGCATGAAATTGAGAATCTTGCAACGCTTATTGCCAGCCAGATGGATGCTGATGCTTTAGCCCAACTTAAGGAAGGAGATGAGAATACCACACAATTTCAGAAGATGATCTCTGACCTGTGGGCAATGCAAAATAAGCATGCCGATATTAGGTTTGTCTATACATTAACCAAAAAAGGAGACAAACTGGCATTTCTTACCGACAGCGAATATGGGCACAATGACTTTACCGAACCGTTGATTGGGTATATCTACGAACAAGCACCTCCTGAGGCATTCAAAGGATTTGAGTCAGTCAGTCTTCGAAAAGAGTATTATACTGATGAATGGGGAACCTACATGTCTGCTTTTGCCCCCATCAGGAATTCAACCGGTCAAACAGTTGCAATTGTCGGGGTTGACATCCCTAAGGAGGTGATCGAGAATCGAATGAGATCCATCGTAAATGTAGGATATCTCATTCTTATCACCACCACTGCCCTCTCATTTCTTTTGATTCTCCTCATAATCTATGGGATCCGGATTGTTCGGGAATACCAAAAACGTCTCGAAGAGAGCGAACACAAAATCCAGATGGCGCTGGATGTTGCCGAGGAGGGAATATGGGAATATGATCTTATGCACGATGTTCTCCATCTTGGAGGGGGGTTTTGGAAGAATCTTGGACAGAAGAACCCAGGATGGGAGCATCAAATCACACTTGAGGAAATGCTGTCCTATATCCATCCAGATGACCGAGATAAGTTTACCCAGATAGTAAATCTGATGAGGTCAGATGATGGAACTGATCGACTTACGGGAGAACTCCGATTTGTATCCAAAGAGGGAAGTGCCCGATGGATCAGAGTGACCGGAAAGGTCGTGACGTGGGAGGGAGATAGTCCGCTTCGCGCTATTGGCACATTCGTGGATCTTACTGATGCAAAACAGTGCCAGAACGATCTTGAACAGATGTATGAAAAACTCGTTATTTTCGATTCCATTACCCGGCATGATATTGCAAATAAGAATGCAGTTGTTTCAATTGCGGCCGAAGAATTAGGGTCTGCAGAACCTGGGAGTGAGGAGCAGAAGATGTGGATATCTGAAATTGTCAGAGCAAGTGCTGGAATTAGAAAACAGATTCAATTTGCAAGTACCTATCATAGCCTTGGGACCGGGAAACCCAGGTGGAATGATATCGATTCAATTATCACAACGCTTATTGAAGATGAACAATCGTTTGCTATTACCATTTACAATGAATGCCAGGGTCTTTTTCTCTATGCTGACCCCCTTATTAATCGGGCAATATACAATCTCTTTGAGAACACACTCCGTCATGCAGGCCCAGATCTCTCACATATCAGATGCTGGTATCGGCTCGATGGCGACACGTGTATTCTCAGTATCGAAGATGATGGCAGGGGTGTTCCCGAACACCGAAAAGAGGCAATATTTTCACGAGGCGTGGGAGAAAACACTGGGCTTGGCTTATATCTCATCAAAGAGATACTTCGGAACACCGGCCTTGTAATTCGAGAGACAGGAACCTACGGGCAAGGAGCGAGGTTTGAGATAATCGCAAGATCTGGGTTGTACCGAATTGAATGAAGTGTGCTCATCATCGTAAAGACTGACTGTTTAGTTTTTTCAATAATTACTTCCCAGAATTATCTCTGAAACTGTCAAAACAGAAGAAAAATGGAAACATGTGATTTTTTTGAAGGGAGGAGAAGTTACGTTGCCTCGTACTTCTTAATTACTGCAGAAAGACGACTTAGGATCTCCTTATTGAGATCTTTTACTTTACGTGATGCTATCTCATGAATTTTCTTTTGAGAGAGATCTGTCTCTTTTCCAAGCTGAGTCTGAGTCACTTTTTTCTGTGCCGTCAATGCGTTGATACGATCTGCAATTTCCTGCGGAATTTCAACAAGATCTTCGAGAACAGTTTTTTTTCCTACTTTTCCAGTAGTCTTCTTCCCTTTAGTCAAAGATGCTCGCGCTGACTTTTTCACTGACGCAGGAGCCGTTGTCACTGATACTGGTGCCTCTTTTGTGGCTTTTTTCATCGTTTTCGCCGATGCTTTTGTTTTCGGTAAAACGTTTTCCACAGAAGACGGCATCTGTGCATTTGCGAGCTGCTTCTTCACCACTTGTACATCAGCATCCAGTGACTGGATCATCTTTTCCATATTCTGAATCTGCTTTGCCTGTTGTTCAATAATCCTCCGCAGCTCCCTGTCAGATGATGCAGCACTCCCCACCTGGGCTTGGGCTTTCGATGCCGATTTTTTGCTCGTTGTTTTGGATGCTGAAACATTTCTCGGTGTAGATTTGATGACCATGTATGATCCCCCCATAAGTCAGATGACGTATTATCGTGCTGTTTACATTTTCATAAACATTCCAGGCTCTGATTGCCGGATATTACACGTACATCAATGTTGACTTACCAGATAATAGAACGTGATATTTTATATTTTTTAGTATCCGAAATAATTATTTTGGGAATTGTGCAATCGAGAGAGAGAAAGAGAGAGTCTATGAATATGACCAAATATTGAAAGTAACCCTTATTTATTTAAAAATTTGTGAAAGTTCCGCAAGGAGTCATCACGATATATCGAAATATTGAACGTGATACGCACGCTCATATATAGCATGAATCAAGCCATGTGTAACAAGATATTTATGAAAAAGATCAGTCCTGAAAAGATACCCCCACAAGTCCTTGAACCCTTACAATCTCTTGGAGGTCTAGAGAGGCTTTCAGAATTGATGCTTCCGACTGAATCTGTTAAAAAAAATGTTACCCTTTTCAAGGCACTCTCAGATCCATTTCGTATCAAAATTCTCTCCATGCTCGCCATTCAACCCCTTTGTGTTTGTATTATCAGAGAAATGCTCCAGATATCAGATACCAGATTATCATACCATCTCAGAAAATTAAGCTCGAATGGCCTGATTGAAGGGAGATCCCAAGGAAATTGGATCATATACGAACTGACTGACCTTAGGAGAAATGCAGTAGCTCTTTGTTCAAAACTCGAAAAAAAAGTGAAATAACAAGAGTAAATCTGCACCATTGAGGCGAGATCGGGAGGAGGATGGTAATACCAAATCAACACCTCTATCCCACCTATAACAAGTCAAAATAGGCTTTTCGGTTGATTTTCATGAATTTTTGTTATTCTCAAGTTTGATGCCATATGTGATACGGGCAACCAGATCACCCATTGAGGATGAAATGATTGAGATATCTGGGAAATTTTAAATATAAACCTACAAACATTAAGTATATGTCCCATCCTGTGGATTCTCCCCAAATACTATCCTTTTTTGCATTTTTTTTGATCGCTCTCATGGTGCCATATACTGCCTGTGGGCTTAGTACCGAACCTACCGTGATCGTCACTGGATATACGATAACACCAGACGTCCTCCTCCCTCATGATATCGGAATCGTCGAAGTGACAATTGCAAATACCGCTCAGCAGGCATCGAAGACGGCAACTGAAAATGGAGGGAGAGATGATGCCATCTCCCAATCAATTACCGTTCCAGTTAACGCTTTTGTTGAATCTGCAATTCTCAAAACAAAAGATTTTACCATCCTATCCGGGTGGTATCAAGATATCGGAGAGATTGGGCCTGGCCAGTCAACAACCCTGACCTTTATGCTCCAGGCACCGGAAAAAGAGGGACTTTACTTTCCGGAAGTATGGATTAGAGTGAGAGGAGCTGAGAGTGTAAAATATCCTATCCCAATTAATGTCAATACAAGGCATACGCTCATCAAACAACCATCTATCCGTTTGCTTCGAACCCTTCCAGCAAATATAACTCCAGGAAGTTTGTTTGATCTCCCTGTGGCTCTGCACAATGACGGCCTTGCACCGGCTCATGATATTATCCTGGAGATCAGTACTCCAAACCGATCACTCTCCTCACTGACTCCAGAAAGGCTGTTTTTTAGCGAGTTAAAGCCAGGAGAGACCGTACCCATAAATCTCTCGTTCCAATCAGATGATGATATCCCAGTTGGAATTAGACAGATCCCCATTCGCATCACCTATCTTACCGCAGATGGAACCAGACTTATGCAGAACGAACAGATCGGAATTATGATCCAAGGAACCGCAGAACTTGGGATTTCAAAGCAAATACTTGACCCTGAACGCGTATTTCTTGGTGACATGTTCAGTCTTGTATACCGAATTGAGAATACAGGAACTGCAAAAGCAAAATCTGTGCAAACAACCCTGGATATCCCATTTGAAGGCACAAAAGATGCATTTGTAGGTACGATCGGCCCAGATAATGATGCCCCCGCCGTATTTACGTTGAAAGCAACAAAATCAGGGGATGTATCCTTTAATCTTTCAATCAAATTCAAGGATGATTATGGCATCCATGAAGAGGTCATCCCACTTCACCTCTATGTGAGTGAGCAGAACGGCTCAACCCTTGGAATAATTCTGGGCACCATTATTCTTGTTGGAGCAGGA
>ENA-UOYA01005009-UOYA01005009.1-activated-sludge-metagenome-genome-assembly--contig:-NODE-5009-length-10730-cov-4.734145_pt1 | contig 10730 bp, 9 predicted proteins | sample MGYA00238163_ERZ764804 | MGnify/ENA primary metagenome ERZ764804 (study PRJEB28919, sample SAMN05720223) | activated sludge metagenome | isolation source: Anaerobic digester | place: Hong Kong...
TAAGGGCAAATACGTGCTCCTAAACCGTGCGCCTTCCTTGCACCGTTTGTCTATTCAGGCTTTCCAGCCCGTCCTGATTGAAGGCCGCGCAATTCAGTTGCACCCCTTAGTCTGTAAGGGCTTTAACGCCGACTTTGACGGCGACCAGATGGCCGTCCACTTGCCGCTGTCTGATCTAGCCCAGGCAGAAGCCCGTGACATCATGGCTGCTAACCGCAACTTACTGAAACCAGCTGATGGTTCGCCAATTTTGCACATTGAGCAGGATATCGTTCTGGGTTGTTACTACCTAACCTACGATCGCCCTGGTATGTCTACCAAGCCGTTTATTTACGGCTCTGTTGCAGAAGTCATTTTGGCGCTGGATGCCCGCACTATTAGCTACCAAACGCCGGTGCGTGTACCTTTCCGCGGCGAAGTTATTGACACCACCGCTGGTCGTATCATCTTTAACGAGGTCTTCCCAGAAGACTTCCCGTACCACAATGATGTCATGACCAAGAAACGCCTTCAGGCCGTTATGGCAGAAGTCTACGCTAAGTACGGTCAAGAAAAGACTGCAGAAATCGCCGATGCCCTGAAGGACCTAGGCTTTAAGTACGCTACCCGCTCTGGCCTAAGTATGGGTATGAGCGACTTTGAGCATGTAGAAGGCATGGCCCCAGTCATGGAAGAGGCAGAGAAGCGCGCCGCGACCATTTCTGAGCAATACGACCAAGGTTTCATCACCAACGATGAGCGTGGCCGTCTAACCGTAGAGACCTGGCTAAAGGCAGAGCGCCAAATTCAAGAGCTACTGACCCAACAAATGGTTGGCCGCGACACAGCAGCCGCTATTGCCATTAACTCTGGCGCCCGTGGTAACGTGAGCCAGATGAACACTGCCGTTGGTATGCTCGGCGTCCAGCAGGACGCCGGTGGCCGCGCCATTGAGCTGCCAATTAAGTCTGGCTACATCGCCGGTCTTGACCCGCTCGAGTACTTTACTGGTACCCGCGGTACCCGCAAAGCGTTGATTGACATTGCCCTTAAGACGGCTGACGCTGGTTACCTAACCCGTCGTTTGGTAGATGTGTCTCAGGATGTGTTTACCATTGACGATGAACTCAACGATCCTGGTTTTGCCATGCTACGTGCTGACGCCGAAGAAATCGGTGCCGAGTACGCCACCCGTCTAGCCGGTCGCTTTGCCGCCGAGGACATAAAGGGTCACGTAAAGCGCGGCGAGCTCATTACCCCTGAAATCGCAGAAGCAATTGCTGCCAATGAAAAACTAGATGGCGTTAAGATTATGAGTGCGCTCAGCTCTACCAACGTGCGCGGCGTGTCTCAGAAATCCTACGGTCTTGACCCTGCAACTGGTCAATTGGTCGCAGATCACCACCCAATTGGTGTCATCGCTGCTCAATCTATTGGTGAGCCTGGCACCCAGCTGTCATTGGACTCCAAGCACCGCTCCGGCGCTGCACTCGCCGATGACACTGCCCAGGGTCTGAGCCGTATTGAAGAGTTGTTTGAAGTCCGTAATCCTAAGGGTCAAGCCTACGTTGCCGACATTGGCGGCCTGGTCAACGCCTGGGAAGAGGGCGATCACTACATTGTCCAAATTACTGCGGACGATTCAGAAAACGTCATTCTAGAACTCAAGGGCCGCAAAGCCCAACTGGCTACCGGCTCCGATGTAGCCATTGGCGACGTCATCGCCGCCCACGAGGACCAAAGTGAGCCAATCGTAGCTCCAATGGCTGGCAAGCTGGAGCTAACAGACCAAACCGCGGTCATTACGCCAACCAAGCACAGCGTGGTCCGCTATGAAATCCCTGGCTTTAAGCAACTTACCGTCCAAGATGGTGACAAAGTCATTGCTGGCCAGCGCCTAACCAGCGGTTCAATAAACTTGCAAGACCTGATGCGCCTGCAAGGTGTAGAAGCTACCCAGCGCTACATCATGAACGAAATCTTAAAGATTTTCCTAGGTCAGGGCCAAAAGGTTGCAGATAAGCACCTAGAAATCATCGTCCGCCAAATGTTTAGCCGCGTCCAAATAGAAGACGCCGGCGACAGTGACTTTGTAACGGGCGATGTTGTCTCCAAGCTAGCCGTTGTGAGCGCCAATGAAGATTTGGTAGCCGCCGGCAAGCAGCCTGCACAGTACAGCCAGCTGCTACTTGGCATTACCAAGGCCTCATTGTCCACGGATTCGTTCCTAAGTGCCGCTTCCTTCCAGGACACCACCCGGGTCCTGATTGCTGCCGCCACCAGTGGCCGCGTAGACCACTTGTTTGGTCTTAAAGAAAACGTCATCTTGGGCCGCAAGATTCCTGTTGGCACCGGCTGGTCCGATGGCGAAGAAGAAATCGAGCTAGAAGCCGCAGAATTTGTCGAACCAGACGAACCCGTTTTGGTTGGTGAAGAAGCCTAGGCAGCCAAAATATAAGTAGGCCACTGTCCAACAAGTTTGGGCAGGGCCTACAAGCTAGCTAGAATCGACAAATTAGCTTAAAAGTGTTATAGTATTTTTCATAAGTGAATCACCTTTGTTCTCACGAATTTCAGCATTTGAAGCTCAAGTTACAGCACCAGGAGCAGAAGAAGTGCTTCATCGGGTTCGATCCGTCTTTGCGAGTATAATTCGCGACGAATACAATCGGTCTCATCATGAGGGCGAAGACATTGAAGCCTTCAGAGAGCGTGACCGAAGAGACATTGATAGACTTGACTCACCGTTTTTTGAAGCAGAGGACACGTCGGTAGTATTGCCAGGCAAACGTCAGCCATCGTTAAGTGAATCGTTTGATGCAACATTGGATAGATACGTACTGCTTGATGACATACATGATGTTTTTGGTGACTCCACCAGTGCACTGGCATACGGCGGCTCAATGAAGTATGGTCCGTTCTTAAATGTGCGACGCGGAGGTGATGCTTCAGACGTTGACCTGATACTAGTTGGCAGAGACCATCCTATAGACCGCGCCCCTTGGCAGCTGCTCATGGAAACTGATACAGTCGCGGAAGCTGACAAAATTACCTTCTTCGCACGCTTAGCAATTCACGCCGAGCTAGTAGAAAGTGGTGAAGCCGATATCATGAGCCAACGATTTACTGTTCCTGAGGGTGGGTTTACTATAAGTACCCATATAATCCCCGTAAATTATTTGGCTGAAATGCTACCCCAAGACGTTGCAAGTATTCAAGAAGGTAATTTCTTCGTTCGCGATTACAAAGAGCGTCCATTTGAGCGGACACATTGTACGAATTTTGACATGAGTAGAAATAGATATGAAGTGCCGGTCTATAATCGCCCAGTTAGTGGTGGTTTTATTGCAGGTAATGCTGCCTACTCGTCCAAGCACTCCCGCTACGTACCAGGTATGTACCAAAATCTTGTCTTACCTCAGGCTGTATTTGCTTACACTTATGATGATCGAGTGACTGAAGTTTTTTCAAATTTCTCAAATGTAGTTGCTAAGGTTGAGGCAAGTGAACGACGTCGTCATCCGGGGGCGTCAATACAAAATACAGAGCCCAGGCTGCCAATTATGCCAGATGTCACAGGGTATAATGTATGAGAGTCTACGTAGACACCGAGTACACCTATCCTGGTCTGAGACGTGGTACGCCGCGGCCAACTGCAGCCGATAAGCGGCAAATTGTACAGATTGCCGCCATTATTTATGACGAAATTGCAGGCGAAGTTGTAGCCGAGTTTAATGTACTGACAAAGCCATCATTCCAGCGCAGACTGCCAAACTTTTTTACGGAGCTGACAGGTATTACCCAGAAACAAGTCCGGGAGAATGGCATTCCACTCAAGGATGCCATTGCCCAGTTTGCTGCATTTTGCGGCTCCACACCTGTTTGGACATTCGATAAGGATGAAGAGGTTTTTAAGCAAAATGCTGGCTATATAAAAATGAAGTGGCCTCTGAGCCAAAATTTTGTGCGCGTAAAATCTCTGCTGCCGAGCTGGGGGGTTAATCCAGATGCTTTCAGTAGCGGTACGCTCTATAAAGCGGCCGGTCTGGATATGCTGGGCCATGTCCATAATGCACTCCATGACGTAAAAAGTATGGCTGCCGCTGTTCATGTTTTTGAAACAAAGCAGCTTGCTAACTAGCTTGGTATCTGTTAAAATACGTTCTACAAACTAAGCAACCGAGCCAGACACCCGATGGCATTTGGGGTCCGCCGCAGATAGTTGCAAACCATAAAGGAGTTTTAATGCCAACAATTAATCAATTGGTGCGCAAACCGCGCGCTAAGGTGACTACCAAGAGCAAGTCGCCCGCTATGCAGCGCGTGGTTAACAACTTGCAGACCAAGCACTATGAAAAGGCCAGCCCGTTCAAGCGCGGCGTTTGCGTTAAAGTTACCACCAAAACACCAAAAAAACCTAACTCCGCCCTCCGTAAGGTTGCCCGTGTGCGCCTTACTAACGGCTACGAAGTCTGGGCTTACATTGGCGGCGAAGGCCACAACCTGCAGGAGCACGCCGTTGTGCTGGTGCGCGGTGGCCGCGTTAAGGACCTTCCTGGTGTGCGCTACCACATTGTGCGCGGTGCACTAGACCTTCAGGGTGTTGCCAAACGCAAACAGGGCCGCTCTAAGTACGGCGCTAAGAAGGAGGACAAGTAGTCATGCCACGCAAAGTAACCAAATCACTCGTCCGCCCAATCCAACCGGACCGCCTGTACAACAGCCAAGAAGTCACCCGCCTGATTAACCGTGTTATGCTGAACGGCAAAAAGCAGTTGGCTGAGCGCCTAGTGTATGGCGGCATGGAAAAAGCTGCCAAAAAGCTTAAAGTGGACAACCCGCTGGAAGTTTTTGAGCAGGCTTACAAGAACATTATGCCCCTGGTAGAAACCCGTAGCCGCCGCGTTGGTGGCGCCAACTACCAGATTCCATTTGAAGTAAAAGGCCAGCGTCAGAACCACCTAACCACCATGTGGTTGGTGCAAGCTGCTCGCGCCCGCAAGGGTATGCCCATGGCAGATCGCCTGGCGGCAGAACTAGTGGAAGCCTACAACAACCAGGGCAGCGCCGTTAAGAAGCGCGAAGACACCCACAAGATGGCCGAGGCTAACCGCGCCTTTGCACACTTTGCTCGGGGGTAGACCAATATGGCGCCCTCGCTAAAAAGTGCGCCGAGGGTGATAGTAGCAGAAGTTGGCGGCGATGAACATCGCCGCCTTTCTCTTGCCGCCAAGGCTGGCGAACTTGCCCAGGGGAAAATTCTTGACGATAGATATGACAAAAGGCAGCCGCCAAGAGATATATTTTGTGCAACAGACTATGATTTATTCTATGCCATGGTAGCTATGTCGGAAGAAGTGGGCTATATGGCTGTGGAATGGGACGAGAACGGGTTCTCTTTGGATGGATGCCATATTGCGTCGCTCCCAGCATAGAATCGAGCTTATGAGGCTAATCATCCCGCTCATGGTTAGCGGTGTTTTTCTTGGTACAGTGTGTGCATGACAATGGAGTGGCCAGAAAAGTTTGATTGTATTTTTGAGGCGGGACTAGCCGTTGCTTATGAGCGTGCCCAGGTTGTGCCGTTTGATAGCGAAACAGAACGACTGAAAGTGCTTGGCGGCATAGTAGAGACCACTATTGAATTACGATTATTGAGAGAAAAATTTCCGTGCCCAAAGGTTGATGGAAGCGCAACCTGTCCACTCAAGGATCAAGCGCTCCAGACTAGAGGGCTGGCGATTACTCGATGGCTCGACGCTAATTATGCGGCCAACCTGGCAGAGATTGGCAAAGACCACATCGTGAAGGAGAAAGCTAACGGCGGAAGCGTCGGACAATATCTTTAGTTTCAAGTTTTGAAATAACTGGCTTATAATGATAGATTACTTATGTGGGTTATGACCTAGCCACTTGGGTATGTCTGGCGATTGCAGTAGCAGACGGGGCATATCGACATTATCGTAAAATCCGCGAGGGTTTTTAGGGCGCTGTCGCTATTAGCTTATAGCAAGGCGTCTTTTTTATTTGCGTTCTGAACGACATCTTTGCTACTATAGGCTTACGAAGTCGCGGATCATTGCTGTATAGCTCAGGTCCGCTTTTTTTGTTGACAGGTTGTCAAAGAAACCTTATTGTAAATTCAGAAATAAGGAGTGATTATGGGAAAGGTGTATTTTTGCGAAGGATGTCCTTTTACTGAGAACGCTACAGGTGCACTTGATACGGTATGTAGTGGAGAGGCCAGGATTCGCGATAATTGGGCGGGTGACTATAGCGGTCAAGTGGGACGTATAACAGACGAAAAGGGAGATATGAGTCGTCCTATTGCTGTCAATGCAGTCAACTCTCTGGTTGCGCTCGAAAGAGTCGAAAACTGCTCGGGGCCTGTTGAAGAAAAACGCCGCAAGTTTTTGCTCTTTTCAGCCACAAATGTTGTGTGTCCTGCATTATCCAGAAGTGAGTTGCCTACGCATGTAGAGAATTTTGTTCGTTGTAGTATGCGGGATTAGTTTGTCTAGAATATACGCTGTCTAGTATCGTTTGGCCGTCATTAGTGTTTGTGGTAAGATAACAGGGAACGTTTATGAGGTTCTCTTTTGGTGCGCCTCGTACTCATAACCATAAATAAAGGGACTTATAGCAACATGGCAGACAAGAAAGTACAAATGAAAGACATCCGGAACATGGGCATTATTGCACATATTGATGCCGGCAAAACCACCACCACAGAAGGTATTCTGTACCGCACCGGCCTAAAGCACAAAATTGGTGCTGTGCATGAAGGTGAAACCACCACGGACTGGATGGCACAAGAGCGCGAGCGCGGTATTACTATCGTATCCGCCGCTGTCACTTGTTACTGGAAGGGTAAGCAAATTAACATTATTGACACCCCAGGCCACATTGACTTTACGGCAGAGGTAGAACGCTCCTTGCGCGTGTTAGACGGCGCCTGTGTGGTGTTTGATGGCAAGATGGGCGTGGAGTCGCAGTCAGAAACCGTTTGGCGCCAGGCAGACAAGTATGGCGTGCCTCGTATCTGCTTTATTAACAAGATTAACCAGACCGGTGGCGATTTCTACAAATCGCTTGAGTCTATCCACAATCGCTTGAGCAAACGCGCATTCCCAGTGCACCTGCCAATTGGCTTTGAGCAGTCAATTAACGGCGTGGTAGACCTAGTAGACATGAAGGCCTACACCTACAAAGAATTCCACGATCACGAGCTAACCGTGGGCGAGGTCCCAGCAGACATGCTAGACCAGGTTAAGAAGTACCGCAGCCTACTTATAGAAAACGCCGTGGCAGAAGATGAAGCCATGCTAGAGAAATACTTTGAAGTTGGCGAAGAAGGTCTGTCTACAGAAGAAATCAAGCAAGCGATTCGCTCTGCAGTCTTGGGCGGCAAGTTCTACGCTGTTACCGGTGGCGACGGCCGCGGCGTAATTGTAGAAAAAGTGCTAGACATGGTTAACGACTACCTGCCTGCGCCAAATGACCGCTCTGCTGTTTGGGGCGAACACCCCAAGACCGGCGAAGAAGTCGAGCGCAAGCACGACGCCAGCGCACCGCTGTCAGGCCTAGCCTTTAAGATTACCACTGACCCATTTGTGGGCAAGCTAGCCTACTACCGCGTCTACTCCGGCACTCTAAAAGCTGGCTCCTATGTCCTTAACAGCTCCACCGGAGAAAAAGAGCGCGTGGGCCGCATTGTGCGTATGCAGGCAGATAAGCGCGAGGACATCACAGAAGTACCAGCCGGCGATATCGCCGCTATTGTGGGCCTAAAGGGCACCACCACTGGTAACACACTGTGTGACCCAAATAATCCAATCGTCCTGGAAAACATTACCTTCCCAGAGCCACCGGTATCTATTGCTATTGAGCCTAAGACCAAAGCGGACCAAGAAAAGATGTCCATTGCCTTGCAGCGCCTGGCAGAAGAAGACCCAACCTTCCGTGTCCACGTAGACGAAGAAACTGGTCAGACCATTATTTCCGGTATGGGTGAGCTCCACCTAGAAATCATCGTAGACCGCATGAAGCGCGAATTTAGCGTGGAAGCCAACATCGGTCAACCGCAGGTTGCCTACCGCGAGACCGTTCGCAAAGACGCCGTTGAAGCGCAGGGTAAGTTTGTGCGCCAGTCTGGTGGTCGTGGTCAGTATGGTGACGTTTGGCTGCGTGTCAGCCAGAATGAGCAAGGCGCTGGCTTTGAGTTCATTAACTCCATTAAGGGTGGTGTGGTACCCGCAGAGTACATTACGCCAGTCCGCAAGGGTATTGAAGAAGCTATGAGCAACGGTGTGATTGCTGGCTACCCCGTGGTAGATGTAAAGGTAGAGCTCTACGATGGTTCTTACCACGAAGTCGACTCCTCTGAAATGGCCTTTACCATTGCCGGTTCTATGGGCTTCCAGGCTGCCTTTAAGTTGGCCAGCCCCACACTGCTTGAGCCAATCATGAAAGTTGTTGTAGTAACCCCAGAAGAGTTCATGGGCGACGTTATTGGCGACCTAAACAGTAAGCGTGGCCGCATTGAATCCATGGAAGATCTAAGCTCCGGCGTCAAAGAAATCACCGCCTTTGTACCGTTGGGCGAAATGTTTGGCTACACCACCAATCTGCGTTCTATGACGCAAGGCCGTGCCAGCTCCAGCATGGAACTAGACCACTACGCCGATGTTCCAGGCAACGTGGCTCAAGAGATCATTGCTAAGAACAGCAAATAGTTGTTTGACGCGCAAGCGCCATTAGCGTCTCGAAATAGTACACAGTGTGTACTAGGAAGGTATACATTGTATATAACTTTTGAGAGTCTAAAAGGAGGGACTGTGCAACAAACACTTCAAATCGAATTTCGTGATGAGCTAATTAGTAAAATTGATCAGTTTACAGAGTAATTCTTTGTAACCCGTAGCGAGTTCATTCGCCAAGCAGAAATTTAAAAAATTGCATCGACTAAGCCCACAAACTAATAACGTGCAGCCTGGCAAGATTGATAAATGCATGACGGATAGGCAATCGGCGGACATGAGAGAATGGCTACGAGTAGAACAGATGAAATCGAGTTGCCGCAAAAGCAAAACGTCGTTCAGAGGCCCTTTACAAGTAACACCAAAACACCGTATACTAGAGAAGTATCTCGCGTGAGGGCATTGCTCTAGGCCACAATCATGACCTAGCAATATGGACCGCGTGAACAAACTATTAAATTATTAAGCAGGAGATTCCCCTCTATGGCAGGAACTTTTGACCGCAGCAAGCCACACGTTAATGTCGGCACCATGGGCCACGTTGACCACGGCAAAACAACTCTAACCGCCGCTATTACCTCTGTTTTGGCTAAGAAATTGCCTTCAGATGTAAACAAGCCGATTGCATATGACCAAATTGACAACGCTCCAGAAGAGCGTCAGCGTGGTATTACCATTGCTACCTCTCACCAGGAGTATGAGTCAGAAAAGCGCCACTACGCGCACGTTGACATGCCAGGTCACGCAGACTACGTCAAGAACATGATTACCGGTGCCGCTCAGATTGATGGCGCTATCTTGGTAGTTGGCGCTAACGACGGTCCGTTGCCACAGACCCGTGAGCACGTTCTGCTTGCTCGCCAGGTGGGCGTACCTTCCATTGTTGTTTTCATGAACAAGATGGACCTAGCAGACGCAGACCTAGTAGAGCTTGTAGAGGAAGAAATCCGTGACCTTCTAGAGAAGAACGGCTTTGACCGCAACTGTCCAATCGTTAAGGGTTCCGCAACCAAGGCTCTAGAAGGCGACGCCGCCAACGAAGACGCCATTATGGAACTAGTTAAAGCTCTTGATGAGTACGTCCCAGAGCCAAAGCGCGAGCTAGACAAGCCTTTCATTATGCCAATTGAAGACGTCTTTAGCATCAAGGGCCGTGGCACCGTTGCTACCGGTCGTATTGAAGCAGGTGTTGTTAAGGTTAACGATGAAGTTGAAATCGTCGGTATCCGCCCAACGAAGAAGTCTGTTGTAACTGGTATTGAGGCCTTCAAGAAGAGCCTAGACCAGGGTCAAGCTGGCGACAACGCCGGTATCCTACTGCGCGGTATTGAGCGCGATGACATTGAGCGCGGTCAGGTTTTGGCCAAGCCAGGTAGCATCACCCCTCACACCGAGTTTGACGCAGAAGTCTACGTACTAAGCAAAGAAGAAGGTGGTCGTCACACGCCATTCTTCAAGGGCTACAAGCCTCAGTTCTACTTCCGCACCACTGACGTTACTGGAGAGGTTGAACTCCCAGCTGACAAAGAAATGGTCATGCCAGGCGACACTGTAACCTTTAAGGTTAAATTGCTCGCCCCAATCGCCATGGAACAGGGTCTGCGCTTTGCTATCCGCGAAGGTGGCCGCACGGTTGGTGCTGGTGTTGTTACTAAGATTAACAAGTAAACCACAGTTCTTCGCCCTAAAAGAGCCGCGTGCACGCGGCTCTTTTTATTGGCGTATAACCAAGCTATAGTAAGAGTATGCTCCACAAACGCTCAATGATTATGAAGGCACATCGACTTAAGAAAGTGGATATTGCCCAAAAGAAGCCATGTCCGTTTTGTGACATGTCCCAGATTGCAGAAATCGTTACTGAGAATAAAACGATACGCCTCATAAGGAATCGGACGCCATACGCGCAGTTTGAAGGCATCCATGTTACGGATCACCTTATGGCTACGCCCAAGCGCCACGTAAAGACCATGTCAGAGTTCACGGATCAAGAGA
>ENA-UOYA01005012-UOYA01005012.1-activated-sludge-metagenome-genome-assembly--contig:-NODE-5012-length-10723-cov-7.257499_pt1 | contig 10723 bp, 22 predicted proteins | sample MGYA00238163_ERZ764804 | MGnify/ENA primary metagenome ERZ764804 (study PRJEB28919, sample SAMN05720223) | activated sludge metagenome | isolation source: Anaerobic digester | place: Hong Kong...
CCACATATTCAGGTTTTTGGAAGAGAGTGGCAAATGGAATCGTTTTGGATGCAAAAATAAGTTTATCTGGTGCCCCAACAGGAAATCTTACGATTGATCTTCCATCGGGATTAACAATAAACACCTCATCAATACTAACAACCAACACAGGCGTTGTTCCTTTTGGTTTTGGTGTAGCTCAAACTGCTATTGTTGGTGCGAACTATTTGTTGTTAGTAAAATATTATTCGACAACATCTGTTGGTTGTTATTACCAGCAAGCCAATTCAGGTAATTCATACAACGTATTAATGGGATTATCGAACGGATCTAGTCCTTTTTCTTTCGCTGCCAATGGACTAGTTCACATTACAACTACCCCAATCCCAATAACTGATTGGGAGGGATAGAAGATAAATGGATTTTATTAGAAGTGATTTATTAGAGAAATTATTTAATGCAAATTTTGGCCGTGGGAGCGACGCTTGTTTATAATTAATCTTCTTGAAAGAATTTGGCCATTTATCTCAGCAATTGCGGTTGGGGCATTTGCTGTTATCAGACTATGGCTAGCTCACAGGGCTAAAAGTGAGGCCGTTGCTGAGTTAAAAATAGAAGTCGATAAAGAAATCAGAGAACACCTAAAAGAGATAAACGGTGTTGTTGATAGCCCTGTTCATGGTCCGCATATTATTAGCTCCGCTGTAGACACTCAAAAAGTATATAATGTTTTAAATTATATTGTCTCAAATACCGATGCTGTTCGTGCAATTATATTTAAGGCGCATAATGGTGGGAAAATCCCGAATCTTAATGAAAAGATGTATTTTTCTGTCATGCATGAGGTGTACGCGAAAGGCAATGAGCCCGCAGCCAAGAAATTTCAAGCTCAAGAAGTTGACCAGTGTTATTACAATCTTCTTGTTGAATTAATTCAAAATAAAAAGATATCAAAAAGTACGTCAGAATTAATGCCTGGAAGTTTGTTGCAAGATCACTATCTCGTCGCTGGTGTTAGCTATAGCAAGTTCTACGAAATTTATTACAACCAGAAGACCTACGTTTATTTGAGCGTTAATTTTAAAAAATCAGAAGATTTTACCTCTCGAGAGCGTGACGTGATTAGAACGTCTGCGATGGAGATTCGAAATATTTATAAGAATGAGTTTAAACAATAACATAACCACAGGAGGGTTTATGGAAATCGTAAATGAACCAATAGGAAAAGAAGCATCTGTAAAAGTAGAGTTAACAGCAGGGAAGATTGTAGTTTCAGGGCAACTTGGGACATCTGGTGTTGACGGTAGTGTGAATTTTATTGTCGATGGAGATTACTTCTTTGATCTATTGGCTTCAAAAATTCCAGGTCAAATTGATGATGCGGTTATCGCATTTATAAAGTCAGCGATTAAAGCTCTTTAATGACGTTCATTAATTGGCTTGCACAAATAATTGCAATGGCGGTTACCGAAAAGGTCGTGCTTCTATTGAAAGAGGAGCGCGATCAATCGGTAAAAATAAATTCTATTGCGACAGAGGCAAAAAGTCTCATGGGGGAGTTAGATGCAGCACAAAGCGAATCTGAGAAAAAAGCAATACTTAGAAAAATTGCTAATTTCTCTAATGTGTCTCGTGGTCTTTTGTAACTGTACGTCTCTAAGACCTCCGCCAAGAGTGACAAAGTGTCTAACTGATTTTAATCGGCAAGGAATGGACTGTATTAATTCAGAAGGAACGGAGTTTTTTATCCCGTTCAGGTCACTAGATGTAAACAACCACGTTTGTATTCCTGGAAAACAATTTATCGATGCAACAGCATGGATTCAGGAAATGATCGTTGTATTAACTAAGGGGAAATAAATGCCAAGCTGGGGTGAATCAGAAAAACAAAAAATTCGAAGTCTTATTTTGACTGCGAAGATAACAAAAGATGTTTCTTATTATAAGAGAAATATCATTCCTAAAATTATAGCCAATCGCGCTCGTTATAAATTCATTGCAGATAAAGTTGGCTGTCCGCTAGCTATGATTCCGTTGATTCACTGCAAAGAACTTACGTCAGATATCGGTGTGTTTAAGGCGTATCTTGGAAATGGTCAGCCAATCAGCCGCGTAACGACAATTGTTCCGAAGGGGCGTGGGCCATTTAAAACATGGGAATCTGGGGCGCTTGATGCTCTTCATCTGGACGGTATTGATAAGGTCACCGACTGGTCATTAGAAAAAATGTTTTATCTTCTCGAGGGGTTCAATGGATATGGATATCGATACAAAGGGATTAATAGTCCTTATATTTGGGCCTTCACCAACCAGTATTCTCGAGGACTTTATACCTCTGACGGTAAGTATAGTCCTACTGTTGTTTCCACAAATATTGGCTGTTTTGCGCTTTATAAGGCGCTGATTGCGGCTGATCCATCGTTTGCTTTTGACTGGCAAGAGGAGTTACCACTTCCTGTGGCTGAAACACCAGGTTGGTTAGATAAACTTAAAGTTGCTGCTTTAAAAATCTTAGATGTAATTTTCGAAAATGCACAGAAGTCAGAATCTCCCATTAAATCGATGAAAGGCTAAGATATGAAAAATAGCATAATAACATTAATTGAAGAGACAACAATTACTGGTGCTGGGCCAATAATTAAATCAGGTGGATGTCCTTTGAATTTTCATGCGGCCGGTGTGACGTCATCAGGTGCTGGATCGGTCACTCTTGCAATTCAAGGCTCCAATCTTCCAAGCCCAAGTGTTGATACGGACTGGAAAGATCTTGGAACAATCAGCTTAACGCTCTCAACAACAAGAGCTTCTGATAGTTTCGGCGCCGCGATTCCATGGATAAATCTACGAGCCAAGGTGACGGCAATCAGTGGAACGGGAGCGAAGGTTAGCGCATATGTTTGTGAGGCTAGATAATGGCAACAACAGTAAACACAATGCAAACAGGATTACCGCTAACATCTTCTTATGCAACGTTTGCTAATTTTCCATCGACCGGGTCTAAGGGCGTTCTTTATATTGACGAAAATAATGCGGATCTTTATTTGTGGACTGGTTCGGTTTATGAGCAACAATCTGGCGCCGGCGGTGGTGGTAATGACCCGCGCATAAGAATCTTCAGAACAACTTCTGATGTCACTGGATCCTCAGGAGTGGATCAGTCTATCTCTGAGTTAAGTTGCACACTTGATGCAAACAAACATTATTATATTGAGGTTTTTTTGCGAGCGCATACAGGAAACGCGCAGCCAGCTTCTCTAACCCACAGGCCAACATATACAGGCACAATTACTGCTCTTTACGGATCTGCTGGCGCTCCTGTGACGATTGCAGGGCAAAATATTTTATCTCAGCCGCCCGCTAGCGCCACACTTATCGGGCAAAGTATTACTGCAAATAACTCCGACTATGCTCCTGCTTTTTGCTTTATAAATATAACCACAGCGGGGAGCTCAACAACTTACACTCACGCTTTTCGCGCAGCAAATACAACATCTACAACAGCTATGTCGGGCTCGTTTATGAGAGTTACGGAGTTGTCATAATGCAAAAAGCTTTGATTGTGAGAAATAATAGAATTCAAAAAGTTGTTGTTGCTCAAGATGTTTCCACTCTTCCGTTATCTGCGGGGGAAACTCTGCATATCGTCACAGATGGTAAATTTATAAAAGGTGAATTTTACGGTATTGAGGAAATTTCTCAGGACGTAAAGCGCATGAAATGGGAAATTTATTTTATCGGAGCAAGCGCTGGGAACTTAACAATGCGATTTCAACCGACTGTTAACTGGGGCGAAGTGCGCATCGGAAGTTATGTAAGACTTAGGGAGATTATAGCATCATGATCAAGGCGTTAATAGTTGAGAAAAACAAGATAAAAAAAATAATTGTCACACACAATTTAGATTCCGTGAATCTTGCGCCAGGGGAAAGTATTCAGCCCTTTAAGGGCGGGAAACGTCCGGGTGAAAAATACAAAACCCTTAAAGAGTGGTTTAGGGGTTTGTTTGGGAAGTAGGGAGTCTTTCCTCGGATGGCTCACAGGCTACTTTTTCTTTTTCATAAACTGCGATTGATTTATTTTCTGCCTCTGTTTTTTGTCCTTCGTAATAATAATTGGCGACAAGACCGGGGATGACATAAAGCACATAGCCGGTTCCAACTAAGAAACGCTTTCCGCCAATACCGGAGTTAAAACTATTTTTTTCTATCGCTGATTTTTTCGCGGCATTTATCATGCATTTTTCTTCTCTTGTTTTGGCTGGTTTACAGCTCACGTTGTGTGAGTTGGTTGAGGAGTGAACATATAAATTGTTGTGCCCATAAGAATTTGCTACTGCTATACCGGACTGATTTCCGATGGAAACCGAATCAAGACTCATGTTTTCGATTGAGCACGTTTCTTCACCGCTAAACGGAATTGCAGTTACGCAGGCTGACAATGAGCAAAACGAAATTAAAAATAAAATCTTTTTCATTTTGATCCTCCGACGAGGACTTATCGGCAGTATTTTCATTAACATAAAATGTATTTTATACATTGTTTTGCAAATAAACATTTTCTGTTTACTTTTTAGGCGATTAGCTTTTACATGCAATATATTGAATTTGGGCGGGTAAATATTGAATAAGAAAATTGAAGAGCTAGAAGATGTATTGGTCGAGGCAATAAAACTACTTAATGACCTTAGACGAAATAGAACCCTTGGTGGTCGTATTGATGACGGAGTCACTTTCGTCAGTAGACGCAAGCTTCAGGACAGATCTAAGCTGGAGCTCGTCAAGTGCGGGAAGACGCCTGACAATCTCAACAATAAGGTCTGATTTGTTGGGAAGGTTAACCATTGTGTTAATCGGAGTTCCTAGGGCCGAAGAGAGAGAGACTACGGATGAAATTTGAGGATCGGATTTCCCATGTTCAATTTCTTGAAGGGCTCGAATTGAGAGGTCTGCCATCTCGGCTAGAACCGCCTGAGTCAAGTTGAGACGGTCTCGTTTGGTTCTCACCTCTCTTGATAAGCATTCTAATAGTTCTTTTTTTCTTTTATTTTCCATTATTTATGAAGAATAACGCACATTCTAAATAACAAAAATGATCTAAAACGCATAATATTCCTTTCAATACGCTGTTTAATGTGTTAGATTGTCTTTATGGATGTAGGCACAAGACTGAGAAAGCTAATAAAAGAACGCGGAATCAAACAAAAATGGGTCGCGGAACAAGCTGGCATTTCTGAAACAACATTCCAGCGAATTCTAGACAACAAGCATTCGCCGAATGCCTCTAACCTTGCACGGTTATCTGAGGCGCTATGCGTGTCTACTGATTGGCTTCTCGGTTTAAAGGATGAGGCCAGTTAAGTATTGTTAACGAAACTTAACAATTAAGCTTTTATCATCGCTTTTGAGATACCGAGAGCGAAAAGGCATTGCTACGTAAAAATGAAATGATCGTCTAAAAATTAGACGGAGGTTTTATGACATTCGATATCGCTTTAGAGGTGAGATGCGAGGGGAACTATGTTCGGTCAACTCCGTCGCGATATTATCCCGGACATGGAAACTATCTTCCAGGCGAATGCGCTCATATTGAAAACTTCAAGGTGTTTTTGGGCGAAAAAGAAATCACAAAAGAGCTCACTAAAAAGCAACTTCAAGAGCTTGAGACTGACTATTTAATAGCTATCGAAAGTGATGAGGTGGCGTGATGAACGACTTCTCACTCAAACAACTCATTCAAGAAATGAGCCTTGAGGGCGCCCTCGAGGTTGTCAGCATTTTAAGAGACAGACCTGACATCGCCTCCATCCTCGTTACCACTCAAAAAGAGATGGATGAGATGGACGCGTACTATAAAACGCACTTTGAAGAACTCATGGGGGTGAAAAATGAGCCAGCCTAATATAATGTTCGGCGGTGAGCTGACCTTTGATGAAGATGCTCATGCATATCAATTTGACGGTAAATTCGTTCCCGGCGTAACCACGATCTTAAGTTGTATTGGTAAACCTGCGCTTGTTCCATGGGCTGCTGGCATGGCAAGCGATCATTTTCTTGAAGCGATTAAATCGGGGCGCACAGACTACTCTGTGATCCATAAAGAATCTAAAAGTGCTCATAGAAAAAAATCAAAAGAGGCCGCAAACATCGGTCAAAATGTGCACAATTATGCTGAGTGCGTTTTTAAAAACCTTCCAGCCCCTGAGCTTCTAACTGACCAGGCAAAGCGCGGAGTAGAAGCGTTTCACAATTGGTATGACTCTCATAAAATTAAAATCATGGCGAGTGAACGTAGAGTGTTTTCACAAAAGCACTATTACGCAGGCACTTGTGATTTTGTCGCCGAGATTGATGGCGTGATTGGTGTGGGAGACATTAAAACATCAAGTAGCATTTATCCTGAAATGCGCCTTCAAACGGCAGCCTATCAACAAGCATTACAAGAGGAAAAGGGAGTGGAGTTTCCTGTTCGCTGGATCATTCGTTTTGACAAAAAGACCGGTGAATTTGAGGCAAAGAGTTTTTACGATTTTGAATTAGATTTTTCAGGCTTTGAAGCGGCGCTTAAGCTGCACAGGGCTCTACAAAATATTGAAGGAGAAAAATAAATGAAGTTTACAGAAGAAGCGCCATCGGGCGGTGGGAATGGAAAAGGTAAATTTTTAAAGATCGGTGATGGCGAAAGTATCTACTGTATCCCTCGCGGTGATATTAAAACCTCATATCAAAAATGGAATGGCTCAACCTATGAGTCTGCGAAAAAGGGTGAAGAGGGAGCTTCACTGCGCTTCAAAGTAAACGTGATAGTTTTCGAAGACAAGAAGCCAGTCGCCAAGATTCTTGAGGGCGGAGGCCATTTATATTTCGATCTCAAGGGCATAAACGAAGAGTACCCGCTTGAGAGCACTATGATTAAAATTTCGCGCACTGGGATAAAACAGAACACGCGCTACACTGTGATAGTCGCTGGCCCTAAAACACAGCCAGACGCAAAAACCATGGAGGCAATCCAGGCCGTTCAGCTTCACTCGCTTGAGTCAAAATCAAAAGCACAGACGAGCGATGTTCCAAACTTTGATGATTCAGAAGACGTACCATTTTAAGGAATCAGCATGGGTGAGCCAAAATTTGAATATCTTGTAGACACGGCTTTCTTGGGGGAGCGCCTTGGGGTTTCTAAGGCGTACCTTGAGGACGCAAGGAAAAACCTGGGCCTTCCGTTTTATAAAATCGGCAAAAACATCCGATTTAGACTTAGTGAAGTTGAGAAGTGGCTAAAGGAAAGAAAAGTGAATGGATAATTTTTTGGGGCTGGGGAATCTTAGAAAGCTTGTTGGGCATCCTAACTTTTATGAGGATGACCAGGGCTTTATTACTTGGCGAAAAACCATTAAAGGTAAGTCTTTTAAGCTCACAACCAAAACAAAGAAAATCACTGAAGCGAGAAAGCTAGCAGACGATTTCATCCTATCGCTCACTGTACAAGACACAAAATCGAACGACCGCGCGAAACGTGGCATTTTAAACCCTCAAATTGTCCATTTGTGGCAGGAATGTTTGAGTGCTCGAAAATCTGGAAGGTCGGCCACAACGCACAAACGATGGCAAACAGTATGGGTTAACGACCTGGCCCCTTTTTGGGGAGATAGGCACTTGTCTGATTTTACGCAAAACGCTGTCGGTGAGTATCAAGAGTGGTTTAAAAAAAACCGAAGCAATAACTCCTTTTTTAGTGCCTCAAAATATTTAAAAATGCTGATTAATTTTTGCCACCAGAAAAACTACATCAAAGAAAAGTTTAAGGTTGAGAATCTTGACGCGATCATGCCTGCCATCAAGAAAAGAAAGAAGCCGTTTCGCTTGTATACTGAAAATGAAAAGCTGGCTTTACTTGAGTGTGCTGTAAACTTGCGCACTCGCGTCGCTTTGACTTTGTTCTTCGATACTGGCGCCAGGAAAATGGAAGTTTTAAAGCTCGAAATAGATAACGTGAACTTCAATAAGGGCTTTGTAGAGTTTTATTCGGATAAGAACAAAGCATGGCGAAAGGTACCGCTTACTAAAAGGGCCGCTGCTGCGTTGAGGGAGCTCGTTGATCAAAACGATGGGGGGCTCTTTTTGTTTGCAATGAAGCGCGATTCTGAGCGCCACATGGCCTCTCAGGTGTTTGATGAGGATTGGAAAGAGACAAAGCGCAGGGCTGGAATTAAGGGGCGAGCAAGAATCCACGATGCACGCCACACGTTTGCTTCAAAGACTGCGACAGATCGTTGGCCAGTGAAACAAGCGTGCGAAATCTTAGACATGAGTCCTAAGGTTTATCTTGGAACATATGTGCACACTTCTTGGGAAAATATTGTGAAAGATTTCAGAAAATCATTCGACTCCGGCGGTCAAAATGTCTAGAGCCTTGTCTTTTGAAGTTGTGAGTTTAGTGATATTAAATAGTTACAATGGCTTTTTGACAAACCTGTCACGTCCACCAATTTCAACTTATCCACATTTTCCTCAACTCAAATTTAAGACTAAAACAACCCACTTATTCAATGTTTTCAGTCTTTTAACGCGTAAATTTAAAAACCGTTCTATACAGCTCAAAAATACTACAAAACGCTTAAGACAGCCTCGTGCGATGTCTAGGATTTGTCTAGAGGCATTTTCATCATTGATCACAAAAACCAACACACAATTTAAGAGTTCATCGGGGGATGATCGTGGATTACATAGAAATTACTGTGCGCAAATTTGAGGGGCTTGTTAAGCGAAACGACATTAAGAGTCCTCAGTGGTTTGCCATGCCGAACGAAATACTTTTGCATCCAGACTTTTTTGATATTTCCGGCGACGAGTTTAAGGTGTTTTCTTGGGTTTGTGGCGTGGCATCAAAACTCAATTCCGCAACCATTCGCGTATATCCGAAGCTTTGCTCAAGACAGATCAATGTTGATGAGAGCTGCGTTACGTTAACCATTGAGAAACTAAATGGAAAAAGGTGGGACGTAACAGACGCGTTACGCGCGCGTTACGCAGACGTTACGCTACAGGACAGGACAGGACAGGACAGGACAGGGGGAGGGGAAGAAAAACCACCTCCTTTTTCGTTTAGAGAAAATAAATACTACAAACGTCTTAGCGTAGAAATTAAGCAGGCATTAGAGGCGACCTATCCTGCTGATTTTTTAAACACAGAAATAATCGAAATTCACGGCTATCTTGAGGGCAAAGGCTTCCAGCAAATTCATCGCTTAGATTCTTTCATCCCCAAAAGCCTTAAAACATCTTGGCGATGGTTTAAAGAAAACGAAAAACAAAACCAAACGCCCGGCGGAATGGTGAAAGAACTATGAGCTTCATCCACGCACCAGACATCGCCACAGCCGAAATCGCAGAGCGCCTAAAAAACGAGCAAGGGCTCATGAAGTTCGGAATCGACTTCCTGGATGAGGCGACCGAAGGGATTTTAAAAAACGACTTGATCTTGATCGGTGCGCGATCAGGTGCTGGCAAAACCCAGTTCTGTGCAAACGTGGCATGGTCTAATGTTCTTCGTGGACGCACGGTTCACTACGTGGCCCTTGAGGCCGAGTATGCGGAAATTGAACGTAGAATTAAATACGGAATCTTCTGCGACCTCTTTTTCAAAAAACAAAACAAAGGCTCAACGCGCTTAAGTTTTAAAAACTGGATGCTTGGACGGATGAGCATTGAACACGCAGACATCGAGGCTGAGTGCGCTGAGATCTTTAGCGTGCAAGCCAAAGGGCTTTACACATACTACAAGCAAAACACTTTCGATGTAGCTGAGTTTATTAAAACCGTAATTTACTGCGCTAGCCAAACAGATCTCATCATTGTCGATCACGTTCACTATTTCGACTACGACGACTCAAACGAAAACAAAGCGATTAAAGAAATAGCGATGGCCGCGCGGGATCTAGCAATCCACCAGGGCAAGCCCATGATCCTTGTGGCCCACATTCGAAAGTCAGACCGAAACTCCACGGACAAGTGCCCAGGTCTTGAGGAGTTTCACGGCTCAAGTGATCTGTTCAAGATTGCCACTAAGGCAATCACACTTGCACCGGGCGATAACTACACGAAAGACGGCAAAGCAGAAACGTACATGCGTGTTGTGAAGGATCGGTTTGATGGCTCACTTCAGCGCCATATGGCTTGTTTAGTTTACAACGTGAGAGAAGGGAAATATGAGGCGGGATATAAGCTTGGATCAGATAAGCAAAAACGCAACGAACTATTTAGCGAGTATTCACAAGCAGATATTCCAGGATGGGCAAGAACTATCCGAGAATCTAGCGGCAGCGCTTATTCTAGCAATCAACAAACAGCCCGCCAAAGCGCTCCGGTCAAAAACTACGCAAGAGATATTAAAAATTTCTACGGAAAAGATTAGGGGCACAGCTTATGAAGAACACGTTTATCCAAAGCCAAAAAGCCCAGAGGAAAAAGAGTGGGAGCGAAAAATGGACGAACTGTTTTCGTGATTTGCGGACTTTAAACGACAAAAAGGGGGAAGGTAATGAAGGGGCTTAAAGAATCAGTTATCGAGAATCAGATTTTAACGTGGCTTTTTTACCAGCGGATCTGGGCGTGGAAAAATCCAAGCGCCGGTTACTTTGATCAAAAAGCGGGCAGGTTTAGAAAGCACGTTTCAAAATTCGCTATAAACGGCGTGAGTGACATCGTGGGTGTTTTTAAGGAGATCGGAAGAGCACACGTCTGAACTCCAG
>ENA-UOYA01005015-UOYA01005015.1-activated-sludge-metagenome-genome-assembly--contig:-NODE-5015-length-10715-cov-6.450844_pt1 | contig 10715 bp, 10 predicted proteins | sample MGYA00238163_ERZ764804 | MGnify/ENA primary metagenome ERZ764804 (study PRJEB28919, sample SAMN05720223) | activated sludge metagenome | isolation source: Anaerobic digester | place: Hong Kong...
CCTATGGGCATATGGCGCTGCTCCACCGCTATGAAAATGGCGGCTATTCGCCCGGCTATGGCATTTCGGCCATGCCTTCGGTCCATGTGTCGATGGCGGTTCTCTTCGCGATTGGCGGCTTCACCATCCGCCGCTGGCTGGGTCTTGTTTTTTCGGCCTATGCATTGCTCATCTGGATCGGCTCAATCTATCTCGGCTGGCACTATGCGCTCGACGGCATTGTGGGCACCGCGATGACGATTGGCCTGTGGAAACTCTCGGCAAAGATCGCCGAGCCTTTCGCGCGGGAAGCCGACCCCGCCTGACCTGCGACGCGGCTATCTGCCGATAGCGGCGCGCGCCTCGCGCGGATTGTCTGAAAACAACCCGTCAATGCCGGTTCCGAGATAGGATTTGATCTCGCCTGCAAGGTCGCCATGCGCCTTCGGGTCGCTGCCTTTGCGGTAGCTTGCCGACAAGAAGTAATTCTCCGCGCGGAAGGTCCAGGGATGGACCTTGAGACCCGCCTTGTGCGCGTTCGCAACCAGCTTTGTCGGGCGGCCCAGCGTTCCATCGGCCTTTTGCGGAATGACGAGCGCCTTGTTCGGCCCGATACCGTCGGCATAGGTGGCAATTGCCTTCAGCCCGGCGGGCGTCAGCATGTTGAGATAGGTCGTCGTGGGCGTGTCGGCAGGCGTCCCCTCCCCGTCCATGAGCTGGATGAGGCGGACCTGCGTCTTCTGGCGCAGCGCCTTCAGATTGCCGACCTCGAAGGACTGGATGAACACCGGCGATGTCCGCTTGGTCCAGCCTTGTGCGCTGAGGGCCGCCAGCAGCGGCGCTTCATGCGGTAGGCCGATGGACGCGAAATAGCTGGGGTGCTTCGTCTCGGGATAGACGCCAATCACCCGGCCACGCGCCGTTGATTCAGCCGCGACCAGCGCCACCACTTCCGCGAAGGTCGCGATCTCGAACTGCCCGTCATAGGCGGTGTTGGCGGGGCGCAATTGCGGCAGGCGTTCACGCGCGCGCAGCGTCTTCAATTCGGCGAGCGTGAAATCCTCGGTGAACCAGCCACTGAGCGTCTGGCCATCAATCGTCTTGGTCGTTTTGCGGCCTGCAAATTCGGGATGATCGGCAACATTGGTTGTCCCCGAAATCTCATTCTCATGCCGCACGACGAGAACGCCGTCCTTGGTCAGCACAAGATCGGGCTCGATAAAGTCCGCCCCTGCCTCAATGGCAAGCTTATAGGAGGCAAGCGTGTGCTCGGGCCGTTCGCCGCTCGCGCCGCGATGGGCGATCAAAATGGGCTTAGCGGCGTCCACCGCCGCACCGGCTGAAAGGGCAAAGGCGCAAAGCGCAATCACGATCGACTGTTTCATGGCTGGCTCCTGCGCCCGCGATGTTGCAGCCGAGTGACATGACAATCAACCCAGCGCCGCTTCCCATTGATCGGGCTTGAACCCGGCGAGCAGCCCGCCGGGATGCGCGACGATGGGTCGCTTGATCATCGAGGGCTGCGCCACCATCAGCGCCACGGCCTTGGCCTGATCGAGATTGGCCTTATCGGCATCAGGCAGCTTCTTGAAGGTCGTGCCTGCGCGATTGAGCACGGTTTCCCAGCCCAGAACATCGCACCAACCCGAAACCTGCGCGGCATCGGCCCCCGCCTTTTTATAATCGTGAAAATCATAGGCGATGCCCTTGCCCTCAAGCCAGGTCCGCGCCTTTTTCACGGTGTCGCAATTGGGAATTCCGTAGAACGTCAGAGTCACCGGGAAGCACTTTCTAGAATGAGTGATGCCGATCCGCTGTAGCGATTTACGCGAGCAATCATTGCCAGCCTGCCTTCTGACCAATGACGCGGGGCTCCCGCACATAGCCGAACTCCGTCTCGCCCGACCAAGCTCGCCCGTCGGGATAGCGTAATTCTACCCCAATGAGGTCACTCTCATCAGCCAGCAGCATGTTCACTCCCGACTGAACGTTGCCAAATCGCGAAATGGCGCTTTCGGTCAGAGTAAAATGCGTCGTCGAACCGCAATGTGTACAGAAGTGAACGCTTGCTGCCGGATCATCTTTATCCCTCCGGCTAAATTGGCTCGTATCACCCTCTATTTCCACGTCCTGCGGATAAAAATATGACCAACGAGCACCAGACTTGCTGCACAATGTGCAATTACATTCATTGACGAAGTCAGGGCGCTTTTTCAGCGAGATGCGGACTCGGCCGCAGAAACATGAGAGCTGAAGCATTCTCATTAAATAGCTGACGGGCCGCTTGCCTGAAAGCGCCCTTTTTGCAGGCCCTTCCTGTCTGCAGCTCGTGCAGAATTCTCGCAATTGGGAATGCCGCCGCCCCTCTGCGCCAATCCAATCACTCCCACTCAATCGTGCCCGGCGGCTTTGACGTATAGTCATAGACCACGCGGTTGATGCCCTTCACTTCGTTCACGATGCGCGTGGCAACGCGGCTCAGGAAGGCGCTGTCGAAGGGGAAGACGTCCGCCGTCATGCCGTCGGTCGAGGTGACGGCGCGCAGCGCGCAGACGCTGTCATAGGTGCGGCCATCGCCCATCACGCCTACGGTGCGGACGGGGAGCAGCACGGCAAAGGCCTGCCAGATGGCGTCATAAAGGCCCGCATTGCGGATTTCCTCAAGATAGACGGCATCAGCCTTGCGCAGAATGTCGCAGCGCTCCTTGGTAACTTCACCCGGAATACGGATGGCAAGCCCCGGCCCCGGGAAGGGATGGCGACCAACGAAAATGTCGGGCAAACCAAGCTCACGGCCCAGCGCGCGGACTTCGTCCTTGAAGAGTTCACGCAGCGGCTCAACGAGCTTCATGTTCATCCGCTCGGGCAGGCCGCCGACATTGTGGTGACTCTTGATCGTGACCGAAGGCCCGCCGGTGAAGGAGACGCTTTCGATGACATCGGGATAGAGCGTGCCCTGCGCGAGGAAATCGGCGCCGCCGATCTTCTTGGCCTCTTCCTCGAACACGTTGATGAATTCCGCGCCGATGAACTTGCGCTTCTTTTCGGGATCAGTGACGCCCGCCAGACCCGCCATGAAGCGCGCCTCGGCATCCACCACGACGAGCGGGATGTGATAGTGATCGCGGAACATGGTTTCGACCTGACGGCGCTCGTCCAGACGGAGCAGGCCGTGATCGACAAAGACGCAGGTCAGCTGGTCGCCAATCGCCTCATGGATGAGGATTGCTGCAACCGAACTGTCCACGCCGCCCGAAAGCCCGCAAATCACGCGCCCATCGCCCACCTGAGCGCGGATTTCGGCAACCTTGGTGGCGCGGAATTCGGCCATCGTCCAATCGCCCTTCAGGCCGCAGACCTTATGGACGAAGTTGGAGATGAGCTTGGCGCCATCGGGCGTGTGCACGACTTCGGGGTGGAACTGCGTGCCATAGAAGCGGCGCGCATCATCAGCGATGACGGCGAACGGCGCGCCTTCGGTCGTGGCGACGACGCGGAAGCCCGGCGCAAAGGCGGTTACCTTGTCGCCATGGCTCATCCAAACCTGATGGCGGGAGCCCTTTTCCCAAAGGCCTTCGAACAGCGCGCAATCTTCCGAAATGTCGATAAAGGCGCGGCCAAACTCGCCGCTGTCACCCGGCTCAACCGTGCCGCCCAATTGGTGCGACATCGTCTGCTGGCCGTAGCAGATGCCGAGAATAGGGATGCCTGCATCGAACAGCGCCTGCGGCGCGCGCGGCGAGCCTTCGGCAGGCACCGAGGCCGGTCCGCCTGACAGGATGATGCCCTTGGGCTTCATCCGCTCAAACGCGGCTTGAGCCGAGCTGAACGGCGCGATTTCGGAATAGACCCCGGCTTCCCGGACGCGGCGCGCGATGAGCTGCGTAACCTGGCTGCCGAAATCGACGATGAGGATGGAATCGGATGGCTGGACGGTCATGTCGAGCCGATAGGCATGTGGCCGCTTCCTGTCCAGTTCACCGCGTCAGAAAGCAAAAGGGCCGGTGTGTGAAACCGGCCCTCAATTCATGCCTCAACCGCGCAGGCCCGAAACGTCGAGATCATTGATCTGCCCGAAACGGGTCGTGCAGGAGAAGCGGCCCTTGTCATAACCGTCGCCATAGCGGTCGTAGCGGTTGCCCCAGCGATCATTGCGATCCCAGCCGCGGCCCCAATCCCGACCATAGCCACGATCCCAATCGCGATCTTCCACGACAACGCGCCCACGCACTTCATAGCCGCCGCGCGTCCGCTCGATGCGCGTCACATCGGTCACCCGCGCCCAGCGGCCATAGCGGCTTGCCTCGCGCTGGGCGGCGCGCACGCACTGGGAAACGGCGGTGCGGCTGTTATAGCCGTTGTTGTAATAGCCATCGCTGTCATCGTCGCGGCGATCATCCCAGCGATCCCGGTCGCGATAGCGGTTGCCTGAAGAGGCTGCCGACGCAACGGCGGCAATCCCGCCGATGATCAGCGCACCCGCAATCACATCGCCTGCGTCGATTCCGTCATGATGACGGCCATAATGGGGACGGGCCTCGGCGGGGAGTGCCGTTACCAGCATGGCGCCCGTCGTCGCCATCAATGCGGCCTTTGAAAGCATGTTCATCATCGTTCTCCACTCACACCCGGCAAGTACGCGCCGGTAGAGTGGTTTTGCGACCGCGCGACTGACGCGATGCTGAACCGGCCTGTCGGCGTTTGTTCAGGGAAGCGGCTTGACCGAAAGCCCCGTCCATTTGGCGACGAACGACCAGAGATCGGCAGTTTCCGCGATGATCTTGTCCGTCGGCTTGCCGGTGCCATGCCCTGCCCGCGTCTCGATGCGGATGAGATGCGGCTTGTCCCCGATGTGCGCGGCCTGAAGCGCTGCCACATATTTGAAGCTGTGCCCGGGAACGACGCGATCATCGGTATCCGCCGTCGTCACGAGAATCGCGGGATAAGACTTGCCATCGGCAATGTTGTGATAGGGCGAATAGGAGCGGAGGACCTTGAAATCGGCTTCCTTGGCCGGATCGCCATAATCATCGACCCAATAGCGCCCGGCGGTGAAGCGGTTGAAGCGCAGCATGTCCATGACGCCCACCGCGGGAATCGCGGCGGCAAACAGGTCTGGCCGCTGGTTGACGACCGCGCCGACCAGAAGCCCGCCATTGGAGCGGCCTTCAATGGCGAGCTTGCCGGGTGCAGTTATGCCTTGGCCGATGAGATATTCGCCTGCCGCAATGAAATCATCGAACACATTCTGCTTGTGCGCGAGGCGGCCGGCATCGTGCCAATCCTTGCCATATTCGCCCCCGCCACGCAGGTTGGCGACAGCGAGCACGCCGCCCTGCTCAATCCACGCCAGCCGCGTCGGATTGAAAGCGGGCGTCTGCGCGATGTTGAATCCGCCATAGCCATAAAGAATGGTCGGCGCGCCTGCGGGCGTGTCCTTGCGCTTGACGACATACATCGGAATGCGCGTGCCATCCTTGGATGTGTAGAAGACCTGATTGGTATCAAATGCTTCCGGATCGAACGCGACATTGGGCCGGAAGAACAGCTCGGTCGCGCCCGTTGCCGTGTTGAAGCGATAGACCGAAGGTGCCGACGCAAAGCTGGAAAAGGTGTAGAAGGTTTCGGCATCGCCACCCTTGCCGCCAAAGCCAGCCGCCGTGCCGATGGACGGCAGGCGTATCGGCGAGACGAGCCGCCCATCCAGCTCACGCAATTCAGCCTCGGAGCGGGCATCGCCCAGATAGGCGACAATCATGCGCGCCCCCACGAGCGAGGCTCCTACCATCGTGTCACTGGTCTGCGCGACAATCTCGCGCAGATCGCTGCCGGGATGGTCGGCATCAAGCGTGACAAGGCGACCGCGCGGGGCATCTCGATTGGTGAGGAAGTAGAAGGTCGAGCCGACGGAGCCTGCCAGCTGCCAGTTATAGTTGAGCCCGGCGACCAGCGTCTTGAAGCGCACCGATTTCGCCACCGCGCCATTGGCAGGTAGATGGCCCACATTCAGCTCATAGCGATCATCCGTGCCGCCCGATGAGGTGATGAGGACATAGCGGCCATCATCGGTGACGTGCGCCGAATGCCCCAGCAGCGGGCGATCCGGCGTCTGGTAGATCAGCCGGTCTTCGGCCTGCGCGGTGCCGACACGGTGATACCAGACCGACTGATTGGTGTTGAGCGACTGGAAGGCCGCACCCTTTTGCGGCTCGGCAAAGCGCGAATAGAAGAAGCCCGCATGATCGTTCGTCCAGGCGATTTGCGAGAACTTGACCCAGCGGATCTCGTCCGCCGTCGCCTCGCCCGTCGTTGCATCGACGATGCGGATCGTGCGCCAGTCCGTGCCGCCATCCTGCACGGCATAAGCCAGATAGCGGCCATCGCCCGAGGGTTGCCATTCGGCAAGCGCAGTCGCGCCATCCTTGGCCCATTTGTTGGGGTCGATCAGCACGCGCGGCGTGCCAGAGGCGCCATCCTGCACCATCAGCACTGACTGGTTCTGGAGGCCATTGTTGCGCGTGAAGAAGTAGCGCTCTCCGGCCTTGCGCGGATTGCCGATGCGCTCAAAGTTGAACAGCTTCTTCAAGCGCGCGGCAAACACATCGCGTCCCGGCAACGTCTGGAGATAGGATTGCGTGATGCCGTTCTGCTCACCCACCCAGGCCCGCACCTCGGCGTCGCTGCGCACGTCATTTTCAAGCCAGCGATAGGGGTCTGCGACCTTCTCGCCAAACTGCTCCTCGACAAGATCGAGGCTGCGCGTGTGCGGATAATTGGGAAGCGGCCTTTCCGGCACGCTGTCTGCTGCATTGAGGCTGGTGGACATGCAGAGGCTCAGAAAAACGGCCGAAAGGCGCCGCATGATGTGTATACTCCGGGGAGGACGGGCAATTTCCGCAACCCTTACCGAGTGTCGCGCAGCCATTGCAAGCCGCCCGCGATTGACCGATGTTGGCGCCAAGGAGAATGTTCATGCGCCGTTTTGCCACTGCCCTGCTGCTTGCCGTTTCCACAGCAGCCCTGCCCCTGCCCGCACTCGCGGCTCCGTCCGACGACCTCAAATCGGTCATCGAGGATCACTGGACCTGGTGGCTGAAGGAAAACCCGGTCGCCGCTTCGTCGCTCGGCGTGCATGATTATGACGATCAACTGGGCGACATGAGCCTTGCCGGACAGGATCGCTCGGCGGCAGATGCGCAGAAGCTGCTTGATCGGCTCAACGCCATTCCCGAAGCCAGCCTGAGCGATGCCGAGCGCGCCAACAAGGGCGTGCTTGCGCGGCTCCTGTCCGACCAGATCGAGGGCAATCGCTATGGCCAGCGGATGATGCTCTTCACCACCTATGACAGCCCGCACCAGAGCTTTGCCGGGCTGGGCGACTATGTGCCGCTGTTCAATGCCCGCGACTATCGCAGCTATCTTGCACGGCTCGCCAAGTTTCCGGCATTCAACGAGCAGGTGCTGTCCGTCACGCGTCAGGCGGTTGCCAAGGGCTTTGTCCAGCCGTGCGATGCGATGGGCGGCTTTGAGACGACGATTGACGGCGCGGTTGCTGGCGCCCCCGAGGACACGCGCTTCTACGAACCCTTCAAGCGCGCCCGGCCGAGTGATGTGACCGAAGCCGATTGGGCCGCGATGAAGGCAGAGGCGATGCGCCTGATCCGCGATGTCATCACGCCCGGCTATCGCCAGTTTTCGGCCTTTTACGTGAAGGACTACAAGCCCAAATGCGCCCGCCGCGTGGGCGCCTCCTTCCTGCCGCAGGGCAAGGATTATTACGCCTTTCGCGCACGGGCGCACACGACCACTTCGCTCACACCCGACCAGATTCACGAAATTGGCCTTCAGGAAGTCACGCGCATCCTGAAACGCATGGACGATGTGGCGCACGCCGCAGGCTATGCCGACCGCGCGAGCTTCATCGCCAAGCTGCGCAGCGACCCGAAATACTACGCCCGCACGCCCGAGGAATTGCTGCAGGCAGCAGCCCGTCAGGCCAAGCTGATTGATGGCAAGCTGCCGCAATATTTCGGCAAGCTCCCGCGCTTGCCCTATGGCTTGAAGGAAATCCCCAAGGAAACCGCCGAAACAACGACGACGGCTTATTACAGCCCCGGCTCATTGAAGGGCGGAATTGCGGGCTTCTACTACGTAAACACGTCCAAGCTTGACCAGCGGCCGATTTACGAGCTGCCCGCGCTGACGGCACATGAGGCCGTGCCCGGCCACCATCTGCAAGGCGCGTTGCAGCAGGAAATCGACCTGCCCGAATTCCGCAAGCATGCGGCGTGGTTCACCGCTTATGGCGAAGGCTGGGGGCTCTATTCGGAATATCTGGGCGAAGAAATGGGGCTCTACGATACGCCTGAAAAAATGATGGGCCGCCTCTCTTACGAAATGTGGCGCGCCTGCCGCCTTGTCGTCGATACGGGCATGCACGCCAAGGGCTGGACCAAGGCACAGGCGGTCAAGTTCATGACCGACAACTCAGCGCTGAGCGCAGCCAATATCGAGGCGGAAGTAAACCGCTACATCTCCTGGCCGGGACAGGCGCTCGGCTACAAGATCGGCGAGATCAAGCTGCGCGAACTGCGCGGCAAGGCGGAGGCCGCTCTCGGCCCGAAATTCGACCTGCGCCGCTTCCACGATGCTGTGCTGGCGCAAGGCGCGGTCCCGCTTGATGTGCTCGAAGGGGCGATTGATCGCTGGATTGCCGCCGAAAAGGCCCGCTGAACCGGAAAGCAGATTTAACTTTCCTACAATTATCCCATTTGGTTATTCACCGATTCGATTTTGAACCGGAGAATGACCAATGGGACTCGTTGAAGGCCTCATCTCGCCCATCGCCAATCTGATCGACAAGATCATCCCCGATCCACGCGCACGCGACGCGGCAAAGCTGGAATTGCTGAAGCTTCAGGGCAGTCAGGAAATGGAAGCGTTGCGCACGCAAATGTCGGCCATCCTCTCCGAAGCTGCCTCTGCCGACCCATGGACGAGCCGCGCGCGGCCGAGCTTCCTCTACGTGATGTACGCGATCATCCTCTGGGCGATCCCCATGGGCCTGATCGCCGCCGCCCAGCCACAAACCGCGCGCGACATCGCCAACGGCATGAACGCCTATCTCGCAGGGATTCCCGAGCCACTCTGGACGCTCTTTGGCACGGGCTATCTTGGCTACACCGTTGCCCGCCAATGGGGTAAGGCGAAAGGCACGGACAAATGAGCAGCGCTGCGTTGCGCATTTCCGCGTCTCCTGATAGCGGCCCCGCCATGTTCAACGACACCAGCTCGCCGCTCTCGCTTCTCCTGTCACGCCGTTCCGGCAAGCCCCGCGACATGGTCTCGCCCGGCCCCGATGCGACGCAGATGGACGCCATATTGGCTGCGGCCACGCGCGTGCCCGATCATGGCAAGCTGGCGCCCTGGCGCTTCGTGACTGTCGGCGCAGACCAGCGCGATGCGCTCTCGGCGCTGCTCGTCGAGGCCTATCGCGCTGAAAAGCCTGATGCGGGCAGGCTGGAACTGGAGGCGATGGACCAGTTTGCGCGGCAGGCGCCCGCGCTTGTCGTCGCGCTGTCCAGCCCCAAGCCCGAGAGCAAGATTCCGGCCTGGGAACAGGAGCTTTCCGTAGGTGCTGCCTGCATGCAGTTGCTCAACGCCGTCCATGCGCAAGGCTTTGTCGGTGGCTGGCTGACCGGCTGGCCGACCTATTCTGACCGCGTCCGCGATGCCTTTGGCAGCGCTGACGAGCGGATTGCGGGCTTCATCTTCATCGGATCGCCCAGCCGTGACCTTGAAGAACGCCCGCGCCCCTTGCCCGCCGATGTCATCAGCCATTGGCAGCGCTAACCTTCTTTTTGGCGTGACTCTCAAGCTGCGTTGCTGTATTAAGGTGGCATGACAGCAGCAAGCTTTGACGAAATTCCGGTTTACCTGCGCCTTCGCGGGATGCTCGCCATCGAGATTATCGAGGGCAAGTATAAGGAAGGCGATCAGCTTCCCTCTGTCCGCGCCTTTGCGGCGGCCACGGGCACCAATCCGCTGACGGTCGCCAAGGCCTATCAGACGCTGCAGGATGACGGCCATGTCGTCGTCAAGCGCGGCGTCGGCATGTTCGTTGCCCCCGGCGCGCTTGAGGCGTTGAAGGTGCAGGAGCGCGAGATTTTCCTCAACCGCATCTGGCCGCGCATGCGCAACCTGATTGATCGGCTGGACATCGATATTGACGAATTGATGGGCCACCAGCCCGCCTGACGGCTGGAAATAAGCGCCGAAGTAGCTATATCGGCGGCCTTCTATGGTGTTCAAAAAACTCTTCGCCCGAAAGCCTGACCCTGCCCCGCGCGTCGCATCGATGCCGACGGGCGAACGCGCTTATGCCATTGGCGATATTCACGGGCGGCTTGACCTGCTTGATGATCTGCTCGCGCGCATCGCGGCGGATGACGCGGCACGCGGCGCTGCCAAGACGAGCCTCATCCTGCTCGGTGACCTGCCTGATCGCGGCCCGCAGTCACGCGGCGTCATCGAGCGGGCAATGGAGCTTGAGGCTTCGGATAAGACCTGCGTCTTCATCATGGGCAACCATGAAGAGCTGATGATCCGCGTATGGGACGGAGACCGGCCAACGGCGGCCACCTTCAACCGCGCAGGCGGGCGCGAAACGCTGATGAGCTATGGCGTTTCGGGCGAAGATTATGACGGCTGGGATTTGGGCGACGTCACCGAAGCGA
>ENA-UOYA01005018-UOYA01005018.1-activated-sludge-metagenome-genome-assembly--contig:-NODE-5018-length-10710-cov-9.182262_pt1 | contig 10710 bp, 10 predicted proteins | sample MGYA00238163_ERZ764804 | MGnify/ENA primary metagenome ERZ764804 (study PRJEB28919, sample SAMN05720223) | activated sludge metagenome | isolation source: Anaerobic digester | place: Hong Kong...
CCTTGAGGATCTACAATATAAGTAGCACGGTAGCATACCTCTTCGCCTTCGGTTAAAATACCTAACTCTCGAGATAATGATTTTGATGTATCAGCCAACATAGGGAACGGTAATGTTCTCAAATCGTCGTGGTGTACTCTCCAAGCATGGTGTACGTATTCGCTATCGGTAGATGCGCCGATTAATATGGCATCTCTATCTTTGAAATCGCCGTGGTGTCTTCCAAATTCAGCAATTTCTGTTGGGCAGATAAATGTAAAATCTTTAGGCCAAAAGAAAATCACTAACCATTTACCGTCTTTAGTATGAACGCTGTTGGTAATTGTTTCAAATTCTTTTCCTTTGTCTAAGCTTACTACTGCTGTTTTTTCGAATGCAGGAAACTTTTGTCCTACTGTTAATAATCCCATTTTTTTGTTTTTTATTGATTGAAAAATTTGTTCCTATTTAATGATTTAACCAAGAAGAATACATCCAAATTTCTTTTTCTTGTTGGGTAATAAAATCAGTGAGTAATGTGGTGGTGCCTTCATCGTTTAATACTGCTGCTGTCTTTAAAATTGCACGCTCTAAGATAATAATTGTTTGCAAACTGCTTACTATTAATTCTACTGCTTCTTTAGCCTCGTGAATATTTTTTCCCTCTTTAATGGTTGCGTGTTTAAGGTAATCCGAAAAGGTATGCATTGGCGTAAAACCGAGTGTTAAAACACGTTCTGCAATTAAATCTACTTTTTCTTGAGCGTCTGTGTATATTTCTTCAAATTTTACGTGCAATTCAAAAAAATGTTTGCCTTTAATATTCCAATGTAACCCCCGTGTATTTTGATAATATAATTGATAGTTTGCCAATAACGTATTCAGCTCTATCGCCAATGCCTCTGATTGTTTACGGTCTAATCCAATTTGTGTATTGTTCTTTATTGCTTTCATAACTATTATTTTTACTATACAAATTTAGAGTTATTGTTTTAATAAAAAAAATCAATTAAATTTATAATCTAATAATTAAAACCTATGAATATTTCCTTGACGCAGTTAGAATATATTTTAGCGATAGACAACTACCGGCATTTTGCTAAAGCGGCAGAGGCTTGCTTAGTAACGCAACCCACCTTGAGCATGCAACTAAAAAAATTGGAAGAAGAATTAGATATCGTAATTTTTGACAGAAGTAAGCAGCCGATTATACCGACCGATGCGGGAAAAGATTTAATAGAACAAGCCCGTATTATATTGCGTGAAGCAAAAAAAATGGAGCAAATAGCCAAGCATTATGATGATTCATTTGAAGGGAGTTTGAATATTGGAATAATCCCTACGTTAGCGCCTTATTTATTGCCCTATTTTTTGGGTAATTTTTTAAAAAAATACAAGAAAATAAAATTGGTGATTCAGGAATTGACTACCGAAGAAATTATTTTTAAACTTAATAAAGACGAAATAGATGCCGGTATTTTAGCAACGCCATTGCATGAAACCAATTTAATAGAAGAGCCTTTATTTTATGAAGAAATAAAAGTATATGCGCATTATGCTCATCCATTAACCAAGAAAAAAAACATAGACCCCGAAGATATAAAACGCGACGATATTTGGATGTTGTCGAAAGGGAATTGTTTTAGAAATCAAATCATCAATATTTGTACAAATGATGTACGGATGAACAACCATTTAAAGTATGAAAGCGGCTCTATAGAAACACTAAAAAAAATGGTGGAAGTGGAGGGTGGTTTTACATTATTGCCGGAGCTGGCAGTGTTGGAACTTTCCACTAAAAAACTAAACCAAATTGCAGAATTTAAGAAACCAAAGCCGCTTCGGGAAATCAGTATGGTATATGCCCGAAGTGTAGCTAAAAAGAAATTTATTGATGTGCTGACCAAATTAATTATTGACACTATTCCGGTAGAACTCACCAATAAAAAGCGAGGTACGGTGGTAGAGTGGAAATAATTTATTGAGGATTGGTGGACCAAATTGTTGCTTCCGGAATAAATCCTACGTTGCGCAACTCCAACATAGAAACCATTAAGTGGGCTACATCTTGTGCTTCTAATTTAGTAGGATTAAAATCTCTTTTAGGTCGCCCGGAGTTTATTACAAAATTAGTCTGCACCTCGCTGGGATGCACCATCATTACTCTAATATTGTATTGACGCAGTTCTTCCCGCCAGCACTCCGTCATACCGCGCAGTGCCCATTTAGAAGTAGAATAGGCTGTTCCGTTTTGATGCCCTTTTAATGCCGACGTAGAGGCTACATTTATGATGTTTCCATGCTTTTGAGCGATGAAATAGTTAGCACACTCTCTACCGCATAGCATTGCACCCACCACATTCGTATCTAAAATACTTTTGAATTTTTGTACATCCATATTTTGCAACAAATCAAAATAGCCAAACCCTGCATTATTAATTAGAACATCTAACCCCCCCAAATGCTTTATCGATTTTTGTACCAGTTGAATTACCGATTTTTCGTCCGTTACATCTGCAACAATGGGTATTGCGCCAATGCTTTCTGCCGCTTGTGTTAGCGTTTTTTTGTTTCTACCGCTGATAACTACTTGTGCTCCTTTTTTTATGCATAAAGCTGCTGTTGCCAATCCAATACCGGAGCTTCCACCGGTAATCAGTATTTTAGCGTTTTTGATTTTCATCTTTTTTAGTTTGAATATCCATAAAGATAGTAAATAAAAAACACGGCGGAATGCCGTGTTTTTTTATAGTTTAATAGTAGAAAACAATCTTCTTATTTTCCGGCATCTTCGTAGGTATATGCATTTCCTTTCTTTAAGGATTGATTTGCAGAAGCAATGCTGGCGATACCGCCGCCATAGCCACCCCAGCCTCCACCGCTAGATTTTTGATCTGCAGTTAAGTACACAAATGGGCAATTCATTGACGCTGCATCTTGTAATAATTTCATATTGGCTTTCTTATCTGATTTTGAACCACTAAGACCACCTGTGCTTTTTCCTTTTACTTCTCCCATTTTCTTTAATCCAACAATTTCACCTTTGTCCATTAGTATTTCTACTTTTTCCCAATCATCTTTTCCGTTGATAACGATTTTGTCAGAAACATGCTCTTCTCTTCCGCTGGTGTATTGGATTTTGTCCACAGCTTTTTTGCTAATAGTCTGTTCTGCATCTTCACCATCGTATTTATATACTACGGTAAATTCTTCCAATTTTACTACTTTCCCGTCAATTACTTTTCCGGAGTGTAAAAAGATTTTGTCTGTTGCAAATGCTACTACGGTAAATAATGCCAATAGTAATGTGCTAGTAAGTTTTTTCATACGTTTTAATTATTTAGTGTTTAAATTTAATTAATTATTTTACAAAATGCAATAATTATACGAATTGAATTTTATCTATAATAGGACAAATATAAAAGCAGCAGCTAGATTGAACTATACAAATTACAAGGTATTTTTAACGTACGTGCTACTACGGATATGGAATGCGAATCATTTATAGCTTTGAATATTTTACAGAAAAAGAGTTACCTTTCGGAACTTTAAAAGCTACATTGATGTTCTGAACTAAATACTATTTTATCATTTCAAAAACAAAAAATTATGAGCTTTTCAATTATCATTTTAGTATTAGTCCTTTTAGGTATATTTTCTTCATTTGTCACCGTGCAACAAGGTACTATTGCTGTAATTACAATGTTCGGAAAATATCAAAGAATATTAGGTCCGGGATTAAATATGAAAATTCCGTTTTTTGAACAAATTTATAAACGTGTATCCATTCAAAACCGCTCCGTAGAGTTAGAGTTCCAAGCGATCACCATCGACCAAGCTAATGTCTATTTCAAAGCAATGTTGTTGTATGCCGTTGTCAATACCGACGAAAACACTATTAAAAATGTAGCCTTTAAATTTATTGACGAACGGAATTTAATGCAAGCATTAGTACGCACTATCGAAGGCTCAATCCGTGGATTTGTGGCCACCAAAAAACAAGCCGAGGTATTATCGCTTCGAAAAGAAATTGTAGAAGACGTAAAAGAACAAATAGACCAAACTTTGGAAACTTGGGGATATCATCTATTGGATTTACAATTAAATGATATCACTTTTGATGAAGCAATCATCAAATCCATGGCGCAAGTAGTAGCCTCCAGCAACTTAAAGGCAGCAGCCGAAAACGAAGGACAAGCTTTATTGATTACTAAAACTAAAGCTGCCGAAGCAGATGGGAATGCCATAAAAATTGCCGCCGATGCAGAGCGTACTGCTGCGCAATTACGCGGACAAGGTGTAGCCTTATTTAGAGAAGAAGTAGCCAAAGGAATGTCGCAAGCAGCCAAAGAAATGGAGCAAGCCAATTTAGATACTTCCGTTATTTTATTCTCCATGTGGACCGAGGCTATCAAAAATTTTGCAGAGTATGGAAAAGGCAATGTCATTTTCTTAGATGGCTCCTCTGATAATATGCAAAAAACGATGAAGGAAATGATGGCAATGAACAACCTGATGGCACCACAGAATAAGAAATAGAAAATAAGTGAAGCCATTCGATTGCATTTTTGGTAACTTACAATAGCAAATTACACATTTTTTATTGCCATAGTTATGAAAAATCTTACCCTTATCCGCCATGCAAAATCTTGTTGGGAAAACCCGGAAGTTGATGATATTGCACGACCGTTAAACGCACGTGGAAGTGAAGCTATTGCTGTAATGGGCAATTTTTTGCAAACCAATAAATATTTACCCGATTTAATCCTCAGCTCACCCGCAGTGCGTGCCATTGATACTGCAAAAGGCTTTGCCACATATCTGCAATACGAACCCAAAAAAATTCAGGCAGAGCCTCTTATTTATTTTGGAACTTCTTTAGATATCTTAAACTTAATTTTTACATTAGATAATAAATATCAAGATGTTTTCCTATTCGGGCACGAGCCTAAACTCTCTGCCCTAATTGCTCATTTCACCAAAAAACAAGTAGAGAAATTTCCAACTTGCAGCGTATGTCGCATTACTTTTAATACCCAAAAATGGGAAAATATAAAAAATGGAAATTGCACCCTATTAATTGCGCCTAAAGATGTAGTTTCATAAAAAATTAAAGCCGGAAACTTTATTGCTGAAAATTGCATTTATACAAAATAGAAAATTGTGAATTTTGTGTGAAAGATTCTGTTTTTCTTTAAATAGTAAGTAATTTCAACTTTTCAATATGCCGAAGACTCCCATTATCAACCGTGAATTAAGTTGGCTATCTTTTAACGAACGGGTGTTGCAAGAAGCAGAATGCAAAAACACTCCTTTGTTAGAGCGGCTTAAATTTCTTGGCATTTATTCTAATAATTTAGATGAATTTTTTCGGGTGCGAGTAGCTACCATCCAACGTATGTTGGACTTTGATAAAAAGGCAAAGCAAGAGCTCGGGTTTTCTCCTGCCAAAGTATTAGATGCCATACAATTAAAACTGAAAATTTTACAAAAACGTTATACCGTAGCGTACGAAAATATTTTAAAAGATTTAGCTACAGAAAATATATATATCCTTAACGAAACGCAATTGAATAAACAACAAGGCGCATTCGTTAGGAAATACTTTAAAGAAAATGTACGCTTAGAAATTTTTCCAATCATGTTGGATAAAGCCAAAGAATTTCCTTCTTTGCAAGATGCTTCCATATACTTAGCCATACGGTTTTCTAAAAAAAATAAAGACATACATTACGCACTTATTGAAGTACCTACCGGAACACTATCTCGTTTTTTGGTTTTACCAACTATATCCGACAAGCAATATATTTTATTTTTAGATGATGTAATCCGCTTTAATTTAAAATCTATTTTTCAGATTTATGATTTTGATAAAATAGAAGCATACACCATCAAATTTACCCGCGATGCCGAATTAGATGTGGACAATGATGTTTCCTTGACATTTATGGAATCCATGGAGAAGAGTTTGAAAAAGAGAAAACATGCCGATGCTTTGCGCTTTGTGTATGATGCACAAATGCCAAAAGATTTCCAGCAATATCTTATCAAAAAAATGGAATTGGATAATCGGGCGCAATTATATGCCGGCGCACGTTATCATAATTTCAAAGATTTTATAAAATTCCCTACGCTCGGTAGAGCCAATTTATTATACCCAACACAAGCACATATATCGCATCCCGATTTAGAGAAAACACGCTCGATTTTAGGAAAAATGAAACAGAAAGATGTGTTACTGTATTTTCCATACCACTCTTTTGATTATTTTTTAGATTTATTGCGCGAGGCTGCAATTGATCCAAATGTATCACATATCCGCATTACATTGTATCGGGTGGCCTCTAACTCACATGTTATAAAATCACTGATAACGGCATTGCATAATGGAAAAGATGTGACCGTATTTATTGAGCTGCGTGCCCGATTTGATGAGGAAGCCAATTTAACCTGGGCAAATAAACTACGAGAAGCCGGAGCACGTGTAATTCCGGGCATTACAGGATTAAAAGTACACTCTAAATTATGCTTGATAACACGGCGGGAGCGTGGACACAAAATATATTATGGCTGTATTGGTACCGGCAATCTCCACGAAAAAACAGCTCGAATTTATACCGATAGTATGTTATTCACCTGCAACCAAGCCCTTACCAAGGAAGCCCGACAAATATTTTCATTTTTCGATAAAAATTATTCCGTTCCTAAATTCAATCATTTATTGGTAGCCCCTTTCAATTTGCGTGCTAAATTATATTCATTAATCAATAGAGAAATTAGAAACGCCAAAGCCGGAAAGCCTGCTGAAATTTTTTTTAAACTAAACAATTTGGTAGATGAAGATTTTATTGAGCGGCTCTATACAGCAAGTAAAGCGGGCGTAAAAATACGGCTGATTGTACGTGGCATTTGCTCTTTAATACCGCAACAGCCTATTTACAGCGAAAATATTGAAGCCATCAGTATTGTCGATAAATTTTTGGAACATACCCGCATTTTTGTTTTTCATAATGAAGGCAAACAAGAAGTATTTATTGGTTCTGCCGATTTAATGACTAGAAATTTAGATTATAGAATAGAAGTAGTAGTGCCAATCGAAACCGATAAATTGAAAAAACAATTACTGAAAATTATGGAATTACAATGGAGCGATAATGTAAAAGCGCGCATTTATGATACTACGCAAAGCAATACATTTAAAACCGTAATGCCACAAGAAAAACTAATACGCAGCCAAAATGCGATTTATGACTTCTGGAAAGAATACAATGTAGGCACCAAAAAGAAAAAATAAAAGGGTAGCAAAAATGAAGCGTATTGAAACAAACCAATACATAGTATTCGCCTTCTTTATTCTTTTAAAAACTTACTTGTTGCTATTATAACTTGCTTCGGAATCCATTTTTTTCATTTTTCTAATAACTTATAACGTGTAACTTTACTCCATGAAATTTGCTGCTATAGATATAGGCTCCAATGCGGTACGTCTTATTTTTATAAATGTGTATGAAACGCCGTCGGGTCCGCAATTTGTAAAAGACGCCATGTATCGCGTGGCACTTCGATTGGGAGAAGAAGTTTTTATTAAAGGAAAAATTTCGGCAAAAAAAGAAGCAGAAATGTTAGCGACAATGAAAGCATTTAAATATTTGATAGATGTACATCAGCCGGTGCAAGTAATGGCGTGTGCTACCAGTGCCATGCGCGATGCAAAAAATGCAAAAGAAATTGTAACTAAAGTTTTTAAAAAAACAGGCATTGATATAAAAATTATCAGTGGGCAAAAAGAAGCAGAGTTTATTTTTTCTAATCACGTAGAAAAATTTCAGTTAGATTTTCAAAAGAATTATTTATACATAGACGTTGGTGGTGGTAGCACTGAGTTAATATTGATTTCAAAAGGAAAATTAGTCGATAAATGGTCTTTTAATATCGGTACGCTACGCATGGCCTTAGGAAAGGTAAAAGAAAAACACTGGAAGAAATTAGACCAATGGGTAGATGCTTTTAAAGGAAAACATCAGCCTTTATACGGTATTGCATCGGGTGGAAATATCAATACTATTCAAAAATGTTTTATAAAACATAAAGAGCCGGAAGTATATTACGATGATTTAAAACATACCGTGAGTAAGTTGGAGAAATTATCGATAGACGAGCGGATTTTAAAATATGAATTTAAACCCGACAGAGCAGATGTTATCGTGCCGGCAGCTACAATATTTATGCATATTATGGAACACCTAAACATCGAAAAACTCTATGTTCCTAAAGTGGGCTTAGGAGATGGGATGATACATGAAATGTATGAAAAAGTAACGGCGAAAAAACAGGCTAAGAAAAAATAAAATCTGTTTTATTGCTTTTTATTTTTTCCGTTTTACTTGTATTGCTTTAATAATTATTGGCAATACAGACACAAATACAATTCCTAAAATGAATTTCTCCAAATTCTTTTCTACAAATGGAATATTACCTAAGAAATAACCGGCTAAAGTAACAGAAACTACCCACAACATCCCTCCAAAAATATCATATGGCAAAAAGGTGTTATAGTTCATACGTCCGACACCGGATACAAAAGGGGTAACCGTGCGTACAATCGGAATAAAACGAGCAATAATTATTGTTTTGGTACCATGTTTTTCAAAGTAGTGATGTACTTCATTTATCCAATCGGGATTAACCAACGGCTTGCCTTTAATTTTCCAGTTAAGCACCTGCTTACTAAAATATTTTCCTACAAAATAATTAATATTATCCCCAAGGATAGCAGCAATTACCAAGATTGGAATTAAAATAAAAATACTAATACCGGATGGTTGTGCACACAATAGGCCTGCGGTAAACAACAAGGAATCGCCGGGTAAAAATGGCATTATCACCAAACCTGTTTCTACAAAAATGATAAGAAATAAAATACCGTAAATCAGGTTTCCATGTTCTTGAAATAATTGTAATAATATTGCCTTTGTATGCGTCAGCAATTCTAATAAAAAGTGAATATATTCCATTATTATTTATTGAACGTGCAAGATACAGCTTTCATTCATTAAAATGGAAAGGGTTTTGTATTTTTGAAGGTATTATTCCTATTTTATGAAAACGATTTTATTATTGCTAATTTCTAATTCTTTTATGACCTATGCTTGGTATGGGCATTTGAGTAATCCGAATATGAAATTAGTACCTGCAATTCTGATGAGTTGGGGTATTGCCTTTTTTGAATATTGCTTTATGATACCTGCCAACCGTATCGGCTATAAAACATTTTCGGCGTATGAGTTAAAAATCATTCAAGAAGTAATTTCTATAACAATGTTTATTGCTTTTGCCTATTTCTTTTTAGATGAAAAGCTAAAGTGGAATTATGCTATTGGTTTATTATTTATTTTGTTAGCCGTATTTTTTATTTTCAAAAAATGATTTTTATTGCTTAATAAATTTCTGCTCGTAAGTAATTCTTTTTGAAGGATTGGTAATTGCAATAATATATTGTCCTGGTGCAAAAGAAGAAGCATCGATAGCTAAATTATGGTTTCCTGCGGTGAGTTGGCTTATTTCTTGATGCTGCAAAACACCCGTAACATCGAAAACGGCAATTGTAAAGGTGGTATTATCTTCCGCTACATTAAAGTCCACCATTATCCTATTGCTAGTAGGATTGGGATATAATTTATTTATTCCTGTAGGTAAAAATGTATTGTTTTCGTCATTCACTTTTATATCTACCATTTTACTGTATGTAAAGCTACCATCGATATCTATCATTTTTAAACGGTAAATATTATCCCCAAAAAATGGTTTCTTATCTGTAAAAGAATAATTTTTTAGCGCATTGCTATTTCCGGCAGCTGCGACAGTTCCTATTGTTTCAAAATCAATACCGTTAGCGGTTCTTTGTATTTCAAAGTGACTGGTATTTCTTTCCGATGCAGTTGCCCATTTTAATATATTATTAGGCTCATCCCTATAGCCCGAGAAATTTATCAATTCTAAAGGAAGTATAAAAAACGGACTTCCTCCGGTGGTAATATTTAAGTCATCGATATTAAAGCCATCATCTACATTGTATTTATAATTTGCATCTGTATTTACACTGGTAAAAGAAAGACGCAGCATAAGTCCACCCATACCGACATAATCATTCAAATCAAAAATTTCTCTTGTCCATTCTTCGCGTATGCCGGTTAAAGCCGGAATTCCATTTATGGTACTTCCATCCCAATTATTGGGTTCTTGTATCGTTGTTTTTCCGCTTATGGCTTTCCAAACCGTTCCTCCGTTAGTAGAAATTTGTACTTGCAGTTGATCGCAAAAATTCTCTGCTCTATGCCTTACCATAAAACTTAAAAATGCAGAGCCGGCACCGGATAAAGAGAATTTATTTTTCCAAGTAGCGGTAAGTGTAGCGGTAGCGGCATATTGTGTATTTCCCGGCGATTCTGCAAAAGATTTGCTTCCCGAAAAAGCTCTATCGTTTGTATATGCCCAACCACCGGAAATAGTCCAGTTGGAAGTAGCAGACGCTCCTTCCATATCATCAGAAAGTATATTGCCACCGCTATATACTTTAGCAATGGTATCATAATATGTACAAGCTTCGGTTTCTACTTTCCATATATATTTTACTACATTTCCGGCACTAATTCCTGCTGGCAACGAATAAGCTATATTTCCATTATATATATCATTAAAGTTGGCAAGACTGGTCGTTACAGCACTACCAGA
>ENA-UOYA01005021-UOYA01005021.1-activated-sludge-metagenome-genome-assembly--contig:-NODE-5021-length-10705-cov-5.173803_pt1 | contig 10705 bp, 8 predicted proteins | sample MGYA00238163_ERZ764804 | MGnify/ENA primary metagenome ERZ764804 (study PRJEB28919, sample SAMN05720223) | activated sludge metagenome | isolation source: Anaerobic digester | place: Hong Kong...
CCGCACACGCACACGCACGCACCCGCACCCGCACCCGCAGACGCCGATGGATCGCCGACACACGCTCGCCGCCCTGCCCGCCCTCGCCGCCGCCGCTGCCGCGTCAGCGCCCGGCCTCGCCGACGACGACCCGGCCGCGCGCATCGCCGAGGCCTTCGTCTACGGATTCGCGGTCCACGACCTCGCCCGGACCCGCTGGAACGCGACGCAGAACCCGGCGAATCCGCGACGCGCGACGGTCAACGCGCCGAACCACGTGCGCCGCCTGCTCGACCATCGCGCGCGCGCCGTGACCGCGCCGAACAACGACACGCTGTACACCAGCGCGTGGCTCGACCTGTCCGGCGGGCCGCTGACGGTCCGCGTGCCGGCGATGGGCCGACGCTACTGGAGCCTCGCGTTCATGGACCCGTTCACCGACAACGTCGCCTGCGTGTCGCGGCGCACGTCGGGCGGCGACGCGCGCACGCTGTGGATCGCGCCGCCGGGCTGGACCGGCTCGCCGCCGGCCGGCGCGACGCCGCTGCGGATGCCGGCGAACGACCTGTGGCTGCTCGGCCGCGTGCTGGTCGACGGCGAGGACGACCTGCCGGCGGTGCACGCGCTGCAGGACGCGATCCGCATCGACGCGCCGCCGGTGTCGCGCCCGTGGGGGCAGGCGCCCGGCGAACGCGACCCCCGGGCCTTCGTCGCCTTCGTCGCCGAGGCGCTCGGCCGCAACCCGCTCCCCGATCGCGACGCGGCGCTGCTCGCCCGCGCCGCGACGGTCGGGCTCGTGCCGGGCGACCCGGGCGCGTTCGACCGCGCGGGCGAGCCGGTCCGCGACGCGTGGACCCGTCTGCTGCCGGTGCTGCGCACGCGGCTCGCGACGCCCGAGGCGCGCTTCACGACCGAGGTCGGCCCGGGGTGGACCTCGGGCGCCGACACGATCGGCCGCTTCGGCGACGACCACGCCTATCGCGCGTACATCGCGCTCTGGGGGCTGGGTGCGCTCGAGCGGGAGGAGGCGGTCTACGCGCGCGCCGAGACCGACGCCGACGGCCGCCCGCTCGACGGCGCGGCCGACTACGCGCTGCGGGTGCCCGCCGACCTGCCGGTGGGCGCGTTCTGGTCGCTGTCGATGTACCGCGCCGAGCCCGACGGCCGCGCGTTCTTCGCCGAGAACGCGATCGGCCGCCACACGATCGGCGACCGCACGCCCGGCATCGTGCGCGACGCCGACGGCGCACTGACCGTGCGCCTCGGCCGCCGGGCGCCCGCCGACCCGGCGGGTCGCGCCAACTGGCTGCCCGCGCCCGAAGGGCGCTTCCTGCTCGCCTGGCGCCTGTACGAGCCGGGCGCCGCGCTGCTCGAGCGGCGCTGGCCGCTGCCCGGCGTCCTTCGGACCGGATGACGCCCGCACGCCTGCGATAATCGTCCGGACCGCCCTCCCGCAACGAACCGCGAGACACCCCGATGCCCTTCGTCAGCCACGCCGGCGCGCGCCTCTACTGGCGCGTCGACGGCGACCCCGCCCTGCCCCCGCTGGTGCTCGCGAACTCGCTCGGCACCGACCACTGCCTGTGGGACCCGGTGATGCCGCGGCTCGCCGACTTCTTCCGCGTGATCCGGATGGACATGCGCGGGCACGGCGCGTCCGATGCGCCCGACGGCGAGTACTCGGTCGAGCTGCTCGCCAGGGACGTGCTCGCGGTCGCCGACGCCGCCGGGCTCGAGCGCTTCGACTACTGCGGGATCTCGCTGGGCGGCATGATCGGCCAGTGGCTCGGCCTGCACGCGCCGCAGCGGCTGCGGCGGCTCGTGCTGTGCAACACCACCGGCCGCGCGGACCCGGCGCCGCAGGTGGCGCGCATCGCAACCGTCCGCGAGAAGGGCATGCCCGCGGTGCTCGACACGGTCCTCGGCCGCTTCTTCACCGCGCGCTTCCGCGCCCGCGGCACCGCCCACCTGCACTCGGTCGCGCAGACGCTGCTGTCGCTCGACCCGGTCGGCTATGCCGGCTGCTGCGCGGCGGTCCGCGACCACGACCTGCTCGCGCAGCTCCCGCGCGTCACCGTGCCGACCACGGTCGTCACCGGCCGGCACGACCTGTCGACGCCGCCGGCGATGGGCGAGGCGATCGCCGCGGCGATCCCGGGCGCCGCGCTGGTGCAGCTCGACTGCGCGCACATCCCGCACAGCGAGGACCCGCCCGCGTTCGTCGAGCTGCTGATGGCCGTGCTGCAGCCGGCGCGCGCGCAGGCCGAGCCGGCCGAGGGCGCCCACGTCGCGAGCGGCGCGCTGCCCGCGGGCGCCGCGCCGGTCACCGGCGTCGCGGTCGATGCGGACCTGGTGTCGCAGTACCAGCGTGGCATCGCGCGGCGCAAGCAGGCGCTCGGCGAGGCCTACGTGAACGCGCGCATCGAGCAGGGCCACCCGATCACCGCCGACTTCCAGCGGATGATGACCCGCTGGGCCTGGCACGACGTCTGGACGCGACCGGTGTTCGACGATCGCACCCGTCGGCTGGTGGTGCTCGCGATCACCTCCGCGCTCGGCCGCTGGGAGGAGTTCCGGCTGCACCTGAAGGCCGGGCTCGACCGGGAGCTGTCGCCGACCGAGATGAAGGAGCTGCTGACGCAGGCCGCGATCTACGCGGGCGTGCCGGCGGCGAACACCGGCTTCCACATCGGCGTGGAGCTGCTGAAGGAGCGCGACGCGGCGCGCGCGCGGGACTGAACGCCGGCGTCGCCGGACACACCGTACGGACGGAGGGACAGCGGATGGGCACGAACGGCACGCGGGACGACGTCGAGACGATCGACGTCGCGATCGTCGGCGGCGGCATCGGCGGCCTCACGGCCGCGCTGATGCTCCACGCGAAGGGCATCGCCTGCACGGTCTTCGAGGCGGTCGACCAGGTGCGCCCGCTCGGCGTGGGGATCAACCTGCTGCCGCACTCGGTGCGCGTGCTCTCGGGCCTCGGGCTGCAGCCGACGCTCGCCGCGACCGGCGTCGAGACCGCCGAGCTCGCCTACTACAACAAGCACGGCCAGCCGATCTGGTCCGAGCCGCGCGGGCTCGGTGCCGGCTACGCGTTCCCGCAGTTCTCGATCCACCGCGGCAAGCTGCAGATGATCCTGTTCGAGGCGGCGTGCGCGAGGCTGCCGGCCGACGCGATCCGCACCTCCCACGCGCTGACCCGCTTCGAGGACGACGGCACGGCGGTCACGCTGCACTTCGCCGACCGCGGCGGCGCGCCGCGACCGCCGGTGCGGGCGCGGGCGGTGATCGGCGCCGACGGCATCCACTCGATCGTGCGCCGCACGTTCTTCCCGGACGAGGGGCCGGCGCGCTTCTCGGGCCGGATGCTGTGGCGCGCGACCACGCGCGCGAAGCCGTTCCTCACCGGCCGCTCGATGATCCAGGCCGGGCACCAGGACCAGAAGTTCGTCTGCTACCCGATCCAGCAGGTGCCCGACGCCGACGGCCTCGCGACGATCAACTGGATCGCGGAGCTGACCGTGCCGGTGGGCACGACCCCCGAGCGCGAGAACTGGAACAAGAAGGTCGACAAGGGCGTGTTCCGCGAGCCCTTCGCGCGCTGGTCGTTCGACTGGCTCGACATCCCGGGGCTGATCGACGGCGCCGACGCGATCTACGAGTTCCCGATGGTCGACCGCGACCCGCTGGCGCGCTGGACGCACGGGCGCGTCACGCTGCTCGGCGACGCCGCGCACCCGATGTACCCGATCGGCAGCAACGGTGCCTCGCAGGGCATCCTCGACGCCGAGGCGATGGCCGAGGCGATGGTCGCGACCGGCTTCCCGGCGCGCACCGCGGACCCGGCCGAAGCGCTCGCGCGCTACGAGGCCGCGCGGCGCGAGGCGACCGGCAACATCGTGCTGTCGAACCGCCGCAACGGCCCCGACCAGGTGATGCAGATCGCCGAGGAACGCGCGCCCGACGGCTTCCGGCACATCCACGACGTGATCCCGCGCGAGGAGCTCGAGGCGATCTCGGCCCGCTACAAGCAGCTCGCCGGCTTCTCGCACGCGCAGGTGAACCGGTGAGCGTCGAGGCGGTCATCTTCGACTTCGGCGGGGTCATCTCGTCGAGCCCGTTCGAGGCGTTCGCGCGGTTCGAGGCCGCGCGCGGGCTGCCGAAGGACTTCCTGCGCACCGTCAACGCCACCAACGCGCACGACAACGCCTGGGCGCGCCTCGAGCGCAGCGAGCTCGACGTGGCCGGCTTCGACGCGGCGTTCGCCGCCGAGAGCCGGGCGCTCGGCCACGAGGTCCGCGGCGCCGAGGTGCTGCCGCTGCTCGCCGGCGAGATCCGCCCCGAGATGGTCGAGGCGCTGCGCCGGATCGGCGCGCGGCTCAGGACCGGCTGCATCACGAACAACTTCACCGCGATGGAGATCAGCCCGATGGGCGGCCTGTACAAGGCCGAGATCATGCGGCTGTTCCACCACGTGATCGAGAGCGCGAAGGCCGGCGTGCGCAAGCCCGACCCGCGGATCTACCGGATGATGACCGACGCGCTCGGCGTCGACCCGACGCGCTGCGTCTACCTCGACGACCTGGGCATCAACCTGAAGCCGGCACGCGAGCTGGGCATGCGCACCGTCAAGGTCGGCGCACCCGGGCCGGCGCTGGACGAGCTGGAGCGCTGGGTCGGCTTTCCGCTGCGGTGAGGTCGCGGCCGGGCCGCGGGCCGGGCGGGCGGGCGGCGCGCCGGCTGTGGTACAAGGTGCGCCGATGAACCACCTGAGCCCCCGCCAGGCCTACGACTTCCTGCTCGCGCACCCCGAGGCGGTCTTCGTCGACTGCCGCAGCGAGGCCGAGTACTTCCTCGTCGGCCACGCGCTGGTCGAGCGCCCGGGACAGGAGCCGCTGCGCCCGCACAACATCTGCTGGGCCGACGAGCTCAAGCTCGAGGTGAACACTGACTTCGTCGAGGACGTCCGCCGCATCGCGGCGGACACCACGCGGCCGGTCGTGCTGATCTGCCGCTCGGGACGCCGCTCGGTCTCCGCCGGCCAGGCGCTCGAGGCGGCCGGATGGCGGGACGTGCACAACGTGCTCGAGGGCTTCGAGGGGCCGCTCGACGAGCGGTTCCGGCGGGGCACGACCAGCGGCTGGCGGCACGCCGGCCTGCCCTGGGAGCAGCTCTAGCGGGCGCCTCGCGCAGCGGCGGGAACGGCCCTCGGCCGGGTCAGTGCAGCACCAGCGGCTGCTGCATCAGGCCTTCGAAGTTGCTGAGGAAGTCGTCGACCTCCTCGATCGAGGGCTCGGTGGCGATCAGCTGGGTGACGTCGAATCGGAACTTCTCGGCGAGCGCACCCCCGAGGAAGATCTCGCGCTTGGCCGTCTTGTCCATGATCTCGTAGCCGCCCGAGAACGCCTCGCCTTCCGCGGACTTGAACTCCACGACGCAGTAGTTCGGGCTGTTGTAGATCATGTTCATCGAAAACCTCGCAAGGGACGACGCAAGGGTGGCGGGGCGGGCCCGGGGCTCGTAGCGCCCGCCGATGATCGTGCTGCGGTGCCCGACAGGCGTCGCGGACGGACCGCACATTCGTCGGGCCTCCGCCACTCATCCTGTCGCCGCCGCCGCCCGAAGCGTCCGATCGACCACTTGGGGGTCGATCGCCGTTCCCGCAAGCACCTCCAGTCGGCTGTCCGACCGCCACGCCGTCTCTCGCCAGTCGACCCGGCCGTCGACCCACTGCCAGCCGTACCAAGCGCGCTCGGTCCGGAACACGCCCTTGGCGCGCAGCAAGCCGCAGGCCCGCCACGGCCCGTCGGGCGCGGCCAGCGCGTCGAGCGCCGCCTGCAGCCGGGCCCGGTCGAACCCGGCCGTGGGCGGCCACCGCCAGCCGGCGGCCACGGCGCCGGCCACCGGGTCCGCGCGCTGCCAGCGCATCGGCTCGGGAAGCGTGGCGCAGACCTGCGGCCCGGCGGCCGGGCCGGGAGCCGCCGCGCCGACGATCGGCGCGCGTGCCTCGTCGCCCTCCCGGGGAGGGTGCGGGCCCGGCGCGCCCGCGGCCGCCCAGGCGGCGTCGGCCCGCGCCCCCGCCGCCAGCACCGCCGCCAGCGGCACCCGCCCGTCCGCCGTCGGCAGCACCGCGCGCGGCCACGGCGGCAGCGCGGCCAGCTCGGCCGACAGCGCGTCGCGCCGAGCCGCGGTCAGCGCGTCGGCGCGGTTCAGCACCAGCACGCGGGCGAACGCGGCCTGGTCGGCGGCGGTCGCGTGGTGGGGACGCGTCGGGTCGAGGTACAGGCCGGCGCGCGACGCGTCGACGACCGCGACCGGCGGGCCCAGCGACAGGTGCGCGGCGAACGCCGGACCGCGCAGCCGGTCCGCCAGCGGCGCCGGGTGGCCGAGCCCGGTCGTCTCGACGAGCAGCCGGTCCCACGGACCCCGGCGCAGCAGCCGCGTCAGGGTCGCGTCGAAGCCCACGCGGGCCGCGCAGCAGGCGCAGCCGCCGGCGATCTCGGCGATCGCGACCGCGTCGTCCGAGGCGCCGTCGCCGCCGAGCAGCGCGCGGTCGACGCCGAGCGCGCCGAACTCGTTGACCAGCACCGCCCAGCGCTCGCGGGCGGGGCGCTCGGCGAGCCAGCCGGACAGCAGGGTGGTCTTGCCGGCCCCCAGGAAGCCGGTGACGAGGACCGTCTCGACGGGGGGGCTCACCTGCGCCAGAACGCCGGCGTGACCAGCACGAACACCGTCAGCAGCTCGAGCCGGCCCGCGAGCATCGCGAACACGCAGATCCAGGTCTGGAAGTCGGTCAGGCCCGCGTAGTTGTCGGTCGGGCCGAGCACGCCGAGCGCGGGGCCGATGTTGTTCAGGCACGCGTAGGCGCCGCCGAACGCGGACGTCAGGTCCAGGCCGGTCGCGACCAGCAGCAGCGTGACGCCGAGCAGCGTCGCGCCGTACAGCAGCATGAACCCCAGCACCGCGAGCACGACGTGGTCGCCCACCACCTGCCGGTTCAGCAGCAGCGGCCGCACCGCGCGCGGATGGCTCATCCGCAGCAGCTCGCGGCCGGCCTGCTTGAACAGCACCAGCGTGCGGGCCATCTTGATGCCGCCGCCGGTCGAGCCGGACGACGAGCACAGCCCGCCGATCATCAGCAGCGCCATGCCCGCGAGCGGCGGCCACTGCTCGTAGTCCGCGCCGGTGTAGCCGCTCGAGGTGGCCATCGACACGGTCTTGAAGGCGGCCACCCGCAGCGCCTGCGCCGGGTCGGCGTAGGTGCCGGTCCACCACAGGTAGGCGGCCAGCGCGACGATGGCCCCGGTGACCGACATCCAGACCCAGCGCGCCTCCACGTCGCGCGCATAGGGCTCGAGCGAGCGGCTGCGCAGCGCGAGGAAGTGCGTGGTGAAGTTGACCACCGCGAGCAGCATGAACACGCCCAGGATCATCTCGATGGCGGGCGAATCGAAGCCGCCGATGCTGTCGTCCCGTGTCGAGAAGCCGCCGAGCGCGAGCGCGGAGAACCCGTGGCAGACGGCCTCGAACCAGGTCATGCCGGCCGCGCGCAGCGCGACGATGCACATCGCGGTCAGCGACACGTACAGCAGCCACAGGTACTTCGCCGTCTGCGTGATCCGCGGGGTGAGCTTGGTCTCCTTCATCGGGCCGGGCATCTCGGCCTTGAACAGCTGCATGCCGCCGACGCCGAGCAGCGGCAGCACGGCGATCGCGAGCACGATGATGCCCATGCCGCCGAACCACTGCAGCGCGTGACGCCACAGGTTCAGGCTCTGCGGCAGCGCGTCGAGCCCGGTGAGCACGGTCGCGCCCGTGGTGGTCAGCGCCGACATCGACTCGAAGAACGCGTCGGTGACGCTCAGCTGCGGCAGCTCGAGCAGGAACGGCACCATCGCGGCCGAGGCCATCAGCAGCCACGTCAGCACGACGAGCAGGCAGCCGTCGCGCGCCTGCAGCTCGCGCCGCCAGCGGCGCGTCGGGGCCCACAGCAGCAGGCCGGCGGCGACGGTGCCGATCGCCGCCTCGACGAAGCTGTCCGTGGTGCCGTCGCCGGCGCCCACGGACCAGGCGATCGGCAGCAAGTAGGTCGCCGCCATGACCATCAGCATGCCGCCCAGCACGTGCGCAATGGCCAGGACGCGTTGCAATCGGGTCGGGCTCCGGGAGAAACCGGCATTCTACCGATGCGCCGCGATGCTAGTATCCCGCACGCAACATGCGTAACCCAGGCGCCCGGACGGCCCGACCGGCGCGCGTCTCGATCACGGGCCGAACGCGCTCGCGCAGGCGTCACGGACGCAGCGGGCGCCCGGAGGAGATGGTGCGCCCCACCGACATCCGAGATCCCGACCACTTCCACAAGGTGGTCGACTGTCAATGGGCCTGCCCGGCCCACACCCCCGTCCCCGAGTACATCCGACTGATCGCCGCCGGCCGCTACGCCGACGCGTACCTGGTCAACTGGGAATCGAACGTCTTCCCCGGGATCCTCGGTCGCACCTGCGACCGCCCGTGCGAGCCGGCGTGCCGCCGCGGCCGGGTCGAGGACGAGAACCTGCCGACGCCCGAGCCGGTCGCGATCTGCCGCCTCAAGCGCGTCGCCGCCGACTTCAAGGGCGACGTGAGCGCGATGATGCCGCCGCCCGCGGCCGCGCCGATCGGCCGGCGCGTCGCGTGCATCGGCGCGGGCCCCGCGTCGATGACCGTCGCCCGCGACCTCGCGCCGCTCGGCTACGACATCACCGTCTTCGACCAGGAGCCGAAGATGGGCGGCTTCATCCGCTCGCAGATCCCGCGCTTCCGGCTGCCGGAGTCGGTGATCGACGAGGAGATGGGCTGGGTGACGCGGCTCGGCGACGTGAAGTTCGTGCACCGCCGGATCGACTCGCTGAAGGCGCTGCTCGCCGAGGGCTTCGACGCGGTGTTCGTCGGTTCCGGGGCCCCCCGCGGCCGCGACCTCGACGTGCCGGGCCGCACCGAGGCGGCCGCTAACATCCACATCGGCATCGACTGGCTGAGCTCGGTGTCGTTCGGGCACGTGACCTCGATCGGCCGGCGCGTGATCGTGCTCGGCGGCGGCAACACCGCGATGGACTGCTGCCGCTCGGCCAAGCGCCTGGGCGGCGAGGACGTGAAGGTGATCGTCCGCTCGCCGTTCGAGGAGATGAAGGCCTCGCCCTGGGAGAAGGAGGACGCGCAGCACGAGGGCATCCCGATCCTCGACTGCCTGGTGCCGAAGGCCGTCGAGCACCGCGACGGGAAGATCGTCGCGATGACCTTCGAGAAGGTCCAGGCGGTCTGGTCGACCGACGCGAACGGGCAGCGCAGGCGCTCGCTGGTGCCCACCGGCGAGCCGCTGCACCGCCACGAGTGCGACGACGTGCTGGTTGCGATCGGCCAGGAGAACGCGTTCCCCTGGATCGAGCGCGACATCGGCCTGGAGTTCGACCGCTGGGGCCTGCCGAAGCTCGACGAGAAGACGCTGCAGTCGACGATCCCGAACGTGTTCTTCGGCGGCGACGCGGCGCTCGGGCCGAAGAACATCATCTGGGCGGTCGCGCACGGGCACGACGCGGCGATCTCGATCCACAGGCACCTCGAGGGCGAGGACGTCGCGCAGCGGCCCGCGCCGGGCGTCACGCTCGCGTCCCAGAAGATGGGCATCCACGAGTGGGCGTACGACAACGACGTCGCCAACGACTCGCGCCACAAGGTGCCCTGGGCCGCCGCCGAGCAGGCGCTGCGCAGCATCAAGGTCGAGGTCGAGCTGGGATTCGACGCGGCCACCGCGTACCGCGAGACGCAGCGCTGCCTGAACTGCGACGTGCAGACGGTGTTCTCGGCGCCGAGCTGCATCGAGTGCGACGCCTGCGTCGACATCTGCCCGATGGACTGCATCACCTTCACACCGAACGGGGAGGAGGCCGAGCTGCGCACGCGGCTGACCGCGCCGTCGACGAACCTGGCGCAGGCGCTCTACGTGTCCGACACGCTGAAGATGACCGGACGCGTGATGGTCAAGGACGAGGACGTCTGCCTGCACTGCGGCCTGTGCGCCGAGCGCTGCCCGACCGGCGCGTGGGACATGCAGAAGTTCCTGCTGCAGATGACGCACGCGGGGCAGACCCCGCAGCGCGCGGGCGCCGGCGTGAACCGGGCGCCGTACCGGACGCCCGGCGTGGCGGCCGCAGGAGGAGGCGGCGGCGCGGTGCTCGCGGCGCCCGCCGGACGGAGGCACGCATGAACGCGCCGCTGAACCCCGAGCAGGCCCGCCCGGCCGCCGGACCCCGACCGCTGGCCGCGGTCAACGACTTCGTCGTCAAGTTCGCCAACGTGAACGGCTCGGGCTCGGCCTCGGCCAACGAGCTGTTCGCCCGCGCGATCCTGCGCATGGGCGTGCCGGTGAGCCCGCGCAACATCTTCCCGTCGAACATCCAGGGGCTGCCGACCTGGTACGAGGTGCGCGTCTCGGAGAAGGGATGGCTCGGCCGGCGCGGCGGCGTCGACATGATGGTCGCGATGAACCCGCAGACCTGGGACCGCGACGTCAAGGAGATCGAGCCCGGCGGCTACCTGTTCTACGACAGCACGCGGCCGCTGCCCAAAGAGAAGTTTCGCGAAGACATCCATGTGATCGGCATGCCGCTCACGGAGATCTGTAACGCCGTCTACAGCGATCCGCGCCAGCGCCAGCTGTTCAAGAACATCATCTACGTGGGCG
>ENA-UOYA01005025-UOYA01005025.1-activated-sludge-metagenome-genome-assembly--contig:-NODE-5025-length-10699-cov-6.791056_pt1 | contig 10699 bp, 9 predicted proteins | sample MGYA00238163_ERZ764804 | MGnify/ENA primary metagenome ERZ764804 (study PRJEB28919, sample SAMN05720223) | activated sludge metagenome | isolation source: Anaerobic digester | place: Hong Kong...
TTTCACCCGTTATGGGGTGTTGCTTAGTGGCTGCATTTTTATTAATTAAGCGCAGCCCATCTTGTTCTTTCCATTCACAAATAATATCGTTGTCTTTGCATTTTTGTTCTATGATATTCTTATCGGTAGTATGAAACATATCTGCCCAGCTTTTCAATTGAAATCCTTTAGTTCCCTTTCCGGAGGGAGAGGAATAGTTTCGAATATGCTTCACCCCTTTAGCTTCAAATTCAGCTCTAATAGTGGGATCTAAATCGGTGTACACTTTTCTAAAATCACAAATCGGTGTTTCACCGCCGTACTCAGGTGCTACGTGGCAGTAAAAAAATAAACGGCGTGGTGCAGAAGGAAGAAAGCTCATTTCGCAATGCTGCATAATCGGGTAATGAGGGGGCAATTCGCTGGCAGAAAATACAAATCCCGACTTTTTATCGCGTGGTGATGTGCCGAGGTAATCGTCTTTTAAATCGTTATCAACGGCTTTTGCAACATCTTCAAAATCTTGCGGTGTTTGTATGTCAAATCCGCGAAATAAAATTGCTCCGGATGCATACAACTTTTGTTCTACATCTGCTTTATTTTGGATAATCCAATTTATCAGTGTCTGCTTGGTATTGTCTCCATTTTTGGGGGATACCAATAATGGCAATTTAGATTCTTCTGAAAAATACGATAAGTTCATTATCTTGTTGGTTAATCAGTTTCTTAAAAATACTAATTTTAGATTATAATTTAAAATTTTTAACCGATTCCGTTGCTATTGAAATTTCCAAAACATAGTATTGAAACAACTCATCTGCTTCTGCTGCCTTACGATGTGAAATATGCTGCAGATTTATTTTATTTAATTCAAAAAAATAAAACACGCCTCACAGACGATTTTCCGAATGTATTGAAAATGACTGAAAACATTGCCGCTTCCAAAGAATACATACAACAAAAAATATTTGATTGGAATAAGGGGAAATCTTTTTGTTTTTTAATTTTTGAGAAAACAAACAACATTTTGATAGGGCATTTTAACATAAAAAATATTGATACCAAAAACAAACAAGCAGAATTTTCTTATTTTATTGACATTGATTTCGGACAAAGGGGTTGGATGACAGAAACCCTAATTGCTGTTTTGCATAAATATTTCGCTCTAAATTTATTTCACCGCATACATTTACGCATCGATAAAAAGAATCAAGCAAGTTTGCGCTTGGCTGAAAAGATTGGATTCAAATACGAAGGAGCTTATTTGGTATTTAACCAACTTACCGATGCAGATCGCTATGGTATTAGCAAAGAAGATTTTGAACAATTAGGATAAGCAAAAATTTCTTATCTCTTATTTTAATATTGAGCACAGCTCACAATATGGTCGTTCACCAATCCGGTAGCCTGCATGTGTGCATATAATGTTGTAGAGCCTAAAAACTGAAATCCACGTTTTTTCATGTCTTTCGCCAAAGCATCTGATTCGGGAGAGGTTGCGGGTACTTCTTTTAAGGTAGCCCACTTATTTACCTTTGGTTTTCCTCCTACAAAACTCCAGATATAATTGGAGAAACTGCCAAATTCCTTTTGTACTTCGATGAATTTTTTGGCATTATTTATTGCAGCTACAATTTTTGCGCGGTTGCGGATAATTCCTGTATCTTGCATCAATTGCGCTACTTTACTATCATCAAATGTCGCTACTTTTTTATAATCAAATGTAGCAAAAGCACTTCTGTAATTTTCTCTGCGTTGTAATATTGTCCACCAACTCAGACCGGCTTGTGCGCTTTCCAATACTAAAAATTCAAACTGCTTTAAGTCATCAAAGACAGGTTTTCCCCATTCTTCATCGTGGTATTTTTCATATAGTGGCTTTCCAACGCACCAGCCACATCGTGTTATTTCTTTTGTACTTTTCATTAGAATATAATTTAGGAAATCAAAGCGGGTTTCTGATTTTTTCTACAATGGAAACGGAAGGAAGTACGGTATCAACAGAAAACCCGTTTCCGGCTAAAATAGCAAGGTATGCCGCTGTGTGTAAATCTGCGAAACCCTCTGTAAATTCATAGCTTTCGCCATCGATGCAGATTTGTCGTTTAGGCTTTTCTTGTGCCTCGATACTTAAATTCCATTGTACGGTAGCGTGTTGTAATTGTAAGGTGCCTTTGCTTTGTGTAGGGGTTTGCTTTTCGGGCAATACTTCTGTTGGATTTCCAAACAACCAAACCGCCAAATCGAATAAATGTATGCCGATGTTTGTTGCTAACCCACCCGATTTTTCTACATCTCCTTTCCAGCTGGCAGAATACCATTTCCCGCGTGGCGTATGGTATTCAATCTGTACGGTATAGTGTGATTTTTCGGCTGCTTCTATTTTGTTTTTTAAGGCTTGCAACATCGGGTGTTGACGCAATTGTAAAATGGTATAAATATGTTTATGGGTATATGTTTCCTCATCTTTTAAATGTTGTAAGCTCTCTACCGTTAATGCCAATGGTTTTTCACAAATTACATCCGCATTTAATTTTAGGCCGGCGTTGCAATGTTGTTCGTGTAAATAATTAGGAGAACATACTACCAAATAATCTACCGGACATTTCTCCAATAAAAAATCGTAAAAGGAAAACTCATCGGTAAAAAATTCGCAATCCGGAAAGTAACTATCTAAAACTCCAACACGGTCAGAAATATCATACGCAGCTACCAAATTTCCGCCTATTTCTTTTATTGCTTTTAAATGACGGGGAGCAATGTATCCGGCAATTCCGATAAGTGCAAAAGTCTTCATGCTATAATTTTTCCGTTTTCTAAATGTAAGAACTTATTGACACATTTAGGAATTTCTTCGGTATAGTGTGTTGTAAAAATAAGCGTATGCTCGGCAGTTAGATAATGTAGAAGCAAATGATTGCAACGGGCTATGCTATGCGCATCTAATCCTTGATAGGGTTCATCTAAAATTAGCAACTCGGGTTTTTTTATAATTGCTCTGGCAAATAAAACCAATCGTTGCTCTCCCGTGGATAAGGTTAGGAATCGTCGGTCTTCTAAATGCTCAATTCCTAAGGCGGTTAACACTTCGTAAATTTGTTTTAGTTGTATTTGGTGAAGAGGGTGTAATAGCGTAAGTGTATCGAAATAGCCTGTACCTACTGTATTTATTACCGAAAGTGGCTCGTTGAAATGTAAATGAAACTCTGATGATAAATAACCTATTCGTTGCTTTATATCCCAGATGCTTTGCTGCCCTCGAGCCTTTCCAAAGATATAAATTTCATTTTTAAATGCCTGAGGATGGTCGGCATACAGCAAGCTCAACAGCGTCGATTTTCCTGAGCCGTTATTGCCGATAACTGCCCATTTTTCTCCTTTAAATACCGTCCAATTTATAGCATCCAAAATTATTTTTTGATGATAAGCAACAGTGACATTTTTCAACGTTATTATTTTTTCAGTAGCTATTGTCTTTTTGATGATTTCACTTTTGTCTTGTTCTTGTAACCGGATTTTTATTTTGCTAAAATCTTTTTTTAGTATTTTTTCATATTTACCATTCTCTTGCAGATACAGAATATTTGTTGTAGAATCAGCAAACGTATAATAATTCGTAGTATAAATAAGGCGCTTGCCTTGCTCTATTAAATAATCTATTAGTTTAAAAATTGCATGCTTACTTTCGTTATCAATTCCGATGAACGGATTGTCTAAAAGCAGCAATTTGCATGGCGATAATAATGCTTTTATTAAAATAGCTTTGTTTTTTTGCCCATTAGAAAGTTGAATAAAAGGAATGTCTAATTTTTGGATTAATCCATAATTTTCCAAAAGCGTGTTAGCTAACAAACGTTGTTCATCTGTTAAGCTATCGAAAGAGATAAACGCATTTAATTTCATCTCTTCTTCTGTAAAAGAAGTGTAATACCGTTGCTGATAATAAAAATCCTTACGCTTTATCCATTTGGATTCATCGGTAAACGAGATGTATTCTATCTCCTTTTTATTTATTGGAGCTGAAAACTGAAGTGCTCCATTTTCTTTCGGAAGGTATTCAATTCCCGAAATTAGTTTTAATAATGAGGTTTTGCCGGTGCCAATATTTCCAATAATAGCCCAATTTTCTTTATCGTTTATTGTCCAATTAAAATCAGATAAAATAGCTTGGTGACCTTTATTAAAATGCCGAATAGTAATATTTAAATACAATGGATTAAATCTTTTGCAGTAAATTATTTTGTACTAAATAATCAGAATGTTCTATATCGCAATGCGCTTTATTTTGAGCAAAATGTAATTTGTTTCCACACCGACACACCCAACCATCTTGTTTTGCCGGATTTCCTTTCATCAGTGCATACGCAGGAACATTTTTTGTAATTACAGCACCCGCTCCAATCAATGCATATTCTCCTATCGTTACCCCACAAATAATTGTTGCATTTGCACCTATAGTTGCTCCTTTTTTTACATGCGTTTTTTTATATTCTGATTTCCGTTCTATAAAGCTTCTCGGGTTAATGATATTTGTAAATACTGCCGACGGCCCGATAAAAACAGCCTCTTCGCAAACGACACCCTCATACAGAGATACATTATTTTGTATTTTACAATTACTACCCAACACTACATTATTTGCTACAAATACATTTTGACCTAAAGAGCAGTTTTCTCCAATCACGGCTTTCATCACATGGCAGAAATGCCATATTTTACAGCCATTTCCAATAGTTGCACCATCTTCTACAATTGCGGTTTCATGTTTAAAATACGTTGTCATTCGGAAGTAAAAAATTTAAGTATTGTATTACAAATATAGTTGATTTGCTGTTCAGTAATTTCTGGATATACCGGAATAGACAATACCGAAGCACAAGCTTCTTCTGTATTTGCTAAATAGATATTTTGCAAATAGGCATTTTGCCGATAGGCAGGGATAGGATAGTTTACCGTTGTTTCTATACCATTTTGTTTTAGAAATGCGGCTAATGCATTGCGTTTCCCGTTAGCTACTTTTAACGTATAAGCATGAAAAATAGAAGAAGAAGCAACCTGCGGCAATTGTATTTCGTTTATGTGCTGTAATTGTTCTTGATAATATAAGGCATTCTTTTTTCGCTGTGCGTTATAGAAATCCAAATAGGTTAATTTTACAGATAAAATAGCGGCTTGCAAGGTGTCTAATCGCGAATTGATACCTATACTATCGTGTGTGTATTTTGCGGATTGTCCATGAGAAGCTAACTTCCTAATCCTTGTTGCCAGTTCCGTGTCGTTGCATAGTACAGCACCTCCATCGCCCATAGCACCTAAATTTTTAGTAGGGAAAAACGAAGTAGTAATTATACTCTTACGGGTTATCGCTTTTTCTGCGCCCAGCGATTGAGCATTATCTTCAATTAAGGCAATATTCTTTTCGTTACAAAAAGCATAAATTCTGTCAATGTCTTTGCAAGGCAAGCCAAACAAATGCACTACTATAATGGCGGACACCTCAGCGGTGTAAACAGCGTGTATGTGTTCCAGCGTAATGTTGAAATCTGTTGGATCAATGTCAGCATATATCGGCACGTACCCCAAAAAAGAAATCACCTCCACCGGCGCAATGAACGTAAATGCCGGAACGATAATCTTACTGCCCTTCGGCAGGTTTAAAGCCATTACAGCCAATTGTAGGGCATCTGTACCATTGCCACAACTAATTACTTGAGATATACCGGTATAGCTTGCTAATGCATTTTCAAAAGCGGCAACGCTGCGACCTTGTATATATTTACCTTCCTCCGCACATTGCAGTATGCATGGCTGCAACGCTGCCTGTATTTGCAGATATTGCGCCTTCAAATCTACCATCGGAATGTGTTCCATACTCAATAATACAAAATTTTATCTATTTTAGTCGAAGATACCTGTATGCGCAGTCCTAAGATTTTATTTTTATCGCCCTATCCGTTTGGAAAAGCACCCAGCCAACGGCTGAAGTTTGAGCAGTATTATACTTTATTTGAAAAAAATGGTTTTGAACTACAAACCAGCTCGTTTATAGACGAATCTTTTTGGGAAATTATTTATAAGCCGGGCTTTTTTTTACAAAAAATAGCAGGAACCGTAAGAGGATATCTGCGGAGAATTATAGATTTATGCCGCTTACGGCAATTTGATATTGTATATATTCATCTTTGGGTGACGCCATTAGGGCCGCCGATTTTTGAATGGTTGGTAAAAATATTAGCAAAAAAGATTGTGTATGATATTGATGATATGATATATCTGAACAATACACAAAAACGATTTATTGACAGAATAAAAGGACGTAATAAGCCGATAGCATTGATGCGTTGTGCCGATGCGGTAATTGTATGCTCCCCGTTTTTAGAAAAATTTGTCCTACAATACAATCCGGCTGTAACCACCATTTTAGCCAGCTATAACACGGCTGCTACTACCCCTAAAACGCATGCAGCAAAAGCAACCACTACCATAGGCTGGACAGGAACACACTCTACCCTGAAATATTTAAGCATAGTGGCTCCAGCACTAAAGGAATTGAGCCGCTTGCGCAATATCGAATTTTTGGTTATTTGCAATGCTCCTTATTTTTGCGATGGGGTAACGGTGCGCAATATTTCATGGACTGCACAAAACGAAATTTCAGATTTAAAGCAAATCGACATCGGATTATATCCATTAGAAAAAGAAGAATGGGTATTGGGAAAAAGTGGCAATAAAGCATTGGCATACATGAATGTGGGCATCCCTTGTATTGCTACTAATTACGGAACGAATGCACTTGTAATCCGACATAAAGAAGATGGTTTTTTAGTAGATAACACAAAAGAAGCATGGTTGGAGTGGCTCTTATATCTTGTAGATAACCCAGAGGAGCGAACACGCATTGGCAAAAATGCACGTACGGCAGTTGAGCAACAATTTTCGGTTTTAGCCAATAGTGAAAAATACCTAAAAATACTGTTAAAGCTTGTTTAGTGCATCAATATATGCTTTTGCTGTAGCATAGATCACATCGGTATCATTTCCGAAGCCGTAGTAAAATACGCCATCCTTAGAAATTTGGATATGTACTTTTCCGGTATCATCGCTACCACCGGTAACGGCTTGTACCAAATATTCTTCCAGGCGAACGGGTTGTTGTACTATTTTGTCTATAGCTTTCATTGTAGCATCAACCGGCCCGCAGCCGTCGGCAATTTCTACCGTTCTTTTGCCATTCTTCAATAAAGCAATAGTTGCTGTTGCCTGATGTCGTTTGCCGCAATGTACTTCTAAATAATCTATTTCATAAATTCTGCCTTCTTTGCTTTGCCCCATCATTTCCAACAAATCTTCATCAAAAATTTCTTTGCGTTGGTCAGCAAGGTCTAAGAATTTTTTATAGGTAGCATCTAATTCTTCCTGAGAAATTGTAAATCCAATATTTTCTAATCTGTATTTCAGTGCCGCTCTTCCACTTCTTGCTGTTAATACAATCAATGATTCGGGAACACCTACATCATGCGGATTGATGATTTCGTAGTTTTCTCTATTCTTCAATACGCCATCTTGGTGAATACCGGAAGAGTGCGAAAATGCATTTCTACCCACTATAGCTTTGTTGGGCTGTACCGGCATCCGCATCAAGCGGGTGATGAGGCGAGAAGTGGGATATATTTTTTTTATATTAATACCGCAGTCTAAATTTAGGTTAGCCTCATGAGATTTTAAAATCATGGCTACTTCTTCTAAGGACGTATTTCCGGCACGTTCGCCTATACCGTTCATTGTTACCTCTACTTGTCTTGCACCATTTTTTATGGCGGCAATAGAGTTGGCGGTTGCTAATCCTAAATCGTTATGGCAGTGTGCCGAGATTATCGCTTTGTCGATGTTCGGTACGTTATTCATCAAATAAGCAATCTTTGCGCCATATTGTTCCGGCAAGCAGTAGCCCGTAGTATCGGGAATATTTACTACCGTAGCTCCTGCTGCAATTACGGTTTCAACCATTTTAGCCAAAAAATCTAAATCGGCACGACCGGCATCTTCACAGAAAAATTCTACATCGTCCACGTAGTTGCGGGCATACTTTGCTGCCCAAGCAGCTTTTTCCAGAATATTTTCACGAGTGGTTTTTAATTTATTTTTGATATGAATATCAGATGAACCAATGCCCGTATGGATTCTTGCTCGTTTTGCATATTTTAATGCTTCGGCAGCACAGTCAATATCGGCAGCTACTGCACGAGTAAGCGCACATATAGTAGGTTTGGAAATATTTTTGGTAATCTCTACTACGGAGTTAAAATCTCCGGGAGAGGAAATTGGAAATCCTGATTCTAATATATCTACACCCAGTTCCTCTAAGGCTAATGCTACTTCTATTTTTTCTATAGTGTTCAATTGGCAGCCCGGTACTTGCTCGCCATCGCGGAGAGTGGTGTCGAAGATGAAAACTTTATCGCTCATATTATTTTATTTATCTTACTACAGCAAGAAGCGTCCGTTTGTAATTAGTTTATGCAATAGGAGGCTTCGATGCAGCTGTTTACATTAAAAAATGTATCCAATAAAAGTACAAAACAAATGCAAGGGTAGTTTTGATAAAGAGTTAAGAATAGTTTAAATGAATAGTTTTAGGCAAGCGAATGAGCTTTATTTTATGTGTAGCACAAAATGTTCCATCAACAGTACTTGTAACTCGCCGACTAAAAAGCCCAATACAGCACCAACGGTGATTAATATCCATTCATCTTGCTTAAATGCCGGGCGCAGTACGCCTTCAAATTCTTCCGGGGTAAGTTCTTGCATTTTATTTACCAGTGTGTTTTTTATATCCATAGCATCTTCGGCATATTTTTCTATATGTTTCAAAGCTACGGGCAGCTGGTTGACCATATTTCCGGTGATGGCTATTTTCATGGCTTTGTATTTTTCGGACCCTACGGCAAATACCACTACCGGTTTTAATACTCCGGCTTGCTCATCTACCATACGTTGTACGTTTTGTTGTATCATGTTAAACAAATTATCCGATAATTTTCCGGTGAGGATACTTTCTATCATATTGCTTGGTGTAAGTACTTCTTTGGCAATTAGTGCACCATAAGCTGCGGCAACTTCTTTTTGTCTTTTTAAGAACAACCCTTGCCACGTAAATAAGCCGAGGTATTTTGTAGGCTGTTGTGGCCGGAAAATCATTTTTAATGCCAGCCAGTCGGTGAACCAACCGGTAAATAAACCGAATATCGGCATGATGATAGGGTTGTGGGTTAATAGCTAAACTATCATTTGTACTAACCCGATGGTAAAGCCGAAATAAATTCCGGAATTTCGGATGAAGGTAAATTCTTTTGCGCCGCTTTCTAGAAATATTTTATTAAGTAATTTTTTGTCTTTAGTAAGGTTGGTGATGACCATGTCTTTTAAATCGAAAACGTCTTCTAAGTTGTCTTTGGTTTGCTGCATCAGCTGGCGCACCATTTCCGGCGACTGTTGTTGTATTTGGCGAATCAGTAGTTTTTTAGCATTTTCCGGGATGCTTTCCCATAAGCCGGGTTGGTAGTGGCTCATCACATCGTGAGTAATTTTTTCTACGATGGGTAGCATCGGTTTTTCGAGTTCTTGCGCCACGCGTTTGGGGTCGAGGCGCGAGAATACTTCTCTTGGAGTTATCAATCGGGAGGTAAGCGTATCGCACGCAATGCCACTCATGATTGCTGCTTTGCGCGGAATGATACCCTGCCAGCCGAGGTATGGAGGAATGCCGAAAAACTTTAAGGGTTTAAACATCATTTCAATGGCTACAATTTTGGTAACGAATCCAATAATAGCAGCAATTATAGGCATAGATAGATATAAGATCCAGTGGGCTTTAAAGTCTAATAGAATACTTTCAAAAGAGGGCATAGTATTAATTTAGTGAGCTACGAATATCGGTATTTATATGTAAAATAGAAATAGGCTGCAATTTTGCAGCCTATTGGTACATCTTTACTACCAGCGTTTATCTTTATTCTGCCGGGGTCAGTTTTTCTCTGATTTTTCCTTCTATTTCATCTGCTAATCCGGGATTGTCTATTAAAAGTTGTTTTACTTGGTCGCGTCCTTGTCCAATTTTTTGCCCTTCGTAGCTGTACCATGCGCCGCTTTTTTGCAGTATGCCCAAGTCGGCGCCCATATCTACTATTTCACCTTCTTTAGATACACCTTTGCCAAACATAATATCAAACTCTGCCGTTTTAAATGGGGGAGCTAATTTGTTTTTTACCACTTTTACTTTTGTGTTATTGCCTATCACATTACCTTCTTTATCTTTTATTTGTCCGGCACGGCGGATATCTAAACGGATAGAAGCATAAAATTTAAGGGCATTACCGCCGGTAGTAGTTTCGGGTGAGCCAAACATTACACCAATTTTATCGCGCAATTGGTTGATAAAAATACAGCTGCAAGAGGTTTTGCTGATGGCACCGGTTAATTTTCGCATAGCTTGGCTCATTAACCGGGCATGCAAGCCCATTTTGCTGTCGCCCATTTCTCCTTCAATTTCACTGCGGGGTACTAAGGCCGCTACGGAGTCCACCACTACTAAGTCAATAGCTGCAGAGCGTATTAGCTGCTCGGCGATGTCCAATGCTTGTTCGCCATCGTCGGGCTGTGTGATGTATAGATTGTCTGTATCTACGCCTAAGGCTTCAGCATATTTTTTATCGAAGGCATG
>ENA-UOYA01005026-UOYA01005026.1-activated-sludge-metagenome-genome-assembly--contig:-NODE-5026-length-10697-cov-3.856982_pt1 | contig 10697 bp, 7 predicted proteins | sample MGYA00238163_ERZ764804 | MGnify/ENA primary metagenome ERZ764804 (study PRJEB28919, sample SAMN05720223) | activated sludge metagenome | isolation source: Anaerobic digester | place: Hong Kong...
TACATTTATATTTTTGAGGTTATTTTCACTTGCTCCTATAATTTCAAGAAACCTGCCGCTGCCGCTGTTCCTCTTTTCGGGTATCGGGATAAACCTTTTACCGCTAAGGTATTGTCCGGTTATTGATTTTTCACATGCCTTTATTTTTTCAACGCTGCCTGCACAGACGATTTCACCACCGTGAATGCCCGCTCCGGGACCCACATCAACAATATAATCGGCAGCATACATCGTCTCCTCGTCATGCTCAACAACGATAAGAGTATTACCTAAGTCCCTGAGCTTTTTAAGAGTATCAAGCAGTTTTGCATTGTCATGCTGATGAAGCCCTATGCTGGGCTCATCAAGAATATATAAAACACCCATAAGAGATGAGCCTATCTGTGTGGCAAGGCGGATTCTCTGGCTTTCGCCACCAGAAAGAGTTCCCGAAGCGCGGGAAAGGTTCAGATAACTTAATCCTACGCTCTCAAGGAAGGTTAGCCTGCTCCTAATTTCCTTTATTATTAGTTTTGCAATCATTTCCTCTCTGGGAGTCAGCTTCAGGCTGTCAAGAAATTCAAGAGCTTTAACTATTGATTTATGAGAAAACTCATCAATATTTATTCCGCCGACAGTAACGCTCAGGGACTCCGGCCTGAGCCTTGCGCCATTGCAGGCATGGCATTTTTGAGTTGTCATATACTGTTCAATGTCAGCCCTAGACCACTCACTTGTTGTTTCGTTATACCTTCGTTCAAGGTTGTTTGCAATGCCCTCAAAGTCTGTCAGGTAAGTTCCGCTGCCATATTCGTTCTTTCTGTGCAGGGTTATTTTCTTACCGTTTGTACCGTAAAGGATTGTATCAACTGCCTGTTTAGGCAAATCCTTAATCGGAGTATCCATAGAAAAACCGCAGTATTCAGCTATTCCCTCATAATACATCTGGGCAATTGTTCCGCCCTCGGCGTTTGACCAGCCGCAGGCCTTAACAGCACCGCTTCTCAGTGAAAGAGTTTTGTCAGGTATTATTAAATCTGGGTCAGGCTTCATGAATACGCTAAGGCCCGCACAAACGGGGCATGCGCCAAAAGGATTATTAAAAGAAAACATTCTTGGCTCAAGCTCCTCTATGCTGACTCCATGCTCAGGGCAGGCATAATTAAGTGAAAACAGCAGTTCCTCACCATCAACAACATCCACTCCGATGACTCCATTTGTCAGAGCCGTTGCAGTCTCAATTGAATCGGCAAGCCTGCTCTTAATCTCGTCCTTGATAACAAGCCTGTCTACTATAATTTCTATGTTGTGCTTAACATTCTTGTCGAGCTTTATGGTTTCGGAAAGTTCATATAAAATTCCATCAATACGGGCTCTCACAAAGCCTGTTTTTCTTGCGGAATCCATTTCTTTGACAAATTCGCCTTTTTTTCCTCTGGCTATAGGGGCCATAATCTGAATTCTTGTACCCTTAGGCAGTTCCATAACCTTATCGACAATATTGTCAACAGTCTGTCGAGAAATCTCCCTACCGCAGACAGGGCAGTGCGGTATTCCTATCCTTGCATAGAGAAGACGCAGATAGTCATAAATTTCGGTAACAGTCCCAACAGTAGAACGGGGATTTTTTGATGTTGTTTTCTGGTCAATTGATATTGCGGGAGAAAGGCCGTCAATGTAATCAACATTCGGCTTTTCCATCTGCCCCAAAAACTGCCTTGCGTACGAGGACAGTGATTCCACATATCTGCGCTGACCTTCTGCGTATATCGTGTCAAAAGCCAGTGAGGTTTTTCCCGAGCCTGAAAGCCCAGTAAAAACCACAAGCTTGTCCCTTGGAATTTCTAAGTCAATATTTTTAAGGTTGTGCTCCCTTGCACCCTTAATAATCAGATTCTTCTGCGCCAAAATACTTCCTCCGTATAGTCTATTTGCCCTGCCTGAGTTTATTGATTCTGTCTCTCAGGTAGGCTGCGTGCTCGAACTCCAATATTTTTGCTGCCGATTTCATTTCAGCAGTTAGCTGAATTATTAACTGCTCTCTTTCCTTCTTGCTCATCTTGCTGACTGGCTTTTCTGTTTCAGCTTTACTTGATATTTCAAGTATATCCCTGACGTCCTTATTAATTGTTTTTGGAATAATTCCGTTTGCAAGATTGAATTTCATCTGTTTCTCACGCCTGCGGTAAGTTTCTGTTATTGCCCGCTCCATTGAGGGGGTAACGCTGTCCGCATACATTATTACTTCACCATGATCGTTTCTCGCCGCCCTGCCTATTGTCTGAATAAGCGAGGTTTCAGAGCGCAGGAAGCCCTCTTTGTCTGCATCGAGAATAATAACAAGAGAAACTTCAGGAATATCGAGCCCTTCTCTGAGAAGGTTGATGCCCACCAACACATCAAACTCGCCTAGCCTTAGGTCCCTGATTATTTCCATTCGCTCAATTGTGTCAACATCGTGATGAATATATCTTACCTTTATTTCTAGGTTTTCAAGGTACTCTGTCAAATCCTCTGCCATTTTTTTAGTGAGGGTTGTGACAAGCACTCTCTCTTTTCTCTCAATTCTTAAATTGACCTCCGAAACCAGGTCATCAATTTGCCCCTGCGTTGGCTTTACAATGACTTCGGGGTCCAGCAGTCCGGTGGGTCTAATAACCTGTTCGACAATCTGAACGCTTTTTTCTTTTTCAAAATCGCCCGGAGTTGCACTTACAAAAATCTTCTGCCCGACACGCTCATAGAATTCGTCAAAGGTCAGCGGCCTGTTGTCATAGGACGAGGGAAGCCTGAAGCCAAAATTTACAAGGCTGTCTTTCCTTGAACGATCACCGCCAAACATTCCCCTGACCTGCGGGATAGTTACATGAGATTCATCAACGAAGAGAAGAAAATCTTCGGAAAAATAGTTAAGCAGCGTGAACGGAGGAGAGCCGGGCTCCCTGCCGGACATAACCCTTGAATAGTTTTCAATCCCTTTACAAAAGCCCGTTTCACGCAACATTTCTATATCATATTCTGTTCTCTGTCTTATTCTTTGAGCCTCAATCAATTTTCCCTGAGCCTCAAAGTTTTTTACACATTCCTGCATTTCACAGTATATCTCATTTATTGAACGCTCCATTTTTTCGGGTGATACAACATAATGAGAGGCGGGATATATAGCCACATGTGAAAGATTGTTTTTGATATCTCCCGTCAGAGCATTTATTTCGCTTATCCTTTCAATTTCATCGCCGAAAAATTCAATTCTTACAGCGTTTTCATTTGAATATACCGGAAAAATCTCAACAACATCGCCCCTGACCCTAAATTTATTTCTGGTAAAGCTTATATCATTGCGTTCATACTGTATTTCAACTAGCTTTGCAATAAGCTCGTCCCTGCTTTTCTCCATACCCTTCCTAAGTGAAATGACCATGCTTCTGTAATCAATGGGGTCACCAAGGCTGTAAATGCAAGACACACTCGCTACAATTATAACATCTCTGCGTTCGGACAATGCTGAAGTAGCAGAGTGACGCAGCTTGTCAATTTCATCATTTATTGCTGAGTCTTTTTCAATATAGGTATCTGTTGTCGGGATGTATGCCTCTGGCTGGTAATAGTCATAGTAGGAAACAAAATACTCGACAGCGTTTTCGGGAAAGAATTCACGAAATTCGCTGCAAAGCTGAGCGGCAAGGGTCTTATTGTGAGCAAGCACAAGCGTTGGGCGGTTTACCCTTGCAATAACATTAGCCATAGTAAAAGTTTTACCGGAGCCTGTAACGCCCAGCAGAGTCTGTTCCTTATATCCACGATTCAAACCTTCAACAAGCTCATTTATGGCTTGCGGCTGGTCACCCATGGGCTGATATTTTGAAAAAAGCTTAAATTTATCCATAGTAATCCTTTAGTATAAGTATTTGCTGAATTTCGGATTCATTGCCATTGAAAAAAACTCATCATTTGCAACAATAATATGATCAATGAGATTAATGCTGACACTTCTGAAAAGTGCCGAAAGCTCAAGCGTTTTGCTCAAATCCTCTTTGGATGGCGCCGCAACACCGCTAGGATGATTATGTACAAGCACAACATTTGAGGCATGGTTCCTGAAGGCAATCTCCAAAAGCGTCCTGTTATCAACCACAGCACAATTAACTGAGCCAGTCGAAACCTTACAGCAATTGTTGAGTCTGCCCCCTCCGTCAAAGCACATCAAATATGCTACTTCACCTTTAACTCCGATATATTTAGCTTTTATATATTTCTTAATTTCTTCCATATCAGAAAAAACTAATTTTTCTGTTGTTTTTTCACTCAAATACCTTTGAGTAACCTGTGGAACCAAAGTGAGCAAAGTTGCAGAATTCGGACCTATACCCTTGACCTTGAGTAAATCCTCATAGGACGCCTCAAAGACTGAAGGCAGCGAGCCAAATTCATCAATCAGATTATGTGCAACAACATTTGTATCGCTTCGCGGAATTGAAAAGAAAAGAAGCATTTCCAGCACATTGTAACAGGAGAATCCCTCTAGTCCTTCTTTTTTAAACCTCTCCCACATTCTTTGACGATGCCCTGAATGAACACTCATATATCACACCGCACTAAACATATTTTTAACTTCTTTGCCTATAAAAAATTATTATAGTACAAAAATTATTTTGTTTTTCTGCTACCCGGTTTAATCAATTCCGCATTTCCCTCTTTGCACAGCGGGCAATTATCGGCCTCCCAGGAAATCACCTCTGCCGAATACACAGCTTTAAAGGGGACGCCAAAATCAATGGCTCCACCTGTCCTGTCGACAATTGAGCCTACTCCGGCTACAACCCCTCCAGCTTTTTTAACAAGCTCAATGACCTCTCTTACGGAGCCTCCAGTTGTCACAACATCCTCAACAACCAGCACACGGCACCCCGGCTCTATAGAGAAGCCTCTCCTTAATGCCATTGCGCCGTTTTCATCCCGTTCAGTAAAAAAGTTTTCTGTTTTAAGGTGGCGGCTGACTTCATAAGCCATCTGAACCGCTCCCATGGCAGGACCAATTACAAGCTGAATGTCATAATCTTTATATAACTCCGCAAGAGCTGAGCAAAGCTCCTCACTATATTTGGTATTTCTAAATATTTTTGCACATTGAAGGTACCTGTTGCTGTGTCTGCCCGAAGTAAGAAGAAAATGCCCCTCCAGCAAAACTCCTGCTTCCTTAAGAATTTCAGTTACTCTTTCGTTGCTTAACATCCCGACACTCCTTTTTTATTCGATAATAGTTAATTATACATTAATTTAGTGCTTTTGAAAAGTATTGTTTTGTGATATAATAAATAAAATTTCAAAAGAGGTTGAAAATTATTGAAAAGCTTTATTATAAATTCAAATGACAGAGGTCAGAGACTTGATAAGTATGTCGGCAAGTGCGCCCCCCGCCTGCCCGACTCGTTGCTATACAAGTATATACGGCTTAAGAGAATAAAGGTTAATGGCAAACGGGCGCAGATATCAACGAAGCTCATGCAGGGAGACATTGTTGATATGTACATTAATGATGAGTTTTTTGAGAGGACAGATGAAAAGTACGATTTTCTAACTGCTTCAAAGTCACTTGATATTGTTTATGAGGATGAGAACATTATGATTCTCGATAAAAAGCCAGGGCTTCTCTCCCACCCGGACGAGGGTGAATACAATGATACGCTCATAACCCGAATAAAAAGATATTTATACGAAAAAGGAAGCTATAACCCTGCCGATGAGAATTCCTTTGCTCCTGCCCTTGTTAACAGAATTGACAGAAACACGAGAGGTATTGTAATCGCCGCCAAGAATGCGCAATCGCTCAGAATTCTTAATGAAATTATGAAAACACGCCAGCTCCATAAATATTATATTTGTATTGTGCACGGTACTCCCGAAAAAGGCATAAAAATGCCCGACGGCTGGCTGTATATTGACGGCTGGCTTGTTAAGGACGAGGGAAAAAATCAGGTCAAAATATATTCAACAGAAAAAGAGGGTTCAAAGCACATTAAAACCAAATACCGTGTCATTGACTCATTCAACTCACTGAGCCTTACCGAAGTGGATTTATTAACCGGCCGCACCCACCAGATAAGGGCACATATGGCGAGCATCGGCCACCCTTTGCTCGGAGACGGCAAATACGGTACAAATCAGCTAAATAAGGAATACGGGTATAAAAAGCAGCTTCTTTGTTCTTTTCGGCTCCAATTTGATTTTAACTCCGATGCTGGAATTCTAAATTACCTAAATGGAAAATCCTTTGAGATAAAGGACATCTGGTTTGTCAATGCTTTTAAAGACAGAGCTCTCCTGCCAAATAAACACTAATTGGGGAAAATTGTAAACAATTTTCGTTATAACTCTGTTTTGTAATATTTTCTCTTGTAAAAGCTGTTTAAATAGTATAAAATAAATTCCGTTATGTCGGCACTTGCCGTACGGATTATTTATGTAAAGGATGGTTGATGAAATGGCGAAGCAGGAACTTAGCAAAGCTGAAATTTACCGCCAGGAACGCAACAAGAGGCTTAATGAAACAGCAAAAAAGAATGCAAAAAGAAAACAAAAGCACCCTAAGCTCGGCAAAATAGTTAAATCTGTAGTTGCTATTGTTTTGGCATTAGCTTTATTCGGTAGCGGTGCTTACTATTTTATCATTAAGTATTCTGGTATTCCCGAAAGAGTCAAGGTCGTTATGACAGTCGGCAATCAAAAAATTACCGTTGCCCAGTATGAATTGGCATATATCAATAAATACAATGAGTACATAAATCTTTCATCGCAGTATAAGCAATACTACGGCTATGATGTATATGGATTCAATGATACAACGGCGCCTGCCGATCAGCAAAGTCCCTTCCAGGATGATGATGGCAATTATCTTATGTGGGATGAACAGCTGAAAAACGAAACCATCAAATCCCTTAAAGAGATGTTCGTTTTATACTCTGACGCCATTGCAAAGGGCTACAAGCTTACAAAGGATGAAATTGCAGAGGTTGACAAGGAGCTGGAAGAGTTGCGTGCAAAAGCAGCGCAATCTAACCTTGGCACTGATGCATTTCTTAAGATTTACTTTGGCAACGGCGTAAATAAAAAGGTTTACAAAAATTATGTTGAAATTACAAAGATTGTCAGCAGATTCCAGGAGGACAAGCAAAAGGAGCTTGGCGATAAATATACAGATAAAATTCTTCTTGCAGAATATAATAAGAACCCCGATGATTATGATGCTGTCAGCGTAAGATATTTTAAATTTGATATTGAAACTCTGACTCAGGGCAAGAACGAAACCAAAGAAGAGCTAAAAAAGAGACAGGACGCCGAAAAGGCCAGCGTAAAAAAAATGGCAGAGAATATGCTTGCAGAGGTTTCGGACGAGAAGTCCTTTATCACCGCAGCTGAAAAATATAACAAAAAGATTGAGGCCGCCGCAGATAAAAAGGACAAGGAAACAGATACCACTGAATATGATGCCGATACTGCAACTGAGCTTTACAGAACTGTCTATGACTCGCTTGAATCAACAATTTCTAAGGATGCAGCAAAATGGGCGTTTGCCGACGGCAGGAAGGTTCTTGATAAGTCAGTCTTTACAACTGACAGTGCCTGCTATGTTGTTCTGCTCGTAGATACTCAGTATGCGCTGAACACAATTGATGTCCGCCACATTCTCATAAAATTCAATGATTCCTCAAGTACGCCGACCGATAAGGAAAAGGCTGACGCCAAGAAAAAGGCTGAAGAATTATACAAAGAGTGGAAAGACGGAGACGCGACCGAAGAAAGCTTTGCCGAATTGGCAAAAAAGAACACTGAGGATGAGGGCTCAAAAGAAAATGGCGGGCTTTATGAAGCCGTTCGTTCGGGAAGCATGGTTGATTCGTTTGATAACTGGTGCTTTGACAAGTCCAGAAAAGCGGGCGATACCGGCATTGTTGAATCAACTTACGGCTATCATATTATGTACTTCGTCTCAAACAACAAGGATGACCTTAACTGGAAGGCTGACCTTAAAGAAAAGCATACTCAGGATGATTATTCAAAATATCTTGAGAATTTACTTAAAGCCGATAAAAACAAGACGGTTGAAAAGAGTGCTAACATCAATTTTGCGACTAATAATGCTCTTAAGGCAATTGACACAATTATTCAAAATAAATCCTCCAGCTCTTCCACAGTTGCACAATAACACAATCAACTAATAGTTAGCGGCCCGATTCCTTATCGGGCCGCTTTTTTCAATAAAATTAAAAATCTGTATTCAAAAACACCTCCGAATAAAACAGCGTTTTTGAATTTATTTTTTTGAATTGGCATCATTCATTCGGATAGCTGCCCTTCTGATTTTGCCATTGACAGTCTTGGGCAGCTCATCGACAAAATCAATTACTCTCGGGTACTTATATGGTGCCGTTTCGTTCTTTACAAAAGTCTGAAGTTCCTTTTTCAATTCATCAGAGGCTGTATAACCTTTTTTCAGAACAATTGTAGCTTTTACAATGTTACCTCTAAGCTCATCAGGCACTGCCGTTATAGCACATTCCAAAACGGCAGGGTGTTGAGTAAGAACACTTTCAATTTCAAACGGGCCGATTCTGTAGCCTGAGGACTTTATCACATCGTCGGTTCTGCCGACATACCAGTAATATCCGTCCTCATCCTTCCACGCCGTGTCTCCTGTGTGGTAAACCTTACCATCCCATGCCTCGGCTGTTTTGACATCGTCACGATAATAGCATTTAAACAGGCCAAACGGGATTTTTTCGGTTCGGATAACTATTTCACCAGTTACACCTGGTGGAACTGAATTACCCTCCTCGTCAATCAGGTCAATATCATAATGGGGCACTGGCTTGCCCATGGAGCCGGGTTTCGGCTCTGAGCCCACAAGGTTCGCGATTGTGACCGTTGTTTCGGTCTGCCCAAAGCCCTCCATAAGCTTAATTCCTGTTTCCTCATACCATTTGTTGAACACATCAGGATTAAGTGCCTCGCCTGCTATTGTGCAATATTCCAATGAACTTAAATCATAAGACTTGACATCCTCCTGCAGCAGGAATCTGAACATTGTTGGTGGACAGCAAAGGGAGGTTATGGAATATTTTTCGAGAACAGAAAGGCTTTCAGCAGGTACAAATTTATCAAAATCATAGACAAACACGCAGCTCTCCAAAAACATCTGACCGTAGAGCTTACCCCAGACGGCCTTTCCCCAGCCTGTATCGGCAATCGTCAGATGTATCCCGTCGGGGCGAACATTCTGCCAATACTTTGCGGTTGTCAGATGCGAAAGCGCATAGGTGTAGGAATGGAGTGCCATTTTGGGGTTGCCAGTTGTGCCAGAAGAGAAATAAAGAATCATTGGCTCCTCGCACTGAGTCTGAACTCTTTCAAATTTATCATCTGCAGCTTCCATTTCGACCATAAAATCGCCCCATCCCTCTCTGGAGCCATTAACCATTAACTTAAACTGCACCGTTGGGCATTCCGGCAAAGCAGAATCAATATGCTCGGCTGTGTCGCCCTCACCTGTGCAGATGATTGCCTTGACGCCTGCTGCGTTTGCTCTGTAAACAATATCATGCTTCGTCAGAAGAAAGGTTGCGGGAATTATAACAGCGCCTAGCTTATGAAGTGCGAGAATAGTGAACCAAAACTGGTAGTGGCGTTTGAGGATAACCATAACCATATCGCCCTTACCGATGCCCCTGCTTCTAAGCATATTAGCGGTTTTATCGCTGTACCTTTTCAAGTCCCCATAGCTGAATCGTTTCTCCTCGCCCCTGGGATTGCACCAGAGCAGAGCTCGACGGTTAGGCTCAGCGGCTGCAATTTCATCAACAACATCATAGGCAAAGTTAAAATTATCGGGGCATTTCAGAGTATAATCTATTATTCTGCCTTCGCCGTCATAGACCTCATCGACATATTTCAAATTCAAATTTAGCATAAATGTCACTCCTTAAGTTAATCGGGCTTCTTCATAATTAAAGCTAAAAATATACAGTCCCCGCCGTTTGTAGCAATCATTCCATGGCCATGGGAGGAATCATAGAGCACACTATCGCCCTCGTTCAGGATTTCAATGTGGTTTTCAAAAGCTACCTTCAGGCTGCCGCTGATGATATAATCGAATTCCTGACCCTCGTGGCTTGAAAGATGAATGGGTTTATTCTGCTCATCTTCAGAGTATGGTGCTGTAACAAGGAAAGGCTCGCAAAGCTTATCCTTGAAGCGGTAGCCCAGATGATAATAATTGAAGCCCGAGCGGCGCTTTATAGGGAGGCCTTCTCCCTTCCTAACAATTGAATAGAAGGAGAGCCTGGGGTTATCGCCCGTTAGCAGTTCAATCATATCAATCCCGAATTTTTCTGCACATCTGTAAATAAATGTAAACGAAAAATCTGTTTCCCCCGACTCTGCAAGTTCATATTCTTCAATAGTGCAGCCGACTGCCTTCGCCATTTCTTCAACGCTGAATTCCATATCAATCCTTAATGTGCGTATTCGCTGAGCAATCTCACTGATAATTAATTCCATTCTTATTCCTCCATAAAAAATAATAAAAAAACGCCCCATATTAAAAAATATGGGACGAGATTTACCCGTGGTACCACCCAATTTCAGTGCAAAGCACCCTCAAGCTCCAACAAGCTCTTGACCTTAACGCGGTCGCTGCGGGAGAACCTACTAGCAAAAAAAAT
>ENA-UOYA01005031-UOYA01005031.1-activated-sludge-metagenome-genome-assembly--contig:-NODE-5031-length-10693-cov-5.101241_pt1 | contig 10693 bp, 9 predicted proteins | sample MGYA00238163_ERZ764804 | MGnify/ENA primary metagenome ERZ764804 (study PRJEB28919, sample SAMN05720223) | activated sludge metagenome | isolation source: Anaerobic digester | place: Hong Kong...
GCCACACATCCGGATGCCATGAAACGTATGCGAATCGATATCTGGAGCGGCATGTTCCTGAGCAACTTGTCGTTCTTCTTTATTGTGGCGGCGTGTGGTGGCGTGCTGCACACGCAGGGTATTACCAACATAACATCGGCCGCACAGGCAGCGGAGGCACTGCGGCCCTTTGCCGGCGAGGCCACGTATCTGCTCTTTACCATTGGCATTGTGGGCGTTGGCTTGTTGGCAATTCCGGTGCTGGCCGGGTCGTCTAGCTACGCCATTGCTGAGTCGCTGAAATGGAAGAGTGGGCTGCATCAGCCGCTGCGTCAAGCTTACGCATTCTATGGGGTAATTATTATTTCTATGCTGGTTGGCTTGGGCCTTAATTTTATTGGACTTGACCCTATTAAAGCCCTGATTTACTCTGCTGTGGGCAACGGCCTAGTCGCCCCAATTGTGCTGTTCTTCATTGTAAAAATGGGTTCCAGTAAAGCCATTATGGGCCGGTGGCGCAATCGTACCATCCCTACCATTATTGGCTGGGTAACATTTGCCGTTATGTTAGTGTCCGGTGTGGCCGCTATCTGGGCTTTACTGACTGCGTAGCGCCGTAATTGGGTCTTTGCGAGCGGCCCGAGCGGCCGGAATAACGCCAAACAAAATACCCAAACCACAAGCCGCCAAACAGCTGAGACCGGCGGCTGCCCAGTTAAAATGCGGATGTAAATCGGTAAACACACCCAGCAGGAAGCAGGCAAAAGCGGCCAAAATGACACCCAAAATACTTCCAATAACACTGAGCATTACGGCCTCTGTAATAAACTGTCCTAGGATTTGCCGATTTGTGGCGCCCACGGCTTTTCTAATGCCAATTTCATGCATGCGCTCACTGACAGAAACCAACATAACATTCATTATGCCAATGCCGCTGACCAGAAGTGTAATGGCCGCTGCCGCCACTGTTAACTTGGCCAGCAAACCAAGTGTTACTGTCTGCTTAGTTGCCAGTTCTGATGGCGTTAGAACTTTAATCATTTCTTGGCCACCGTGCTCTTTAGACAGATTGGACTGCATTTTTTTAGCGGTAGGTTCTACATTTTTGGCATCGTCTATTTTTGCCAAAATCTGATAAATAACAGCTCCGGCGGGAGCCACACTTGCGGCCGCGCTCTTAGGGATAAAGATGGTGTTGTTAGCGTCAAAGCCGCCGCTTAAGGGCGCTACCGGCACCGAGTTTAAAATGCCGCCAATAATAAATTCCTGTCCATTTATGGTCAGGCCGTGGCCCAATGGAACATTAGCGTTGTAGAGGGCAGAGGCTGCCTTGGCGCCCAGTACAGCCACGTTGTTGGCGGCATCGGTATCAGCAAAGAAAGCACCGTAGGCCACGGAGTAGTTAACAACTGCAGGCAAATCGCCATCCACCGACACAACTGGCCCCTTGTACTCATAATCACCTTGGGCCGTGTTGCCCGCCACACTCAATGACACAGCACTAGTAACGTGCGGCTGCTTGGCCACGGTTTTTAAATCTTCTGCAGTCAGAACGCCAATTGAGCCGCCGCCGTTTATTTTGTTAAGACCATCGGATGTATCGGACAGGCTGGCCGGCCGGATGGTTAAGACATTTTTGGCCGATTTGTTGGCCTGCAGCAAAATGCTTTGCTTGACGCCATCGCCAATGCTCACCACGGTTGTTACAGCGGCCACGGCAATAATTACTCCAAGCATAGTAAAGAGGCTGCGCGTGCGGCTGGAGCGCATAATCTTAAGCGCGGCAGTTACGTTACCTAGGGCTCTCATTTCTTTTTGCCTCCTCTGCGGCCACGCTTCTTGGCAACCGGCTTGGCTTGCTCTGCGGTGGGGAAGGCCTTCATAAGCGTAGAAACACCGGCCATATCGTCCTCTTCTGATAAACGGCCACGGCTATACAGCTGCGCCTTTGCAGTCTTGGCTACTTGGCCGATCTCTGTTTGCTCGTCCTGGATAATCTGGCCGTCGTGCATGTAAATGACACGCGTTGCGTAGCGGGTCAGCTCTGGGTTGTGCGTTACAAAAATAATGGTGTTGCCGACTTTGTGAAGCTCGCTTAACAGCTCCATAATGAGCCGGCTGCCAGCGCTGTCTAGATTACCAGTAGGCTCATCCGCCAAAACAACCGATGGATTGTTAACCAACGCCCGCGCAATTGCGGCGCACTGGATTTGGCCGCCACTAAGCTGGCTGGGCAAGAAATATTCGCGGCTTTGCATGCCTACGCGCTCCAGCATGCTGCTAGCGGTTTTGAGCCTGCGCGTGGTGGACATGTTGGTGTAGCTGAGCGGCAGGGCCACGTTTTCTATAACGGTTAACTTGGGTAAAAGGTTAAAGTTCTGGAAGATAAAGCCCAAAGTGTCGCGGCGGAGCTTAGCCGCCCGAGTTGGCCGCAGTCGATCCACCCGCTTGCCGCTGAGCGTGTAGGTGCCGTTGGTGGGCCGGTCCAAGAGGCCCATAACGTTCATAAGTGTAGACTTGCCACAGCCACTGGCGCCCATGATGGCAATAAATTCGCCTTTTTCAATGCTGACAGAGACTTCGTCTAATGCCAGGGTAGTAGCATCGCCGAAGCCGTACAGTTTGCTGACGTCTTTGAGTTCAATTAAGGCCATTCTTGCTAGGCATTTTACCTCTGTTTTTGGTATTTTACAAGGGTGATTCTTACATTCTCTTGCTTTTGGCCTGCAGCACATGTCCACCGTGTGTGTTTTATGTGTCATTTTTGCACATAAAGCGCACATCTTTCTAAATGAGGTATACTAGAGCTGGCGCGGAGAGGTGCCCGAGTGGTTGAAGGGGCACGCCTGGAACGCGTGTGTGGCGGCAACGTCACCCAGGGTTCGAATCCCTGTCTCTCCGCCAAGAATAAAAGGTGTATCAGCGATACACCTTTTATTCTTGCAGGACAGGCATACTAACCGAAGGTTCGGCGGAGGAGGAGCGGAGTTACAAACAAGCTGGCTTGTTTGTAACGAGCACCGCACGCAGAAGCCCGCGGACTTTACCACCGTGGCCGGTATTGTGTTTGAAATTAGCTCTTTTGATCAGGCAATTCTGAATCGGATGGCTGCCGCTGACGGCGCTGCAGGTACCAGCGAATCGTAAAGCCAATCACAATTGCCATTCCAAAAATAATTAATCCGCGCTCCAAAAGTTTTACAAAGTGCTGCGTTTTGTCCAGGCTGCCGATGACCCGGCCGCCCACGTAGCCGGCCGCAAAAAATGCGCTCACAAACATAACCGATGCCACTATGTTCAGAACTATCCAGCTACCAAACGGCATTTTTTTAAGGCCCAAAAATATGGGCATGGGCGCGCGAGTGACTACCAAAAATTGATAAAAGACTAGGTACTTGGTGCGCGGTTGTGTGTCAGATTCTTTTATGCCAGCTTTCTTGAGCCAGCCCTGAATACGGGGCGACCGCTTGGCGTATCGTCCCAAAACGTAGCCAATATTATCGCCCAAAACGACTGCTAAAAATCCGGCCAGCCAGACTAAGCCTGGAGACAAGTGTCCGGTGCCGGCCACAAATGCGCCAAACACCAGCGCGCTAATACCGGGCGCCAAAAAGCCCAAAATAACGGTGCTCTCCGCCAGTAGGGCGCCAAAAATAATCAGGTAAAGGACTGGGCCGGTAAAGGTTTCCAGTAGGCGCTGGATAATTTCACTCATGACTAGCCAATCTTGGTCCCTACGGCTTCGCCGCGGCAGGCTTTGGCTATGGCACCCTCTTGCATGGCGTTAAAGACCATGACCGGCAGTTTGTATTCCGCAGCCAGGCCCAGGGCGGCCTTGTCCATAACTCTAATGGCGTTGTCGCTGACGGCATCCTCAAAGGAGATTTTTGGTACCAGCTGCGCGTCCGGGAATTTGGCGGGATCTTTATCGTATACACCGTCTACTTTAGTGGCTTTAAAAACTACTTCACATTCTAATTCTAGGGCAAATGATAGCGCCGCTGTATCTGTGGTGACATACGGCCGGCCTGTACCGCCCGCGGCAATGACCACATGGCCTTTTGTTAAATCGCCCAGCGCGCGGCGATGCGTAAAGTAATCAGCAATTTGCGGCGCGCGCACAATGGTTAGGGCGCGGGCCGTCACGTCGTGAGCGTTAAAAACATCGCTCAGGGCCACGGCGTTCATAATGGTAGCCAGCATGCCAATATTATCTGCCGTCACCCGGCCAATCCCGTGCCCCGCCAGCTGGGCGCCGCGGGCGTAGTTGCCGCCGCCCACCATAATAACTACCTCTGTTCCATCCCTTACGACTGGCTTAATCTGGTCGGCTAGCCAGGCCATGAGCTCCGTGTCTACGCCGCTGTCGTATTTACCGGCCAGCTGCTCGCCGGAAAGTTTAAGAAGAACACGTTTATACATCTGTTTTAGTGTATCATATAAGCCATGAAGATTTACTCCTGGAACGTCAATGGCATCCGCGCTGTGATGCGCAAAAACTTGTGGCAACCATTTATCGATCAAGAGCAGCCGGATATTATCTGTATTCAAGAGACCAAAGGCACGTCGGAGCAGGCTGGCTTAGAGCTGCCCGGCTACGACCAGTTTTGGTACCCGGCCGAGCGACCCGGCTACAGCGGCGTGGCTATCTTTTCTAAAATCCCACCGCAGCAAGTTATAAACGGCTTCCCTGAAGATTTAATAAAAAGATACGACGTAACCGGCGACACCTACGGCGACCCCAACAAAGAAGGACGTGTGCTGGCCGCAGAATTCCCCCAGTTCTGGCTCCTAACTGTCTACACGCCTAACGCCAAAGACGATTTAAGCCGCATTCCACTTAGGCACAAACACTGGGACCCGGCCTTCTTAGCCTACGCCAAGCAGCTAGAAGCCAGCGGCAAACCAGTCCTGTTCTGCGGCGACCTAAACGTGGCCTTCACGGAAGACGACCTAGCCAACCCCAAGCCCAACCGCGGCAAAAAAGGCTTTACGCAGGAAGAAAGAGAAGGTTTTCAGGCCTTTGTAGACGCCGGTTTTATAGATACTCTACGCTTGTTTAAGCAGGGAAATGGGTACTACACTTGGTGGTCGCACTTTGCGCGCTCGCGCGAGCGTAACGTTGGCTGGCGGATTGACTACTTTCTAGCCTCCAAAAGCCTACGACCACACATTACCAACGCGGCAATTCATGCCGATGTCATGGGATCTGACCACTGCCCAGTCAGTGTCACCATTGATTTGCCGCCCAAATAACAACGCTGTAAATAATACGCACTGCCCCATTTTTTCCGCTCAATCTGTTACGCCCGGCCAAATATTAAATAATGATTAACTTTTTTAACAGGGGTGTTGACAGCGGTTTTGCCGCGCCTACAATGGGACATATGAGCGCCCTAAAAGAGCCCACCAATTCCGATTTAATGCAGGCCATCCTGCGCCTGCAGTCAGACATGGCCGGCCAACAGTCGGATATGGGTAGCCTGCGGTCTGATATGGCCAGTATGCAGACGGACATCGCCAGCCTGCGGTCTGATATGGCCAGTATGCGCCAGGACTTGCACAATGAGATTGTTGCCCAGAGCGCATATCTTAAGGAAAAGATTGTGGAGCAGGGCAAAGCACTAGAAGTAAAGACTGAGGCATTAGATACCAGAATTAAATCCGTTGAGAAGCGTCTGCATTCAGAAATAGTAGAACTGCGCCTTGATATTAAGGCCGTGGACGCTAAAGTAGACAAACTTGCCTATGAGCTGCGCAGCGAGGCACATGGCCAAACAGAGGAAATCTACGCCTTCATGGAGGCGCAAAAAACTGATTTTATAGAGTCCATGCAAGAAACCAAAGAAAGCTTTAGAGAAGAAATCAAATTTACTAATGCGCTCGAGTCAGAAGAACGGCGCGTCATGAAGTTTGACCTGCACAAACTTGGCAAAAGGGTCAGCAAGCTAGAGAAGGCTATCTTGCCAACATGAGCCTGCAAAAACAAACCAAAGCTAAGCCACTTTTCCCTGACTTACTCTGGTCCCGGCCAGAAAATAAGTTCCACGCCGGCAAACTGCTGATTGTTGGCGGCAATGCTCAAGCCGCGTTGGCACCCGCGCAGGCCTACATGCTGGCGCAGCAGGCCGGCGCTGGCACTGTTAAAGTACTTCTGCCGGACGCCCTTAGAAAAACAGTGGGCAAAACGTTAGAAGACGGAGAATACGCGCCCAGCACGCCCAGCGGTAGCTTTAGCACGCAGGCTTTGGGTGAGCTACAAGCCATGGCTAACTGGGCAGACGGCACGTTAATTGCGGGCGATATTGGTCGCAATTCAGAAACTGCCATTTTGCTAGAAAAATTCCTAGAAAAGCATGTGGGGCAAGTCACGCTAACGCGAGACGCCATAGAATATATAACAGCTCTCCCAAGCTTGGTGCAGCATCGGCCTGATACGCTGGCGGTGCTGAGCTACAGCCAGCTGCAGCGTTTAGGCACTGCCATGCATTTTCCTATGGCGTTTAGTTTTGATATCACTCTGCAAAGGCTAACTGACTGCCTGCGAGCACTCACGGAGCAGTATAGCTTCAGTGTGGTGACACAGCACCTAGGGCAAACCTTCGTGGCTAGCGCCGGGCAGGTCAGCAGCACGCCAATCATCGGCCCAGAAAACAATCCTTGGCGGCTGGCTGTAGCTACCAAAGCCAGTGTGCTGTGGCTGCAAAATCCTGGGCAGTTGTTTGCCTCGGTTAGCACGAGTTTGGTAGTGGATTAAGTTTACTAAAGCGCTGGACCCCTGTATAATTGCATCTGTTCTGTAACTGTAAGCCGCGGTGATGGAATGGTAGACATGAGAGACTCAAAATCTCTTGGGCATTAGCCCGTGCTGGTTCAAGTCCAGTCCGCGGTACCAAAGTAAAAGCTCCACCAGTGCGTGGAGCTTTTTAGCGCATATAACCATAAAAACTTACCTGCAAATCCGCCCCTTGCAGTATACTGGTAGATAGATATATGAACCCCTTGGACCCTACTAGACCACCACAGCGGCCAGATGGCGGCTACGTTATGCCGCGCGGGCAGAATATGGTGCAGCCGCTGCCGGGGCAGACAGGTCGGCCGGACAACGCGCCAGAGGTAAACATGATTAGGGAAAAGCTGGCCAAAATTTATGAGGCGGAGCCAAACGTTGTTGTAGAGAAAAAAGAGGTCGCTGTAATGCCAGCGGCGGCGCGTTCCAAGCATCAGGAGTATATGTATCAGCTCAACCACTCTGGTAAGAGCATGGCCCAGATTCAGGTAGAGTGGCACAACTACTATCAGGCGCTGCCAGACGATGAAAAACACCAGGTTTGGACTGAATTTTATGCCAGCAATAAAAACCCCAAGCCAGCACCGCTGCAGCAGCAGGAGAAGTTGGTAGAAGTTAAAAATCAGGTAGCATCGGCCGGAAAGAAGAAGCGCTCTAAAGCCGTGGCCGCGCTGCAGCAGGCTAAAAAAGCGCCGCAGACAGAGGTAGGTAAAAAACTGCAGAAGCATGTGCTCAAGACCAAAAAAGTCACCAAAAATCGACATTTCCAGTCCGTGATTTTTGGGCTGGGCATGGGACTACTGGCAACTGTACTATTCCTGTTTAGCTTCTTTAACGAGCGCATTATTGCACCGTTTATACAGCCGTCGCGCAATGTTACTAATACGCCGCTGATTGTGAGCCCAGAGAGCGTGGCCGCTGGCAATACCCCGCAGATTATTATTCCTAAAATTAACGTTGAAATTCCAGTTATTTACCAGTCGGACCCCACGGAATCTGTTATAGAAAGTTTCTTGGATCAAGGGGTGGTACACTATCCAACCACCTCGTCGCCGGGGCAGAACGGTAACACCGTGGTGTATGGGCACTCCTCTAACAACATCTTTAACAAGGGGCAGTATAAGTTTGCCTTTGTGCTGCTCCATCTATTGCAGCCAGGCGACACGTTCTATCTAACAAAGGACGGCAAAGTCTATGTGTATAAAGTGTTTTCTAAACGGATTGTAGAACCTACCGAAGTAAGCGTTTTGCTGCCTGTAGACGGTCACCAGGCCACTGCTACCCTTATCACCTGCGATCCGCCCGGCACCAGCCTGAGGCGCCTCATTATTGTGGGCGACCAAGTCAGTCCGGACGTAAGCGGCAACACTGCCGCGGCACCAGTTGCGGCCGCAATGAGCACTACAGACACCAGCGCGGCGCCGCAGCTAGCGGGCAACGGCAAAACTTTGTGGTACCGTTTTACGCACAGCAGCGGCTGGATTATCTTCCTAATTATCATCGCCATTACCGCAGCCATGTTGGGACTACGGCGAATGAACCGCCGCGGCAAAGACCTAGGCTTTTAGAGCTACAAATCAGCAGGAATTAACAGAGGTGTTTGTAGTAGCTGCATACCGCCAGTGGCGGGGGCAAGCGTATACACATAATGATAATCAGGACTAAAGGCGGGGGCAAAATCTGGAGCAGCCGCAATGAGTGTCTGCAGATTTGTTTGATCAAAATCATGCAACAGCAGTGTGCCTCCACTAACAAACACTAGACGATGTCCATCCATCCAGGTTGCGTGTGTTTGAGGGGCGTCCACGGGGGCTGACTCTTTATAGTTAGATAGTCGTTGCTGGAAAATATCGTACACCGCAACAGATTGGCCGCTCTGGACTAGGATGTATTGAGCAGTAGGGGAAAACGCAAGATACTGCGGATTTGTTAGTCGAATAGCGCGCATGGCCACTGCATTTTTACTACCGCCACGGAGCTGCTTTTCTGGGTTTTTGTAAATGTAGACGCTGTTGTCCACTGCGGATCCAAGCACCACGTAAGGAGTACCGTCATACCCGGCCATATCTAATAAGTAGGTGCTGCCAGCAGAGAGATAGCGCAGAAAGAATGTTTGGCCGCCGGAAAACATGTTGATTGCCACTTTGCCAGTCGGCGCCCCAGTGGTAGTAGCGTACAAGACCGTAGAATTATCGTATGTCTTTAAAGCCTGTACGTTTTTTATCACAACAGCAGGCGTGGGAGTAGACAGACTTACAGTAGAAAGCTCTCCGGTGGCGGGGACATGAAGGTAGTATTGGTCAAATTTGTTATTGTTTAGGGTTAGAACGCTGCCGCTTGACAGGTTAAAGAGAGTGGTCAGATTCTTACTTTGAGCAACATCAGCCCGATTAAGCATAATATACGCTGTTCCGCTGGCCTCATTGCGAGAGAGTAGTACGTGCTGATTATCGTCCGCCCAAGCAACCACCTTCCAGGTGGCAGTCCCATTTGAATTGGCCACAATTTCTGCAGGAATTGTCACATTTACCGCAGGGTCTGTGGGGTTTTTTAGGTCGTAGACATCAAAACTAGCTTCTGCCGAGTTGGGCTGTACCATCAACCAGCGCTTATCGCGACTCTGTGATACCAGTGCCGGCGCACTTGCATAGGCCGTGCCATAGGCTTTAGGTGCTAACGTTTTGGGAACCAAAAATGGGTAATCAAAATGTTGAACATCGCCCCCCTGAACAGAGAGAGTATGTTGCCAATCGTGGTAGCCGGCGCGAGCTAACCGTACTGAATACTGGCCGGCCGGGATGCTCACGCGACTATTTGTCTGCTGAGACTGTTTTTTATCGTTTAAATAAATGGTTGCTGGGTTTGGCTGGCTAGAAAAAAACACCAGGCCGTTTTGCACCAGCTTACCTTTAGTGTCTACCTCATACCCATTGGCCTGGTACAAAAGTACAATAGTACTAATAATAATAGCGATGCCAATCAGCAGATACCCCGCATAGAGGACTATGGTGTTTTGGCGCTGTTTCTTGGGGTCTAAAAAATCCATAGACTGCCTAGTAGTATGACGCCACTTGCAGTAGACATCAAGAGGCGCTACTATTAATGTAAACATAAGCATATAAGTGGTGGCCAAGAAAAACACAGTCGATTCCAAAACTCCAGAGCAGCCCGTGCGCCGTGGCTCAATTGATGGTGTGCGCCACAAGCCCGGCACATCGCGCACGCTGATGCGTCGAGCAGTCAAAAAACCTGCTCCTTCCACCGCCAAACAGGTCAAAAAACAGACTCCTCTGACTCCGGCAAAATCTAAAGTGACCGTTACCCCTGTTGTTGCACCTAAGGCATCGCTCACGCGCGTGAAGCCAGAGCGCCAAGTACGTGCCAGCCAAACTGGCCTGAGCCCGCGTGTAGCCCACTTTGCCCAGAACACTGTGCCAGCAGCTGTCCAAAAAACCATAGAAGTGCTGCAGCAGCCCGTATCTATGCCGTTTGCAGAAACCGCTTCTGAAATTCAGCGCAGCACAGTAGATATTTTTGAACAAGCGCTCGCCCGCGCAACATCGCATGAGCAGCCTGCGCCGCCTTTGCCGCTCAAAAAGCGCCACCGCGCCGCTAAAGCTCTTAAGGAACGCATGAGCTGGATAGTCTTAGTGGCTGCCGTCTTGGTAGTGCTACTAGGTGTTTGGGGTTACCGCAGCAGCCAATCTGTTAAGCTGCAACTGGCCGGACAAAAAGCTGGTTTTAGCGCCGTTATGCCGGACTACACGCCGAGCGGTTTTACGCTGACCACTATTGATGGCAAGCCTGGCATGGTTACCATGACATATGAGGAAATGAGCGCCGCCAACGGGCAGGGGCGTCGGTACACCATTGTCCAGAAACAGTCTCACTGGGACAGTTTAAGCCTGCGCGACACACTGCAAT
>ENA-UOYA01005033-UOYA01005033.1-activated-sludge-metagenome-genome-assembly--contig:-NODE-5033-length-10688-cov-5.387755_pt1 | contig 10688 bp, 10 predicted proteins | sample MGYA00238163_ERZ764804 | MGnify/ENA primary metagenome ERZ764804 (study PRJEB28919, sample SAMN05720223) | activated sludge metagenome | isolation source: Anaerobic digester | place: Hong Kong...
TCGTTGGCGGGATCGTCAATCCAGTTCCGTCCCTGGGCGACCAGCCATTTGCGGATTTCGGCCCGACCCAGGGCGAGCATAGGCCGGCATAGGAAGATCCCGCGTCCTTCGGGCCAGGCTGGAGACGGCCCCCACTCGCGGGGCGAGGGCGTGGTCGAGCCGGCCGCCCGCATCGACTCGGCCTCGGAGAGGTCGTCGGCGGTGTGGCCGAGCAGGACGACCTGCGCCCCGACCGTGCGTGCGGCGTCGGCGAGCAGGCGATGGCGAGCCGCGCGCGCAGCGGCCGGCAGGCCTCGCGCCGGCTTTGTTCCGGTCCAGGAAAGGGCGGTGAACGGCCGGCCCAGAGCCGCCGCCGTTCGGGCGCAGGCGGCGGTCCAGTCCCTACTCTGCGCCTGCAGACCATGGTCGACGGTGAAGACGTGGAGCGCCCGGCCCCAGGCGCGCGCCCAGGCGTCGGCGACGAGCAGCAGGGCGAGGGAGTCGCCGCCGCCGGAAAAGCCGACGGCGAGGGGCGGCGCGGCGGGATCGGTCCTCAGGCGCGCGTCGAGCCGCGCCGCGAGGCGCGCGGCCAGATCGTCCGACGGCGGGCTCAGCCGCACTTGGCCTGGGTCGACAGCGCCTTGGCCTTGGTCTTGATCGCCGCCGGCGCCTTGGGATAGCGGCGCTCCAGCTCGCCGACGGTGGCGCAGGCCTCGCTGGTCTTCTTCAGCGCGACCAGTTCCCGCGACAGCTCCAGGGTGGCGTCCGGAGCCCAGCCGGTCGCCGGCCAGCCCCGGATGGCGCCGATATAGGCGGTGGCGGCCTCGGCGTGGGCGCTGCGTGCGGCCAGGGTCTTGCCGTACCAGTAGCGTCCCTCGGCGCCCTTGGCGCTGTCGCCATGCACTTCGACGAAAGCGGCCCAGGCGGTCTCGGCCGCGTCGTAGTCGCCATTCAGCATCAGCTGGCGGGCGGAGTCGAAAGCCTCGGCCGGGGTTTGCGCGGAAGCCGTCTTGGCCGCCTCTTCCGGGGTCGGGCCAAGCCGGGTCTCGATGGCGGTGATCCGGTCGGCGAGCGCCTTGTTGTCGGCGCGCGCGGCGTCCAGGGCGCGGCGCGCCTGATCGAGCTGAAAGGTCTGGGTCTCGAGCTGGCCGTTCACGCGCGTGAGGGTCTGCTCCATGTCGGCCAGACGCCGCATCAGCTCCTGGATCTGGAAGTCGGTCTCGGCCGGCTGGACGACGACCGGCTTTCCGCTGTCGCGGCCCTGGAAGACGATGGCGCGCAACTCGCGGACGACCTTCTCCATGCGCTCCACGCGTTTGGCGTCGCGAGCGTCGAGGGGATCGTCCATCGGGGTCTGGGCGGGGGCCGGCGCGGCGGCGGCGAGCGCCAGGACGAGCGCGGCGGCGGTCGACAGGAGGCGGCGTTGCATGGTCTCGATCATCCGTTGAAGGCCGCGGCCAAATTGGGGCGCGTCGGCCCGATCGCAAAGCCCGGGCACGTGGAATCGGAGGCCGAAACGAAAAGAGGGGGCCGCGACGGGCCCCCTCCGGATCTTCGTTCGGCGGCGGGCCTTTAGCGGGCGCCGCTGACGATCGCCGTGTGGCCGTTACGGTTGCGCTGGTAAGCGTCCTCCGACGTGCCCGGGTCGATCGGCCGTTCCTTGCCGTAGGAGATGGTGGCGATGCGCGAAGAGGCGACGCCGCGGTTCACCAGGTAATCGCGGATCGCATTGGCGCGCCGCGAGCCGAGACCGAGGTTGTACTCGCGGGTGCCGCGTTCGTCGGCGTTGCCTTCGATACGGACCATGACAGCCGGATACTTGTTCAGCCAGCCGGCCTGGGCGTCCAGGACCGGAGCGGCGTCGTCGCGGACCGAATAGCTGTCGAGATCGAAATAGACCCGGTCGCCGACATTGATGACGAAGTCCTGCTCCGAACCCGGCAGAGCGCCTTCGGCCACCGGCGGGGCGGAAGGGGCGGGGGTCGGGGCGGGCTCGGAGGCCGGCGGCGGAGTCGGGGCGGCCGGCGCCTCGGGCTTCGGCCGCGACTGGCAGGCGGCGAGCGACGCGGCGGCGGCGGCGATGAGCGCCAGTTTGACGGCGCCGTGGGTCTTGAAGCTCATGGTCGGCACGCGGGCCACTCCTCGTTTGAGTTGCGAACGCCGCATCATGCGCGGCTAATACTTAATTTTACCTGCCCCGGTCCCAGAATGAATCCCTCGGGCGCCTTTAAGGCGAAGGTTTGACCTCAAAAGACCGTCAATCCAGCAACGGAGACCATGCCGGATCCGACCCGGACCCCGGATAGGGCGCAGGCCGCTCGATGCGGCCGGTCACGTCCACCGTCCATAAACGCGGAGCTCCACCGGGCGTTTCCCGGAAGAACATCAGGACCCGGCCGTTCGGCGCCCAGGTGGGGCCTTCGTCCAAGTAGCTGGTGGTCAGGATGCGTTCATCGGTGCCGTCGGCGCGCATGACGCCGATGTGGAACTGCCCGCCCGTCTGCTTGGTGAAGGCGATATAGTCGCCGCGCGGCGACCAGACCGGCGTGGTGTAGCGCCCTGAGCCGAACGAGATGCGGCGCACGTTAGAGCCGTCGGCGTCCATCACGTAGATCTGCGGGCTGCCGCCGCGATCGGAGTTGAAAGCGACGCGCCGGCCGTCCGGCGAGAACGAGGGCGAGGTGTCGATCGAAGGGTCGGAGGTGAGACGGCTGGAGGTGCGGCTGCGCAGGTCCATCACGTAGATGTCGCTGTTGCCGCCGCGTTCGACCGAGAAGGCGACCTTGCCGCCGTCCGGCGAGAACCGCGGTGCGTAGACCATGCCCTGGAAGGCGCCGAGGCTTTCGCGCCGCGCGGTCTCCAGGTTGAACAGATAGATGGTCGACCCCTCCGGCCTCAGCGCCATGTAGGTGATTTCCTGGCTGGTCGAGGAGAAGCGCGGGGTCATGACGATGGACGAGCCATCGGTCAGATAGCTGGGGTTGGCGCCGTCCTGGTCCATGATGGCGAGGCGCTTGACCCGGTTGATGCGGCCCCCGCTCTCGGCGACGAACACCACGCGGGTGTCGAAATAGCCCTTCTCGCCGGTCAGGCGCTCATAGACGGCGTCGGAGATCTTGTGCGCCACGCGCCGCCAGTTCTCGGGCGTCGAGGTGAACTGCAGGCCCAGGAGCTGCTGGCCGGCATAGACGTCCCACAGGCGGAAATCGACGCGCAGGCGGCCGCCGGGCTCGACCGTCACCTGGCCGTTGACGAGGGCCTGGGCGCTGATCGCTTTCCAGTCGTCGAAGCGCGGCGTGACGTTCACGGACAGATCGCGCTCAATGAAGGCGTTCGGGTCGATGGGCCGGAACAGCCCCGAGCGCTCGAGATTGTTGGCGATGACCTTGGCGATGTCGCCGCCCTGTTCGCCGGCGAAATAGGGCACGGCGATGGGCAGAGGCTGGATGTCGCCGCGGTTCACGTCGACTTCGATCTGCGCCCGGGCCGGCCGCGCGCCGGCGGCCACGCCAGCGAAGGCCAGGGTCGCACAGAGAGCGGTCAGGGCCGCCCGCCAGGTCGCAATGCGCATCGAAGGCGTCTCCTTTCGTCGTCTTCCCTCAGGAACACGCCTCGCGGGCGTTGAAGTTCACGGCGATGGGCTGGCCGTAAAGCTGCCGGGGCAGGTTCTGGAACGGTTGTGCGGCGTAGACCGCGCGGGTCGCCCGCTCGGCCGCGGCCTGGGCGACGCCGCCCTGGCCGGCGCGGATCTCGGACTTCACGTCGCCGACCACCTGGCCCGTGGGGCCCAGGCGGAAGGTGGTGCGGATCTGGACATCGCGGCCGCCCTCGACCTCGCAGTTCGGGGTCCAGCGGCGCTGAAGCTCGTCGGCGAGACCCGTGAGGGCGCTGGCGGCCAGGCCCGAGCCAAGGTCCGGCCGCGCCTCGCGCGCCGTCTCGGGACGGTTGGGGCCGCGCTGGGCGTTGGCGCGGGCGGCGCCCGAAACCTTGGCGGGCTTGTTGATGCTGGCCAGCAGGGCGTCGAAGTCGACGTCGGCGGGCTTTGGCTTGGCGGGGGTCGGCTTGGTCGGCGCCGGCTTCACCGCCTGCGGGGCGGGAGCCGGCGGCTTGGGCGTCGGCGGCGCCTTGGCCGTGGGCGGTGCGGGCGTCGGATCGGGATCCGGCGTCACCGTCTCCATCGGGGCGTCGGGCGCGGGCACCTCGGTCTGGGGCGGAGCCTCCTCGGGCGCCTGGACGGCCGGGCGCATGTTGGTCGCCGGCGCGTTGTTGACCAGGGTCACAGGCACAGACGCGCCGATCTTCAGCTCCTTGGCGAAGGGCCAGGAGATCATCAGCGCCAGGGCCACGACCAGGTGCAGCAGCACCGAGCCGGCCATGGACGGGGACAGGAGCCGCGACGCCGTCATGCAGGACTCGCGAAGGCCAAGCTCACGGGGTCGGCGCCTCCGTCGCGGCGGCCGCCTGGTCCGCGCTGTCGCCGCCAGATGAGGGGCCGCCGGTGTCGGTGATCAGGTTGATGGACGTGAAGCCCGAGGTCGAAAGCGCGGCCATGACGCGGGCCACGGTCTCATACGACGCGCGGCCGTCGGCGCGAACGTAGATGGGGCGCTTGAGGCCCGCGCCCGCCATCGCCTTGAGGCGCGGCGACAGCTCCTCGAAGGGCGTCGCCTTGTCCTGGATGAAGATGGCGCCGTCGGCGCGGACCGAGACGGTCATCGGCTCGCTCTGATCCTGGACGGCGGCGGCCTCGGTCTTCGGCAGTTCAAGCGGCACGCCGGCGGTGAGCAGGGGCGCCGAGATCATGAAGATGATCAGCAGCACCAGCATGACGTCGACGAGGGGCGTGACGTTGATCTCGGACAGGGCGCCGCGTCCCCGCCGGCGACCGCGCCGGCGTCGGCCGCCGCCAGCGGCGAAGGCGTCGTGGGTCGACAGCGCCACGGTTCAGCCCGCCCGTTCGGTCAGGCGACGCTGGATCGCCGTGGACAGGTCGTCGGCGAAGCCCTCGAGGCGTCCGGCGTACTTGCCGGCGTCCGTCGAGAACTTGTTGTAGGCGATGTAGGCGGGAATGGCGGCCACCAGACCGATGGCGGTGGCGAACAGGGCCTCGGCGATGGCCGGGGCGACGACCGACAGGTTGGTGTTCTTCTGCAGGGCGATGGCCTGGAAGGCGTGCATGATGCCCCAGACCGTGCCGAACAGACCGACGAAGGGCGAGGCCGTGGCGACGATGGCCAGGGTGCCGAGGCCGTCTTCGACGCGCGAGGTCTCGCGGGCGATGATGGTGTCGAGCACGCGGTCGATGCGCTGGACGAGGAAGGCGGTCTGGCTCTCGCCGGTCAGGCCTTTGGTGCGGGCGTCGCGCCATTCCTTGAGGGCGGCCTGGAGCATGCGCGGCAGGGCGTGGGTGGGCCGCTCGCCCGCCTCCTGGGCGACGTCTTCAAGGGCGCGGCCAGCCCCCAGCTTCTCCTCGAAGGCGTCGGCTTCGCGGTTCAGGCGGTAGAATCGCACGCCCTTGTCGAGGATCACGGCCCACGACGCCAGGGACGCGATCCCCAGTCCGACCATCACGCCCTTGACCACCCATCCGGCGCGCAGGAACAGCGCGATGAAGGAGAAGCTTTCGGGCGTCAGTGAGGCGGAAGGGTCCATGCGGCCTGGGCTCCGGGGGCTGTGAACAGGACTAGGCGTGTGTAACGGCGCGGTGGTGAAACTAAGGCGCTTCGGCCTTAGCCGAACAGGGGGCGAAGCGTCTCGATCATGCCGGCGGGCGGCTTTCTGGGACGGCCGGAAAGGTCGATGCAGGCGGCTTCGACGCGGCCGAGGCAAATCTCCTCGCCGCCGCGCAGAATCCGCTGACGGATGAAGAGGCGAGGGCCCCGGGCAGCCTCGTAGATCGTGCGCACTTCCAGGGCGTCGTCGATGCGTGCGGGGCGCTTGAATTCGATCTCCAGCTTCACGACCGTGAAGGCCGCCGGGTCGGCCCGGCCGAGCAGGTCGGCATGGCCCACGCCCGCAAGCCGAAGGAAGTCCGACCGGCCCCGCTCGAAGTAGCGAACGTAGTTGGCATGGTAGACGACACCGGTGAAGTCGGTGTCCTCGTAATAGATGCGCACCGGCAGGACGTGCTCCTTGCCGTCGAGCCATCCGGCGGAGGGTTCTGACGCAGTCATGCTCCCGGTGAATCGTGGTTGGCGGGCAGGGTCAAGGGCCGCGACTCGCGTTTGTCGCACGTCTCGGCTATAGGGCCGGTCCATGACGCGGACCTCGCATCACCACCACGGCCATCACCATCCGATCTCGCGGGGCGGGATCGGTCGGCGTCGCTTGGCCTGAGCGAGGTTCCGACCGGCCGAAGCCCCCGCGACGGGGCGCGGCCGATGCGCCCCATCGCCCGACCGCCCCTAGAGGCGCCCAATTGCGATGGAAGACCCGATGAACCCTTTGCCCGACAACGCCTGCGCGTCCTTGCCGCGCGCGGCGGCATTCTCTAAGCCCGCGCCATGACCAGCGACGCCCTCCGACCTGAAGCGCGCGCCCCGCGCGGCTTCGCCGACCGACGCGCCCGCGACCTCGCGGCCGAACGGAAGATCTTGGCCGCCGTGTCGGCCGTCTACGAACGCTACGGCTTCGAGGCGCTGGACACCGGGGCGATGGAGTACGCCGACGCCCTGGGCAAGTTCCTGCCCGACGCCGACCGTCCGAACGAGGGCGTCTTCGCCCTGCAGGACGACGATGAGCAGTGGATGGCGCTGCGATACGACCTGACCGCGCCGCTGGCCCGTTTCGCCGCCCAGAACTGGGAGACCCTGCCCAAGCCGTTCCGCCGCTACGCCTACGGGTCGGTCTGGCGCAACGAGAAGCCGGGGCCGGGCCGCTTCCGCGAGTTCACCCAGTGCGACGCCGACACCGTCGGTTCGGCGCGCCCGGAGGCCGACGCCGAGATCGTGGCCATGGCGGTCGAGGGCTTCCAGGCGGCGGGCCTTGGCCGCGGCCAGGCGGTGCTGAAGATCAACAACCGCAAGCTCCTCGACGGCTTGCTGGCCGAGGAGGGGATCGTCGACGACAAGCGAAAGCTGACCGTCCTGCGGGCCATCGACAAGTTCGACCGCCTGGGCTGGGAAGGCGTGGCCGCCCTCCTGGGCAAGGGGCGCCTGGACGAGTCCGGCGACTTCACCAAGGGCGCGGAGCTGCCCTTCAAGGCGATCGCGGCGGTCGAGGCCTTCCTGGGCGCCAGCGCCCTGGGTCGCGGCGCGCTCATCGACGCGCTCGCTGGGCTGAACCTGGGCGCGGCGGGCGCCGAGGCGCTCAAGGAGCTGTCGGCGATCGACACGGCCCTGACGGCCCTGGGCGTGAGCGACGAACTGGCGCGCATTGATCCGACGGTGGTGCGCGGGCTGGAATACTACACCGGCGCGGTCTTCGAGGCCGAGCTGATGCTGGAGACCACGGACGACAAGGGCCAGGCGGTGCGCTTCGGCTCGGTCGGCGGCGGCGGGCGCTATGACGACCTGGTGGCGCGATTCACGGGGCAGCCCGTGCCCGCCACCGGCTTCTCGTTCGGCGTCTCGCGGCTGGCGGCGGCGCTGCGGGCGGCGGGTCGGGACCTGGGGGAGCAGACGCGCGGGCCGGTGGTGATCGTGGCCTTCGACCAGGCGCACATGGGCGAGTACTTCGCCGTCGCCGGCGAGTTGCGCGCGGCGGGCGTCCCGGCCGAGGTCTATCTGGGCGGCTCGGGCATGAAGGCCCAGATGAAGTACGCGGACCGGCGCCTGGCGCCGGCGGCCGTGATCCTGGGCGGCGACGAGATCGCGGCCGGCACGGTGACCGTGAAGGACCTGGACCTGGGACGCGAACTGGCCGCCGGCGTCACCGACAACGCCCAGTGGCGCGAGCAGCGTCCGGGCCAGGCGACCATTCCGCGGGCCGAGCTTCTGGCCTTCGTCAAACGCATCGTGGAGGCGGGGAAATGAGGGCCGAGCCCAGAGTTCCCGAGGCGGCGCTCGCCGCCATCCGCGCGCCGTTCGCCGGCGCTGGCGTCGTGGCGGTCGATCCACCGATCCTCCAGCCGCTGGGCGCGCTGCTGGACGTAGCCGGCGAGGCGCTGCGCGCGCGCCTGTTCGTGGTGCAGGCCGAAGGCGGCGCCGAGGCGTGCCTGCGCCCCGACTTCACGGCGGCGATCGCGCGCCTGCACATCGAAAGCGGCGCGCGCGAGGGACGCTACTACTATGAAGGTCCCGCGTTCCGGGCCGCGCCGGCGGGTAGCGAGCGGGCCGAGGAGTTCCTGCAGGTCGGTCTGGAGGTCTATGGGGAGGCTGGCGGCCCGACGGTCGCGGCGGACGCCGAGATCGCCGCGCTTTCCTGGCGGGCGGCGGCGGCGGGCGGGCGCGACGACCTGACCCTGTGGCTCGGCGACGTGGCCCTGTTCGGCGCGTTCGTGGACGCGCTGGACCTGGAGCCGGCCCTGGCGGAACGGCTGAAGCGGGCGGCGGCGAGGCCCCGGCTGATGCAGGCTGAACTGGCCCGGGCGGGTGGCGCGGCCGACACCGGGGCCGAGGGCGGCCAACTGGCGGCCACTCTGGCGGGTCTGTCGACGGACCAGGCCGCGCAGCTTCTGGAAGAGGTCTGGGCGCTGGCCGGCGTGGAGCGCGTCGGCGGCCGTGGCGCGGCGGAGATCGCCCAGCGCCTGATCCGGCGGGCGCAGGACGCCCGGGCGCCGGCGCTCAGCGCCGCGCAGGCGGACGCCGTCCGCGCCTTCCTCAAGGTCGAAGACGCGCCCGCGGGGGCGCTGGAGACCCTGCAGCGGATCGCGCCGGCCTCGGCGGGCTTCGCGGCGGCCATAGCCGGCTGGCGCGAACGCCTGGACCTGATGACTGCGGCGGGTGTCCCGGTGGGCGCGATGCGCTTCGCCGCCAGCCTCGGCTACGCGTTCGAATATTACGACGGCCTGACGCTTGAGGTGCGCAGCGCCGCGCTCGGCGGCGGGCGTCCCCTGGCGGCGGGCGGCCGATACGACGGGCTGCCGGCCCGGCTGGGCGGCGCCAAGGCGGCCTGCGCGGTCGGCGCCATGGTGCGGCCGTGGCGCGCATTTGCGGGAGGCGAGGCGTGAGCGAACCCCTGATCATGGCCGTGCCGTCGAAGGGGCGGCTGAAGGAACAGGTCGAGGAATGGCTCGCCGACTGCGGCCTTGACCTCAAGGCCTCGGGCGGCTCGCGCGGCTACGTGGCGGCGCTGAAAGGCCAGCCCGCCGTGGTGGTGCGCCTTCTGTCGGCCGGAGACATCGCCGAGGCGCTGGACGCGGGGGACGTGCACCTGGGCGTCACCGGCGAGGACCTGCTGCGGGAACGCGGCGGCGACGTCGATGCGCGGGTGCAGCTTCTGAGGCCGCTGGGCTTCGGTCGGGCCGATCTGGTGGTCGCCGTGCCGAAGAGTTGGCTGGACGTCGACACCATGGCCGATCTCGAGGCGGTGGCGCACGACACGGTGGTGCGCACCGGGCGACGGATGCGGGTGGCCACCAAGTACCTCGTGCAGACGCGGGCCTTCTTCGCGGCCCACGGCGTGACCGACTACCGGATCACCGAATCGAGCGGCGCGACGGAAGGCGCTCCTGCGGCCGGTACGGCGGAGCTGGTGGTCGACATCACCACCACCGGAGCGACCCTGGTCGCCAACGGCCTGAAGGTTCTGAACGACGGGCTCATCCTGTCGAGCCAGGCGCAGTTCGCCGCCAGCCTGCGCGCAAGCTGGAGCGCCGGGCAGCTCGCCGCGGCGGAGCGGGTGCTGCGGATTATCGAGGCGCGCGCCGCCGCCCGGGATTCGGCCACCCTGGTCTGGCCGGCGCGGGGAGACGCAGCCGAGGCGGCGGTGGTGGCCGACCTCGTCGCGCGCGGCGCGGCGCGGCGGCCCAACGGGCTGCTGGTTCCGGCCCGCGACGTGGCCGATGCATCCCTGGCGCTGGCCGCGGCGCGACTCGGACCGTTGACGGTTTCGCGTCCTGACTTCGTCTACGATCTCGACTGCGCGCCGTACGATGCGTTACGGACCGGCGTCACCCGCGTGTAACGCTGTAAATTTGACGGGCTTGTCAAAAATTAACCCTCGGCTATCCATATTTCTGCACGATCTCGGAAATCTGATCAGATTTCACCACTTGAGGGGCGGAGGGCCGATTGACTCCGGGGCGAATATGCCGTTCTCTCACTTGGCGAGAGACAAGACGGCGACACAAGTCCTGAAGTCTCCGGCGTTTCGGGGAGGAAACGCCCTCTAAAATAAGAGCAAGAGCTCAGAATCCGGCCCGCTGCGATTATCCCCCGCAGCGGGCCTTTCCTTTTTCCGATTTCAGAACATCTTTTTGACGTCCGAGTCAAAAACGGAAAAGGCCGGCTGCGCTTGGCGGCCGGCCCTTTGATGACTCATCGGCGCAAGATCACCAGATCCGCACGCGATCCTCCGGCTTCACGTACATGCCCTGGCCGGGCTTGATCCCGAAGGCGTCGTACCAGGCGTCGATGTTCGTCACGGGGACATTGACCCGATACTTCGGCGGCGAGTGCGGATCGGAGACCAGCTGACGGCGGAGGGCGTCGTCGCGGTACTTGCCTCGCCACACCTGAGCCCAGCCCAGGAACACGCGCTGGTCGCCGGTCACGCCGTCGATCAGATCGGAAGAGCACACGTCTGAACTCCAGTCACATGCCTGTATC
>ENA-UOYA01005037-UOYA01005037.1-activated-sludge-metagenome-genome-assembly--contig:-NODE-5037-length-10681-cov-8.830134_pt1 | contig 10681 bp, 8 predicted proteins | sample MGYA00238163_ERZ764804 | MGnify/ENA primary metagenome ERZ764804 (study PRJEB28919, sample SAMN05720223) | activated sludge metagenome | isolation source: Anaerobic digester | place: Hong Kong...
AACCGTATTCCTATTGAGCGTGCCTTGAATCGCTTACCGGCTAAGGTGTTTGCCATTCAAACGCATTCGGCATTAGAGCAAAGTATTGTCTTCGACAAACAAATCGGATTATTGAATATTCCTAAGCGCAATATTCCTGTGTTGATTCTGAAAAGCGAACGCGATGGTGTTGCCCGATTTGTGCCTCGCATGTATCAAGGTAAAAACGTTGAAGTGATTGATGTAACGAATGAACAAGAACACGATTTGTTCCGCGAACACTTATACCACATGGTAAATCCGGAACGAACGTCTGAGATTATCGACAACTTTATCCAACGCACACAAAGCCAAGAATCGGAACAATAGCACCTCCTATTGCATTGATTTTAGTACTGTTATTTAGTTTTCTGAGGATTATTGGTTAACCTTATTCTAACCAAATCTCCAAATTATGAAATATGTATTGCTCTATGCTGCAATCATTGCCAATATATTGACCAACGTAGGATTCAATTTTTCCGCTATTTACGATAAAGAGCCAGTTAAGAAATGGGGATTCCTTGCCATAGGTTTAGTGTTTGGATTAATCAATTCAGTATTGTTTACTGAGAGCTTAAAAAGCATACCGCTGCAGGTTGCGAGTGCTATATTTTTCTCAGTAACCATTGTGGGTTTGTTTTTGGTTTCCTATTTCTATTTCAACGAACACGTAACACCCATGCGTATTGCAGGCGTTTTTGTGATTACCTTAGGCGTAATTATGGTTTCGTTGGAAAGAGTTTAAAACCAATTACTCTGTTTTGAGAAACGGTTTCACATATTTATTGGTTGCCGTTTCCACTGCAACAGTATAGGCTCCACTTGGCCATCCGGAAACAAATATTGCCTTGGAATTAGACGAACCAATGAATACTTTTTCTTCATACACCATTTGTCCAAACATATTAGAAACATGAATTGTGGCTTGTTGATTTTGGATGGCCGATAAATCGATGTTTAATTTGTCGGATGAAGGATTTGGATAGATTTTCAACGCATCGTTCGCGGAAATTTCATTTATCCCTGTTGTTGTAGCGCTATCCACTCCCCAAGCATATTCAATGGTGGTAGTATCGAAATTAATTTTCGAATAATACACATATTGATTCGGTTGAGCTACAGTATCCAAATACCAACGTTCTTGGTATGTTGCTTGGTCTACCTTGGCTTGAAATTGGGTAAATGTGCCATACATAGCCGAGTCACCCACAATAATCACCCAAGTTTGACCTTTATCCATATAACATGCGGCAACGTTATTGATGCTGTCTAAACAATGTCTGCGAACAGCCACATACTGATTGGCTTGACGACCCAACAACCACATACTGTCTTGTTTAACTTCATCGAAATCGGCTGTATTAAAATGCAATGCCACCTCCGGATTTTTAGAAGGAAGTATGGGCGATTTAAACTCAGGGCGATACATGAGTAAAGCTACATTGTGTTTTTGTCCAACGTAAGGAAGATTATCGTTTAAATTAGAAGCCGACCGTGCATCCCAGTTTTGTTTCACTTGGCCACTAGCCGTGAACACCGCAGTAGTGCCTATATTGGCAACACAAGGAAATTGCTGATAGCCTAATTTACCTTTCCAAAAATCTTTAACGGACGAAAGTGTTATGGATTTGTGTTTGAAAATTACGGCATCTTCATTACAAATCACTGTACTTTTTGATGCAACTGTGAGTTGTTGTGCCAATGACGAAATGGTAGAAGAATCGAACTGCGAAAATGCTGCAAAAGGAGCGAAATCTACATGCTTCCAAAGATTGGAATCGATAAGCAATTGGCCTGTAGTTCCGGCAACACGAGGATCAAAATAACCGCCAAAGCTCCATTGAAAAATTGTTCTATCTAAATACGATTGGCCGCTATTCAACACAAAACTAGTGTCGAGGGTATGGCCAATATGGTATGTGATATCCAGTTCCGATTTCCAGGAATCTATAATTGAATCTACAGGGAGTGAAGATGAGGCTAAAAAGCCCCCTGCATGTGAAGCACTTGTTGGGGCTAACCCGAAACCGGTTAACAAATAGATAAGGTTATTATGATTTTGATCGTATGCATTTTCATACTTTCCGAAGTAGTTTCTTCCGGCTGTTGGAAAGAACACACCTTGATCGTTTGTAATCATCAACAGCTCTTTCAGCAAACGCTGAGAAGCTAGTGTAGCCAATGTTTTAATTTCGGTGTCTTGTGCAAAATCAGCGAGGTTCAATAATCCACTTAAGCAATAGGGGGAATAAACGGAGCTAAAAAATTCATAAAAACCATAGTCTACTTTCATATGCAAATAATGGCGCAAACGATTATCGAGATTGGCATCTACAGCTTTTCCATATCGTTCGTGCAAAATCCAATCCGATGACATCCATTGAATCATGTGGTTTTCCGACCAATAACCATGCAACGTATCGCCTTTGGTCATCCAAAATGGAATGGAATCCAAAGCCGGTAAAATCAAACTATTGTATTGTCCAGTACTCAAACATAAAATACGCACTAGCTGCACAATGTCGAAGTCAACTGTGCCTGTCCTTCTGATATCGCCAACCATTTGGTGTAACGTTGCCGAATCAACCGGAACGCCCATATAGGCTTGAATAGTAATTGTATGCCGTGAAAAATTAGATAACGAATGATTAATGTAATCGGTTCTGCGTTGCTCGTAAACGGGATTATTCGCAAAAGATGAAAACGAAAACATTGAAACGAAGAACAATAAGCTCAATGAGAGCTTTTTGGTAGACATACGCATGGTATTAGTTGGTTTTGAATTCAATATAAATAATAAAAACAATTGGTTTCTCTTATTAGACGACAAAATGGTTAACGTCCATTTGTTTCCAATAAAAATTGTAAGTTCGATTTAGCACTTTCATTCACACAACCACAACCACTGTTATGAAACACAAAATTCTTTTTTGTATTTGTACCTTTTTATCATTGATTGCTTTCGGGCAAAAAGACTTTGCCAAATATGTAAATCCCTTTATTGGTACAGGTGGACACGGGCATACTTTCCCCGGACCAACGGTTCCGTTTGGAATGGTGCAACTAAGTCCGGATACACGATTAAAAGGCTGGGATGGCTGCTCAGGATATCATTACTCCGACAAAGTGATTTATGGCTTTTCGCATACCCATTTGAGCGGAACCGGTTGTAGCGACTATGGCGATATCTTGTTGATGCCCACTGTTGGTAAACCAAAATTCGGACATAAAAATTATTCTTCTGCCTTCAAAAAAGAAAATGAAAAATCAAGTGCAGGATACTACTCTGTGTTTTTAGAAAAACCGAAAGTTAAAGCAGAGCTCACGGCCACAACCCGCACCGGATTGCACAAATACACCTTTCCGAAATCTTCATCTGCCAATATCATTCTTGATCTTACACACCGCGATATGGTGAAGCACGGTGAGGTGAATATTGTTGGCAATAATGAAATCAATGGTAAACGAATCAGTACAGCTTGGGCCAACAATCAAATGTTGTTTTATGTGATACAATTTTCAAAACCCTTTGTACGGTCGGGTATTGTAAAGGCCAATGTGGCGAATGAAAGTTTGAAACACGATACCGGTAGTTTACTGAAAGCCTTTGTGAGCTTTAACACAGAAGAAGGTGAGGTAATTTATGCACGCGTAGGTATATCGGCTGTGAGTATTGAAAATGCAAGAAAAAATTTAGAACAAGAACAGCCTGATTTCAATTTTGAAAAAGTAAAAGGCAATGCTGTTTATGCGTGGAATAATGAGTTAAATAAAATTGACATTGAATCGACTGACGAAGCATCAAAACAAAAATTTTACACTGCATTATACCATTGTATGGTTTCTCCAAATATGTATATGGATGTAGATGGAAGCTACCGTGGGCGTGACTTTCAGGTGCATCAAACGCCATCGTTTAATTACTACACTGTGTTTTCGTTGTGGGATACCTATAGAGCATTGCATCCATTACTTACTTTGATTGACAAAGAAAGATCATCAGATTTCATCAATACGTTTATTACTCAATTTGAACAGGGCGGACGATTACCGGTGTGGGAACTGTCGAGCTGCGAAACGAACTGCATGATTGGTTATCATGCCGTTCCGGTAATAGCAGAAGCATTTATGAAAGATGTAAAGAACTTCGATCAAGAAAAGGCTTTTGCTGCCATGAAAAATAGTGCTATGGAAGATCGCAACGGCTTACGCAGTTACAAAGAAAATGGCTACATCAAATTTATGGGAGAAGGGGAAAATGTTTCGCGAACACTGGAATACGCCTTTGATGATTGGTGTATAGCGATGGTTGCAAAGAAAATGGGTAAAACAGAAGATTATAATTACTTCATTAAACGAGCATTGAACTATAAAAATTTATTTGACCCTTCTACCGGTTTTATGCGACCGAAACAAGATGTATTTATGTCGCCTTTCGACCCCTACCGCGTAGATCACAATTACACTGAAGGAAATGCTTGGCAATATTCGTTTTATGTACCGCAAGATATAAGCGGACAAATGAATTTGTTAGGTGGCAAAGAAAAACTAGCTACATTTTTAGATTCGTTATTTACCACTTCATCTAAACTAACAGGTCATAAACAACCCGATATCACCGGAATGATTGGACAATACGTGCATGGCAATGAGCCAAGTCATCAAATCGCCTATGAATATAACTATGCAGGACAGCCTTGGAAAACACAAGCCATGACGCGCAGAATAATGAATGAAATGTATCATGCTGCACCGGATGGTTTAGCCGGCAACGAAGATTGCGGACAAATGAGTGCTTGGTATGTGATGAGTGCTTTGGGGTTTTATGCCGTTTGTCCGGGTGGAAGTCAATATGCCATTGGTTCTCCGATTTTTTCGACTGCAACTATTCGATTGGAAAACCAGAAACAGTTCACTGTGAAAACCAATGGTAGTGGAGCTTATATCCAATCTGCCCAATTGAATGGGAAGCCATATAATAAAAGTTATCTGGAATATAGCGATATCAACAATGGTGGACTTATTGAATTTACTATGGGCAATGAACCCAATAAAAACTGGGGGAGTGGAAATTCAGAAGTGCCTACAACAAGCATAGGTCAATAACTATTTTGGGGTTCAACATATTCATTTTGTAATGAACGTGCTTACGTTTGATCTAACAACTAATACATGTCTTTAAAGCAAAAATACGGTTCATGTGCTTTGATAGCAGGAGCCTCAGAGGGGATTGGGGCCGCATTTGCTACACAATTAGCTGCTGCAGGAATGGACTTAGTGTTAGTAGCCAGACGAAAAGAACCATTAGAACAATTCGCAAAGGAACTTATTCAACAGTATGGCGTAGCGGTAGATATAATTTGTTGCGATCTTGCGCTAACATCAGCAGCTGAACAAATACAAAATGCGCTACAAGGCAGAACCATCAATCTGTTTGTGTATAACGCAGCACTCTCCTACATAGGACCTTTTGAGAAAAACAGCATTGAGCATCACCATCAAATTGCACAAGCGAATATGGTAACGCCTATGCAACTTACTCAACTCTTTGGCACACAGATGTTGCAGGAGGCGAAAGGTGCAATTATTTTAATGGCTTCATTAGCCGGTTTTCAAGGCAGTGGTTTTTTATCGGCTTATGCCGCAACAAAAGCCTTTAATAGAGTATTTGCTGAAAGCCTGTGGTACGAATGGAAAAACCGCGGAGTAGATGTTATAGCTTGTTGTGCAGGAGCAACCGCTACACCCAACTTCATTAAAACAAAACCAGAGAAAACAAGTTTTTTTGCGCCACGCATTCAACATCCCGATGAGGTAGTAAAAGAATGTTTAGCTAAGCTGGGTACCACTCCCTCTTTCATTACGGGAACAGGGAATAAAATAGCTAGTTTTATTATGCAGCGTTTAATGCCACGAAGACTCGCCATTACTATCATGGGCGATACTACTCGACAAATGTATCGTTTGTAAATAGTACTAATAAATACCCGGAATAATACGATAGGGTACTTTTGCTAGATATTGCTGCCACAGAGCACCGTATTTTGCAGCGCAACGTTTGTCATCATCTATTTGTCGGGGGAACAGTAACACAACATAATACAAAGGATACAACCATGGCCAAAACATGGTTGGGTGTCCTACACAAAGAATGATACCGGTGGCCATGAGTATTTCTCCCAAATAGTTAATATGCCTACTCAAACCCCAAAAGCCATTTACCAAAAGGGTTCTGTTGCCATCAGTAATAGTTTCAGGAACTATGCCTAGAAAAGTTTTCGTTGGATCTTTCTTAAAAAAATATTTCTGCAAATTTGCGCCACGAGATAATCCCCAGCCGCAGAAAAAAATCAAGGCATACAACACCAACATATACTTAGGCGTTTGAGTACTCGGCAAATCCACTGTTGACCAAAGTTGAATAGAATAAAAGTATGGATAGAAAGCAATGCAACCCCATCCTAATTTGAAGCCCACCCGTTCAGCAAATAAATCGTAGGTATAAAGATGCACCTCTTCAAACGTGAGATAATCGATTAAGAAATACGTAAGCAGCGCAGTTGATAAGAATATTCCGGTTGACGCTTCAGCTCCATATAATAAATAGTGATGCGCTGCAAAGCTTAAAATATTTAGTTGCAACATAATGGCACCAATAAGATACAGCCACATTTTAGCATCAATACGACCGCCCCAAAGCTGAGGATTTTCTAATCTTCCTAAATAAAAATCGGCAAAAAAAGAAGATTTTACCGGAGGACTTGGCAACACTAAAACCAATGAAAAAACGAGTCCAAAAGTAACAGCCCCTGCCAAACCATACCACCGTGTTTCGTAGAGCCAATTCCATGGCAAAACATTAAAATAACACAGCAATAACCATGATAATACTACTGTAAACAACACAAAAATCCCATTGAGGCGATAGTTCAATTTTTCAGTTGAATTGGGCTTTGTAGCATAACCTACCACCCATCGGCCGGGCATAGCAGCATTGAGAACAAAAACAAAAAGATACACGACAAGTGGTGTAAAAAAACCGGCTATTTTTTCCATAGTTAAGAATTGAAATATCAAGGTGCTTAAAATTATAGAGTATTCGTCCAACTATTTAAGTTCAAATAAAATTCATCGGCAAATTTTCCAAAAAGAAAGTAGTGTTATTTTTTTAAAAACATTACAATCACAATTGTTTCGTCTTTGTTTTTTTGAATATAAAAAAAACATGATATATTTAATCTGTTTCTTGCTAACTTTCAATAATTTAATTAACACCTATGAAGAATTTAAAATACGCACTTTCAATACTTACTACTTTCGGACTTTCTGCATTAGCTATGGCTCAATCTTCTTTAGGTTCTTCTAGCGGTGGAGGTGGCGCTCCGATTGACGGAGGCATTACCCTTTTAGTGGGTGGTATTGCCGGCTATGGAGTGAAAAAACTTAGAGACAATCACAAAAAAGTAACTGCACAAAAAGAAGTTTAATTCGTTTCATTTTCAGTAATTTTTTAGCTCTGGATGTCTGCAAGAAAACAACCGTTTTCCTTTGAAGAAGTGTCGTTTTTTTTAAAGGTTATTTTCGTTTATGGCTGTTGGAAGGCATTACATGCCTACCTATGGAGAACCCCTGAAAGCATGTATGCATGGCAAGCCAAACTGGAAGACTATGGCGGACTTTATGCCAATCTTACTTGCCGCATACTTCGCCTACTAGGGTTTCCTTCCTATGCTGATGGAACTACTATAAACATTACACCACAACATTATACTTGGGTTGCAGAACATTGTTTAGCGATACCGGCAATGTTCGTTTTCGGATTTTCGATGTTGTTGTTTAAGGGCAAGGCAAAAGATAAAGCTTGGTTTATTCCATTAGGCATACTCGTTATTTTTTTACTTAATCTTTTTCGGTTGGTTTCCCTCTCCATATTGATGACTCAATTATCGGAAACCACATATCAAGTCTACCATCGGTACGTATTCTTAGTCATAACTTATGGCGCTATTTTATGGATGGTGTTTTGGTGGATGGATAGAGTAATGAAAGAGCCTGAATAGGAGTGTCAGAGCATTTAATAATTTTGGTGTAACGTCAGATACTCCTTCATCTTTTTTCGCAATGTCGCTACATAATTGGCATCCGTTTGATTCAACAAATTGTTTTCCTCGTTTGGATCTTTGCGCACATCAAACAACTCTTCTTTTCTACTCACCGTATTAAAGTAATAGATGAAAAGCTTATTGCCATTATGATGTATCATGGCATAATCATTACTTACTGAGTGAAACGTAAATTCCGGAAACGAATCACGTAGCAATGATGTTCCTTCCCAAGTACTTGGCATCGGCAATCCTAAGCGATCAATAATTGTAGGCGCAATGTCAGACTGTTCTGCGAAGTCGCGCTTGTTATAATGCACAGAAGTATCTTTGTCGTAAAATAAAATCGGAATATGAATCTCTTCGTTATATACATTTTTTATATGCCCATAAGTTCCGCGTTCACCAAGGGATTCACCATGATCGGCCGTAATCACCACAATACTATTATCCAAATATCCCTTTGCTTTCAACTCCTTAAAAATCTTTTCTAAAGTATGATCAGCTGCCAGTACACCATTGTCGTAGTTATTTCGATAAGGAACTGGCTCCCATTCAACAGAGGCGGGTGTCCAACGAACAAATTCAGGATGTTTTGTTCCGGCATAATGTACCGACATTAAATGCAAATAGAAAAATGCAGGCTTGTCTTTAAAAGGTTCCACTTTATTCAAACCTTCGAACAACAAGTTATCATCGCACACATATTTTTTCGAATATCTTCCATCGAAATATAAATCGATATCCTTTCCATAAAAATATTGCATGTCGTACCAATTGGCATGATCACCTGAAAGAATGTAATTGACTTGATAGCCCTGATCTTTCAACACTTCGGAAAGCGAATAATTGTGATAGGCTAAATTGTAAGCCGGCTTACCGCGCAGAATACTCAATATACCCGGAAACGAAGCAGAAGATGTAGAAAAGGCATACTCAATCTTTTGCAATTTCTTTTCATTATAGAGTTGTTGTAAGAACGGAGAGGTATTACGGGAATAACCGTATAGACTCAACTCGTCTGCCCGCAAGGCATCCACAATAATCAGAATAACATTCGTTTTGTTGAATTGTACCTGTTTGGGGTAATTCGCTCGAACAGTAGCGGGTTCTTTATAATTAGCAAAATGAAACATCCCCATGTATTGTGTCTCCCCAAATATCATGGTGGCAATAGGTTCGTGCGCTCCTTGCAAGCGTTGCAATGGTGTTGCTCGGATATACATCACAACGAGCGCTATTAAAAACACAGCAAACAATAGGAGATCTGTTCGTTTACTTTTTTTATCGGTTTTACTATATACACTCACTGATTTTCGCATGTATTCTCTTAGTGCAGCATGGCTGTGTGGCAATAGGGTATAGATAAAGCGGGCCAATACAAGCATAAGTATTAACAAGCCTATGCCTACACCCCAAGCAACATTTTGATGAATGCCTGCGAGTGCTAAAACAGCATCAAAGCTTTTTAAATGGCTATACAATACTTTAAAAGGCAAGACTCCCACACCTTGTTTCTTTCCCATTAGCACTATGCAATAAAAAATACTCAAGAAGAAAACAAAAAACGACCAAAGCAAGGCATAGAGGGCATTAAAAAGAGATTTAAGTTTATTTGACGAAAGATAAGATGTGGCCAAACCGAGCGCCAGTAAAACAAACATCCCCGATGAGATTACCATTAGGTGATAGATGATAATTTTATAGTAAAACCAATACCTGAATTTGTAATAGAGGATAAACAAGAATGCCAACAAGTAAACAGAAATAATAAAACGTAAAAATCTCATATTGTTAGCGTTGGTTCGTAATAGTAGGAAAATTTACGCAAAGCAATTTGGCTTTATGGGGGAAGAACAAGCCGCCAATTTTCTTGAAGTTATGTTGTCGGGTTTTATTTGCCGGCATACTCTTTTTTATAAATCTCCAACAAAATCAAAAAGTATGAAATTAAAAGTGGACCGAAAATAATCCCAATAAAGCCGAACAAATCTAAGCCTACTATCACCCCGAAAAAAGTGATGAGCGGATGCGTATCTCCTAATTTTTTCTGTACTACAAAACGAAACACATTATCGACATTGGTAATCACAATTGCCCCATATAAGAAGAGACCGATTCCTTGCCAGTGCAAACCATTGAAATATAAATACACACTCAACGGCACCCATATAATAAGTGTTCCTACCAAAGGTAGAATAGAAAACAAACCGGTGATTACCGCCCAAAACAAAACTTGATCCATCCCAAAAATCAAATAGCCGATACACGCGAAAATAGCTTGTAGCGTAGCCAGCACAGGAATACCAACGGCATTAGAAACAGTTTGTGTATTGAGCTCTTTGGCAAGAAGAAGCGTATTGTCGTTATGAAATGGGGAATTCTCCAACACTATTTTCTCCATCACACTCCCTTCCATCAACATAAAATACAGCACAAAATAAAGAACTGCCACTTGTGTTACCGAATTCAATGCGCCTGATAAAATAGTAGGAATAATTCGTGCACCGGTTTCTGTAAGTTTTTGAATGGTATCGTTCGACAATATATCTATTCCA
>ENA-UOYA01005038-UOYA01005038.1-activated-sludge-metagenome-genome-assembly--contig:-NODE-5038-length-10680-cov-6.175059_pt1 | contig 10680 bp, 9 predicted proteins | sample MGYA00238163_ERZ764804 | MGnify/ENA primary metagenome ERZ764804 (study PRJEB28919, sample SAMN05720223) | activated sludge metagenome | isolation source: Anaerobic digester | place: Hong Kong...
GTCTTCTCGATCGACTCGATCCTCACGGCCGTGGGCATGACCGATCATCCGCCGATCATGGTCACCGCGGTGATCGTGGCGGTCACCGTGATGATGCTGGCCGCCGATCCCCTGGCCAAGTTCATCCACGACAACCCCACCGTGGTGATGCTGGCGCTCGGCTTCCTGCTGATGATCGGCGCCGTGCTCATCGCCGACGGCTTCGGCGTCCATGTGCCCAAGGGCTACATCTACGCCGCCATGGCTTTCTCGGCCCTGGTCGAGGGCCTGAACATGGCCTCGCGTCGCGCCCACCGCGTGAAGGGCGGCGGGTCGGACAGCTCGCACTAGCGCACGGACGCCCAGGGCCTGGACAGCAGCGAGGCGCAGTTGATCAGGCCCACCAGCGAATAGGTCTGGGGGTAGTTCCCCCAGAGCTCGGCGCCGTCGAAGCTGATGTCCTCGGACAGCAGGCCCGCGGCCGTTCGGCGCGAGAGCATTTCGTCGAACAGGGCGCGGGCCTCGTCGGCCCGTCCCGACATGTGCAGGGCCTCGATCAGCCAGAAGGTGCAGATGTTGAACGCCGTCTTGGGCTCGCCGAAGTCGTCGGGGAGGGCGTAGCGCATCATGTAGGGGCCGCGGCGCAACCCCGCCTCCAGGGCCGCGAGCGTGGCCTTCATGCGCGGATCGTCGGGCGGCAGGAAGCGGATGTCGACCAGCTGCAGCAGGCTGGCGTCCAGGGTGTCGCCGTCGAAGCAGGCCGAGAACCGGCCGAGCCCCGCGTTGTAGGCCCGCGCCTCGATGGCGGCCCGCACGATGTCGGCCTTGCCGTTCCAGTAGCGCGCGCGTTCCGCCAGGCCGAGTTGCGCGGCCGCATTGCCCAGCCGGTCGCAGGCCGCCCAGCACATGGCCGAGGAATAGGTGTGCACCGCCTCGCGGCCGCGAAACTCCCAGAGGCTGGCGTCCGGCTGGTCATGCAGCAGAAAGGCCCGTTCCCCGACCGGCTCCAGGGCGCGGAAGTCGTCCACCGTCGCCGGGCGCAGGAGGCGCTGGTCGAAGAAGGCCTGGACGCTGGAGAGGATGATCTGGCCGTAGACGTCGTGCTGCAGATGCTGGTGGGCCTGGTTGCCGATCCGCACCGGCCCCATGCCCCGGTAGCCGCGCAGGTGTCGCGCGGTCCGCTCGTCCAGGCCGGGTTCCAGGCCGACGCCGTAAACCGGCTGGATGTGGTGGCCCTTGGCCTCATCGACCAGGTTGCGCAGATAGCCGAGATAGTTCTCCAGGAGGTCCGCCGCGCCCAGCCGGTTCAGCGCCTGGACCACGTAATAGGCGTCGCGCAGCCAGCAGTAGCGATAGTCCCAGGTCCTGGCCGGTTCGCCGTCGGCCGCGTGTTCGGGGATCGAGGTGGTCAGGGCCGCCACGATGGCGCCTGTCTCCTCATAGGCGCACAGCTTGAGGGTGATGGCCGCGCGGATCACCGCCTCCTGCCACTCCAGCGGCACCGAAAGGGTCCGCACCCAGGCGCGCCAGTAGTCGGTGGTCTCCTCCAGCATGCGGTGGCAGGTGGCCGAGACGTCGCCGTTGAACGGCTCGTCGGGACCCAGGAACATCGACAGCGGCTTCTCCAGGCGGAACAGGCGCTCGCTCTCGATGTGCGAGACCGGGCAGTCGGTGGTCAGCCTCAGCGTCGCCTCGCCGCCGACATAGCGGATGTGGTTCGAGCCCGAGGTGGTGTCCGCCGCCCGCTCGCCCCAGTCCCGGGCCGGCTTCAGGCGGATGCGGATGCGCGGCGCCCCGTGCAGCGGCCGGATCAGGCGGATGAAGGCCAGGGGGCGGTAGATGCGGCCGAACTGGCGATAGCGCGGCGCGAAGTCGAGGATCTCCAGCGACGCCCCCGACGTGTCGGTCAGCTCGGTGCGCAGGATCGGGGTGTTGCGCAGATAGGCCTGATGCACGTGGGCGAGGCCGTCCACCTCCACCGACCAGAGGCCTGTCGCCTTGGAATCGCCCGGATCGCGGTCGTTCAAGAGGGCGCAGAAGACCGGATCGCCGTCGACCCTCGGGGCGCAGGCCCAGACGAAGCGGCCCTGACGATCGATCAGGGCGCTCGCCAGGCAGTTGCCCACGGGAAACAGGTCGAGGGTTTGGGTCACAGGGCGCCTCCTTCCAAAGGCGCGCGTCGTTGCGCCGCCCCTTGTGCTCTGCGGCGCAAGAACGTCTCTTAGCCGTGTTTCGATCCGCTTCGAGTCGCATGTTGACGAACCCGCCGGCGGCGCTCAGGGAGCCTCAATGATCCGGTCTCGTCGCGCGCGAATCGTCGCCACCCTCGGTCCAGCCAGTTCTGCGCCCGCCAAGGTGGTCGCCTTGGCGCGGGCCGGCGCCGACGTCTTCCGCGTCAACTTCAGCCACGGGACCCATGCGGTTCACGCCAGGACGATCGCCGCGGTCCGCGCCGCCGAGGCCGAGATCGGCCGTCCGCTGGCGGTTCTGGCCGACCTCCAGGGCCCCAAGCTGCGCCTGGGCGATTTCGCGGACGGCGCCGTGGCGATCCGCCCGGGCCAGGACTTCCGCATCGATTCCGACAAGACGCCGGGCGACGCCTCCCGCGTCTGCGTGCCGAACAAGGAGGTCTTCGCCGCGCTGAAGGTCGGCGCCGACATCCTGCTCGACGACGGCAAGGTGCGCCTCAAGGTGCTCGAGCATGGGCCGGACTTCGCCCGCACGCGGGTCGAGGTCGGCGAGCGGCTCTCGAACCACAAGGGCCTGAACCTGCCGGGCCTCACCATTCCGATCCCGGCCTTGACGGCCAAGGACCGCAAGGACCTCGCCTTCGCGCTCGAGCAGGGCGTCGACTGGGTGGCCCTGTCCTTCGTCCAGCGGGCGTCCGACATGGCCGAGCTGCGCCAGCTGGTCCAGGGCAGGGCCGGCGTCCTGGCCAAGATCGAAAAGCCCGCCGCCCTGGACGCCCTGGACGAGATCCTCGACCTGTCCCAGGCGGTCATGGTCGCCCGCGGCGACCTGGGCGTCGAGCTGGCGCCCGAGGACGTGCCGGTCGCCCAGAAGCTGCTGGTCCGCGCCGCGCGCCAGCGCGGCCTGCCGGTGATCGTCGCGACCCAGATGCTGGAGTCCATGATCCACGCCCCGACGCCGACCCGGGCCGAGGCCTCCGACGTGGCCGGGGCGGTCTACGAGGGGGCCGACGCCGTCATGCTGTCGGCCGAGACGGCGGCCGGCGACTTCCCGCTCGAGGCCGTCTCGATCATGGACCGCATCATCAGCCGGGTTGAGCGCGATCCCCGCTGGCCCCAGCTGATGCGCGCCGAGTCGCCGCACGACGAGTCCGACGTCGACGCCCTGGTCGCCGCCGCGGGCAAGGCGGCCGAGGCCAGCGACATCGCCTGTCTCGCGGCCTTCACCACCACCGGCCAGACCGCCATGCGGCTGTCGCGCGAACGCCCGCTCCAGCCTACCCTGGCGCTCACCGCCAGCATCCCCGCCGCGCGACGGCTGTGCCTGGCCTGGGGCGTCGAGCCGCGGGTCGTGGCCCAGCCCGACGATCCCGAGGCGCTCGCCCGCTTGGCCGTCGAGACCGCGGTCTCCAGCGACCTCGCCCCGCCTGGGCGCCGCATTCTGATCCTGGCCGGGCTGCCCATGGGTTCCCCCGGCGCAGCCAACATTCTGCGCATCGCTCACACCCCGCGCCGCTGACCGCGCGACGCCGCAGCGCGCCAATTTTACACCTTTTCCGCGTAGGCGGCTTGAAGCGCAGCCCGGCGCGGCGCGTTATGGGCGTGTCATGATCGAGGCCTTCGAGACCCAGGGCGCGGCGTCGGCCGCCGCCGCCGCCGAGATTGAGCGCGCCCTGCGGACCGCGATCGCCCAGAGGGGCCGTGCGGTGTTCGTCGGTACAGGGGGGCGCACGCCGGCCGCCGTCTATGAGCGTCTGCGCAACGCGGATCTCGACTGGTCCAGGGTGACCGTCACCCTGTCGGACGACCGCTGCGTCGGCCCGGACGCCCCGGAGTCCAACGCCCGCCTGGTCCAGCAGCATCTCCTCCTCGGCGAGGCGGCGGCCGCCCGCTTCGAGCCCCTGTGGACCCCCTCGGCCAGCCCCGAGGCGGCGGCGCTCGCCGTCGAGCCGGTGATCCACGGCCTGATGCCCTTCGACGTGGTGTTGCTGGGCATGGGCGAGGACGGCCATGTCGCCTCTCTGATTCCCGGCGACCCCAAGCTTGGCGAGGCCATGGCGCCCGACGCCGCGCGCGCTGTCGTGGGCGTGCCGTCGGGGATCGGGTCGCCGCCGCTGCCGCGGGTCAGCCTCACCTTTTCCGCCCTGCTGCGCGCCCGCCTCGTCCTGGTGCTGGTGTCCGGCGAAGCCAAGCACGAGGTCGTGCGAAGGGCCCAGGCGGGCGCCGACCTGCCGGTCTCCGCCCTGCTGTCCCAGACCGCCGTGCCCGTCCGCGTCCTCTGGTCGCCCTGATTATTCCGGGAAGGATCCGCCCATGCACCCCGTCGTCGCCGAAGTCACCGCGCGCATCGTCGAGCGCAGCCGCGACGCCCGCGCCGCCTATCTCGAACAGGTCGAGGCCGCGCGCCACGCCGGGCCCGGCCGGGCCAAGCTGTCCTGCGCCAACTTCGCCCACGCCTTCGCCGCCAGCGCCGACGGCGACAAGGCGCGCATGCGCAACCCGGCCGCGCCGAACGTCGCCATCGTCTCGGCCTACAACGACATGCTCTCGGCCCATCAGCCGCTGGAGCGCTTTCCCGACATCATCCGCCAGGCGGCGCGCGAAGCCGGGGGCACGGCCCAGTACGCCGGCGGGGTTCCGGCCATGTGCGACGGCGTCACCCAGGGCCGCCCGGGCATGGAGCTGTCGTTGTTCTCGCGGGACGTCATCGCCATGGCCACGGCGGTGGCGCTGACGCACGACGCCTTCGACTCGGCGCTGATGCTCGGCGTCTGCGACAAGATCGTCCCGGGCCTCTTCATCGGGGCGGCGACCTTCGGCCATCTGCCGGTGATCTTCGTGCCGGCCGGGCCGATGACCTCGGGGATCTCGAACAGCGAGAAGGCGCGGGTCCGCGGCCTCTACGCCGAGGGCAAGGCCACCCGTGACGAGCTGCTCGATTCCGAGATGAAGTCCTATCACGGGCCGGGCACCTGCACCTTCTACGGCACCGCCAACTCCAACCAGATGATGATGGAGATGATGGGCCTGCACCTGCCGGGGGCGGCGTTCGTCACGCCGAACACGCCTCTGCGCGACGCCCTGACCGCCGCCGCGCCGAAGCGGGCTGTCGAGATCGGCTGGGGAACCAACGCCTATACGCCCATGGCCGAGGTGGTCGACGCCAAGAGCCTGGTCAACGCCGTCCAGGGGCTGCTGGCCACCGGCGGATCGACCAACCACACCCTGCATCTGATCGCCATGGCGCGGGCGGCGGGGATCATCCTCACCTGGGACGACATGGACGCCCTGTCCCAGGTCACGCCCCTGGTGGCGCGGGTCTATCCGAACGGCTCGGAGGATGTGAACGCCTTCCATGCGGCCGGCGGCATGGCCTTCGTCATCCGCCAGCTGCTCGATGCGGGCCTCGCCCATGACGACGTGGTCACCGTGGCGGGGGGCGGCCTGCGGCTCTATCAGCGCGAACCCTTCCTCGAGGACGGCCGCCTGGTCTGGCGCGAGGGCGCGAGCGCCTCGCTGAACGCCGACATCCTGCGCCCGGCCGACGATCCCTTCCAGGCCGAAGGCGGCCTGCGCGTGCTCGGCGGCGGCCTCGGCCGGGCCGTCATCAAGACCTCCGCCGTCAAGCCGCAGCACAGGATCATCGAGGCACCCGCGCGGGTCTTCGACGACCAGGAATCGGTGCTCGAGGCGTTCCGCCGGGGAGAACTCGAACGCGACTTCGTGGCGGTGGTGCGCTTCCAGGGGCCCATGGCCAACGGCATGCCGGAACTCCACAGCCTGACGCCCACCCTCGGCGTCCTGCTGGACCGCGGCTTCAAGGTGGCCCTGGTCACCGACGGCCGCATGTCGGGCGCGTCCGGCAAGGTGCCCGCCGCAATCCACGTCACGCCCGAGGCATGGGCCGGCGGGCCACTGGCGCGGGTGCGCGACGGCGACGTCATCCGCCTGGACGCAGAGGCCGGCGTGCTGGAGATCAAGGTCGAGCCGGCCGAATTCCAGGCCCGCCCGCCGGCGTCTCGCCCCGCCTCGCCGGGGGGCTTCGGACGCGAGCTCTTCGCCCATATGCGCCGCGCGGCCGGACCGGCCGACGCGGGCGCCTGCACCCTGTTCGGAGACGCCGCGTGAGGGATGAGATCCATGGCCTGGTCGGCGACATCGGCGGCACCAACGCGCGCCTCGCCCTGCTGGACGAGGACGGTCGACTGCGGGACCCGCGGAACCTGCGCTGCGCCGACTATCGCTCTCTGGCGGACCTCGTCGGCGACTACCTCAAGGCCGTGGCCGGGCGGCGCTGTCCGCCCCGAGCCGCCCTGGCGGTCGCCGGCCCGGTGATCGGCGGCGAGACCGCATTCACCAATCTCGACTGGACGGTGTCCGAGATCGAGCTCCTGGGCGCCTTCCCCTTCGAGGCGGTCAACCTGATCAACGACTTCGCCGCCCAGGCCATGGCCGCCCCCGTGCTCGAGGCCGACGACCTGCGCCATGTCGGCCCCGAGGTCCACGGCGACGCCGCCGCGCCGGTCGCGGTGCTCGGCCCGGGCACCGGCTTCGGCGTCGCGGGCCTCGTGCGTTCGGACCTCGTGGAGCTGCCGCTGGCCACCGAGGGGGCCCACTCGGCCTTCGCGCCCTGCGACGAGGTCGAGGTCGAGATCTGGCGCCGCCTCAAGGCGAAGTACGGCCGCGTGTCCAAGGAAAGGATCCTGTCCGGCGCCGGCCTCTACGATCTCTACCTGGCGCTCGCCGACATCGAGGGCGCCGCGGCTTCCCTGCCGGACCAGGAGGCCGTCACGGCCGCCGCCGCCTCGGGCGAGGGCCTCGCCGTCGCGACGGTCGACCGCTTCTGCGAGATCCTGGGGTCGGTGGCGGGGGATCTCGCCCTGGTGCTCGGGGCCCGTGGCGGCGTCTTTATCGGCGGCGGAATCGCCCCAAAGTTGATCGACAGTCTGGTTTCCGGTGGATTCCGTCGGCGTTTCGAGGAAAAGGGAAGGTTAACGGATTACGTTCGGGCCATCCCCACGGCTGTGATCCTGCATCCTTACGCCGCCCTGCTTGGCGCGGCGCGCGAACTGAAACGACAGGAAGGCCTTCGGCTTTGACGCTTGAAGATATTCTGCGGCTCGCGCCGGTCGTGCCGGTGCTGACCATCGAGGACGAGGCCCACGCCGAGCCCCTCGCGCGCGCCCTGGTTGCAGGCGGCCTCTACGCCCTCGAGGTGACGCTGCGCACGCCCGCCGCCATCGCCGCCATCCGCCGGATGAGCGTCGTGGACGGCGCGGTGGTCGGGGCGGGCACCGTCACCACGGCCTCCGCGCGCCAGGCCGTGGCCGATGTCGGCGCCCGCTTCGCCGTCAGTCCGGGCCTCATTCCCGGCGAGACTCCGGCCGGACCCGTGCCCCTGCTGCCGGGCGTCGCCACGGCCACCGAGCTGATGGTCGGCCTCGCCGCGGGCTTCACCCACTTCAAGCTCTTCCCCGCCAATGTCGCGGGCGGTCCGACCGCCCTGAAGGCTTTCGCCGGCCCCTTCGCCGAGGCGCGCTTCTGCCCCACAGGTGGTGTCGACGCGCAGACGGCCGAGGCCTATCTCGCCCTGCCGAACGTCGTCTGCGTGGGCGGCAGCTGGGTGGCGCCGGCCGACGCGGTGCGGGCCGGCGACTGGGCCCGGATCACCGAACTGGCGCGCGCCGCCGTCCGGCTGGGCGCGGGGCGGAGCTGAGCCGATGCGCAAGGAGACCTTCTGGGCGCGCGTGGTCCTGCTGCTCGCCGTGATCGCCGGGGCCAGCTACATGCTCAGCTGGGACCAGGGCCTGCCGGACGCCGTTTCCACCGTCTGGAAGGGCGCGGGGGTCAGCCTGCTGGCCGTCTACGCCGCCATGCGGGCGCAAAGCCTCGATGGCTGGATGCTCTTTGCGATCATGGCCCTTGGCGCGTTGGGCGACGTTCTGCTCGAGACTTCAGGCCTGACGGTGGGCGCGGTCGCCTTCCTGTGCGGTCATCTCGTCGCCATCGCCCTTTACCTGCGCCATCGCCGCGGCGCGCTCAGCCCCAGCCAGAAGCTGCTGGCCCTCGTGCTGGTCCCCGCCACCGTGGTGATCGCCTGGCTGCTCCCCGCCGACCGTGGCTTCGCCCCGGGCGTCGCGCTCTACGCCACCGGCCTGTCGGTGATGGCGGCGACGGCCTGGACCAGCCGCTTCTCGCGCGCCCGGGTCGGGCTCGGGGCGGTGATGTTCCTGGTGTCGGACCTGTTGATCTTCGCCCGCGTGGGCCCTCTGGCCGGGGTCTCGTGGATCGGCGTGGCGGTCTGGACTCTCTATTTCCTGGGCCAGTTCCTGATCTGCATCGGCGTCGCCGGGGCGCTCACCCGCTGGACGTCGCGCGAAGCGCCGGACCTGGCTCAGGCGCCCGGCGCCCCCGCCTGACGCGGCATGCCGATGTAGCCCAGGGCCGAGGCGCGGTGCAGGGTCTGGGCCCGCCCGCTGGCGCCCAGCTTGACGGCGGCGTTCTGCAGGTGGAACCGCACGGTCGCGTGGGCCACGTGGATGATCTGGCCGATCTCCTGGTCGGTCTTGCCGGCCGCGGCCCATTTCAGGCACTGGATTTCGCGCCGGGTCAGGCGCACCGGCGGACCGCCCGCGTCCTCGTGATAGGCCGCCATCAGGCGCAGCACCGCATAGTGCAGCTCGGCCGCCCGCTCGGCGAAGACCTGCGGCAGGTCCGGCCGCGAGGCCGTCCCCGCCCAGACCACCGATCCGATGACGCCGCCGGGAAGGTGGGCGGGGGCGATGACCGCCGCGCCCACGCCGAACGACTCCGCCGCCGACCGGACGGGGATCGATTCCAGGCGCGGCGCCGGCCGCCAGGTCGCAAAGCGCCCCCCTGTGTAGAAGAACGGCTCGGCCGTGTAGCGCGACGCCAGGACGAAGGGCGCGCGCAGGGCGAAGCCCCGGTCCTTCCAGTATTCCAGCTTGGGGTCGATCCATTCGAAAACGGTCTCGGCCAGCGGCCTCCCGTCGGGCCCCAGCATCGGCTCCGGGCTCGATATGTCGGCGGCGACGGCGATGTAGGGCAGACCGATCTCGCGCCCCAGGTCGCGCACTCGCCCGGCCAGGGGAAGGATCCACTCGGCCTGCGGGCCGGCGGCGGCGAAGGCCGTCTTATGGATCAATGCCGACATGGCGCCCCTGCCTATTAGTTCCGATAGCTTGTGCAGCCCCTGGCCCTCGCGCAAGGTCGCGGGCGCCACAGGCGCCGGAAAACGGGCGCCGTAGGGGGAGGAGTTTCGAAGCCCATGGATCTGGATCTGACCGCCGAGGACCTGGCGTTCCGCGACGAGGTGCGCGCCTTTCTCGACGCCGCCCTGACGCCCGAGCTGCGCGAGGCCGGCCGCCGGATGACCAGCGTCTTCTGCGACAAGAAATACAGCCTGCCCTGGCAGAGAATCCTGCACGCCAAGGGCTGGGTCGCCCCGAGCTGGCCCAGGGAGTACGGCGGCACGGGCTGGAACGAGACCCAGCGGGCGATCTTCTCGGCCGAGTGCGTGCGCGCCGGCGCGCCGGGCCTTGCGCCCATGGGCCTGCGCATGGTCGGCCCGGTCATCATGCGCTACGGCACGCCCGAGCAGAAGGCGCACTACCTGCCCCGCATCCTGTCGGGCGAGGACTACTGGTGCCAGGGCTACTCCGAGCCGGGTTCGGGCTCCGACCTCGCCAGCCTGCAGCTTCGCGCCACCTCCGACGGCGACCACTATGTGCTGAACGGCAGCAAGATCTGGACGACCCACGCCCACTGGGCCAACCGCATGTTCTGCCTCGTGCGCACCTCGACCGAGGGCAAGCCCCAGGCCGGCATCACCTTCCTGCTGCTCGACATGCAGTCGCCGGGCGTCCGCGTCGACCCGATCATCACCCTGGCCGGCGAGCACGAGGTCAACCAGGTCTTCTTCGACGACGTCCGCGTGCCCAAGGCCAATCGCCTGGGCGAGGAGAACCAGGGCTGGACCGTCGCCAAGTACCTGCTGGAGTTCGAGCGCGGCGGCGGTTCCGCGCCCGGGCTGATGGTGGGGCTCGACCGCGCCCGCGCCTCGGCGCAGATCGAGTTCGGCGACCATGGCGGCGCCTATATGGACGATGCGCACTACCGCCGGCGGATGGCCGAGGCCGAGATCGGCATCCAGGCCATCGACATCTCCGAGCGCCGCGTGCTCAGCGCCCTCGCGTCCGGCCAGAATCCTGGCGCGGCCTCGTCCATGCTCAAGGCCCAGGGCGCCGAGGCGGTCCAACGGGTGGACGAACTGGCCCTCGACGCCATCGGCGTCTATGGCGCGGTCAGCCAGCCCGAGGCCCGCGAGGCCGGCTCCAACATTGCGCCGGTCGGCCCGACCCACGGTCTGACCGCCATGGCGCGCTATCTCAACGACCGCGCCTCGACGATCTACGGCGGGTCCAATGAGATCCAGCGCGACATCATCGCCAAGGCCGTGCTCGGCCTCTGAGGCTTCACACGCCGTCCGACA
>ENA-UOYA01005046-UOYA01005046.1-activated-sludge-metagenome-genome-assembly--contig:-NODE-5046-length-10661-cov-5.667075_pt1 | contig 10661 bp, 10 predicted proteins | sample MGYA00238163_ERZ764804 | MGnify/ENA primary metagenome ERZ764804 (study PRJEB28919, sample SAMN05720223) | activated sludge metagenome | isolation source: Anaerobic digester | place: Hong Kong...
GCTTCCAAGGGATGCTATTGTCATGTCAATACCTGTGGATTGTTCTCTCTTTTTTACGTCGACCTTACCATCCTTGATGATAAACATGGCATCTCCAGGCGCACCCTCCCTAACAATTGCGGTGTTGGGTGGGTATACGCGCTCCTTCAGCCTGCTTTCCAACTTCTGGAGCTCATCCGGACTAAGCGACTTGAATAGTTCCGTGTTTTTAAGGCACATCATCTTATCAGTGCAGGTATTCACCTTCCAAACCTCCTGTTTCTGTGCTGATAGCTCCTTATAGCCCTCAAGAAATCGATCTTCCTGAAGACAGGCCAAAGGGCATCACAAAAGTAGAATTCACTGTAAGCGCTCTGCCAAAGTAGAAAACCGCTTAAACGGATTTCGCCGCTCGTCCTTATAATGAGGTCGGGGTCTGGTATACCATTTGTGTAAAGATTGCTCGTAATATCCTCAGTAGTGATGCTGTTCGCCAATTCCTCAATACTATCAACCTGTTTTTCTCTTATGGCCTTTCTTACGGCCTCCACTATCTCTTCCCTTCCTCCGTATCCTATTGCAATATTCAGTATATGGTTCGTGTGGTTCTGTGTGGACATCTCCGCATTTTTTATTACCGATTTCAGTGATTCCGGCAATGCATCGATCTTGCCCAATGCTTTGATTTTAAAACCGTTCCTTTTTATAACGGGGCTCTTGGCAAGTTCCACTATCTTATCCTGTATTACGTTAAGCAACGCCTCAACCTCTTCTTTGTCTCTTCGAATATTTTCAGTTGAGAAGACCCATATTGTAATAATCTTTATACCCAAGTCAGCGCACCATTGCAATACATCATCCAGTTTTTTTGCGCCGAGCTTATGACCCATCGTCAAATCCTCATAGCCCATCTCCTTTGCATATCTCCTGTTGCCATCGAGGATTAGACCAAGATGGGTAGGCATCTTATTCTTCCTTACGCCCTTCTCGAGAAGTTTTTCATACGAATAATACAACAATCTTTTAATAGGCATATGTAGATTATAATGCATTTTTTAACAAAATGACATGAATTTGTGAATAGCTATGAATATTGGGCATTGCAGAAAAGATAAAACTCTTGGGGTTTTTCATTTATTGGCATCTTAATTGGCGCTATCAATGAATTTTCCTTCCCATTTTGCAATAACAACCGTTGCAAGGCAGTTCCCGATTACATTTGTTGCTGTTCGTGCCATGTCCATAATCGCATCGACGCCAAGGATAATGGCTACTGCCTGAACCGGTAGATCAAATGATGCAAGCGTACCTGTTAACACAATAAGCGATGCACGCGGAATGCCCGCCGCCCCTTTGCTGGAAAGAATCAGCGTGAGGCCCATAAGCAACTGCTGGCCAACAGAAAGCTCAATTCCGGCTGCCTGGGCTGCAAAAACAGATGCCAGTGACAGATACAGGGTAGTTCCGGCAAGGTTAAAGCTGTACCCTGTCGGGATAACAAATGAAACGATGCGCCTTGGCACACCGAGTGCCTCCATGGCCTCCATTGCCCTGGGGAGTGCTGCCTCAGAACTTGTTGTTGAGAATGCAATCACAGCAGGCTCTTTGACGGCAGAGACAAAACGCCTTATAGGTACTTTAAATATAAGCGCCACAGGCAGTAGTATCAAAACAATAAAGATGATTATGCCTGCATAAAGCGATAAGATAAGCAAGCCGAGATGTAAAAGGACGGAAATACCCTTGCTGCCGATAACAGCCGCTATCGCAGCGCCAACGCCTATGGGAGCATAATACATTACTATACCGGTATATTTGAACATGGTTTCAGAGAGGGCACTGCAGAAATCAAGGATGGGCTTGCCTTTCTCCTTTATAAGCGTAAGTGCGATAGCAAAAAGGATTGAGAATACCACCACCTCGAGCACATCACCCCTTACGGCAGAATCAAAAACATTATCAGGAAAGATATTTAATACCGAGTCGAGAAGTCCATGGTGTTTCACTGTCAAACCGGCAGGCATACTGGTGCCTGCATCAAGCCGGACACCTGCACCGGGCTTTATGATATTAACAACGACAAGGCCGATGAAAAGCGCAAGGGTCGTAACAACCTCAAAATATATGAGGGATTTCATCGCCATTCTCCCGACCGCCTTCAAATCACCATGTCCGGCAATACCAACGACAAGAGTTGAAAATATAATGGGCACGATGATTGTCTTTACCATCCTGATGAAAATCTGACCGAGGAATTCAAGATTGCTGCCGAAAGCTGGAAATGAATAGCCAATAGCAAGGCCAACGGCCATGCCTATGAAAATAAGATTTGTTTGGTTTATTTTAATGCGTTTTCTCATGATTTATATTCATTTGATGATGGCTTACAGCAAAAAAAAAAAAAAAACGACAAAACATGATTACAACAATAATTAACCTATGATTCACTAAAAACTATTTTCAAGCCCTATCCGGACAGCTTTTTTAACGCCACATTTGCAGCCACAAGGATTGGGTCCCAAACCGTTGCAAAAGGTGGGGCATAGCCGAGGTCAAGCCTTGATACATCATCTATGGTCATCTTCCCATAAAGGCATGCGGCAAGCGTATCTATCCTGTGAGCAACACCCTCTTCGCCTACCATCTGGGCACCGAGAAGCCGTCTCGTAGCTTTGTCAACCACAAGGGTAATAATAATGGGTTTTCCTGCGGGATAAGCGCTGCTCCTTGACCTTCCTTTAACCGTTGACACCAGAAAATCGTATCCTTCTCGTTTTGCATCAATCGGCGAGAGCCCTGTGCGTGCCACTTCGAGGTCAAAGACCTTCGTAACCGCTGTTCCGACGACCCCTTCAAATGTACGATTCGCCCCTGCTGCATTTTCGCCGGCAATCCTGCCCTGTTTGTTTGCAGTCGTGCCAAGAGGTATGTACACCTTTTTGCCTGTTACAGTGTTCAACGCCTCGGCGCAATCACCTGCTGCATAGATATCCACAACATTTGTTCGGAGGTATTCATCAACCTTAACGGCACCGTTTACTCCGAGTTCAATGCCTGCATCCTTTGCAAGTTTTGTGTTAGGACGCGCCCCGATGGACAATATTGCAAAATCCGCTTCGAATTCACCCTTGTCGGTTATTACCTTTGCAATCTGTCCTTTCTGACCTTTAAAACCTTCAACTGATGTTTCCTTAAGGAGCCTCACCCCTTCTTTAATGACCTTTTCTTCCACAATACTTGTAATACTCGTATCCATTGTCCCCAAGACGCGGTCTAATCTCTCTATGACTGTGACCTCAATACCCCTTTTTCTCAAGGATTCACACATTTCCATGCCTATATAGCCACCGCCTACAATAACCCCTTTCATGGGTCGCCTCTCAACTCCGAAACGATTGACATAGAGGCATTCAGGAGAACCAACACAAACCTGGAATGCACCCCAGTCATCTATGAATTTTTTTATCTCTATACCATCCAAAAGTGTCCTTATCGTAAAAACATGCTGTAAATCAATACCGGGAATAGGTGGGATAACGGGCAAACCACCTGTAGCAATAACAAGCTTGTCATATGCAATGGATGATTCGGCACCGTTATCGAGATTTTTCACATTCACTTCCTTTTTATCTATGTCGATTGCCAAGGCTTCATGACGAAGCATCACCCTGATATCACGTTCTTCTTCAGCAACTTTTGGTGTTAGCGAAATAAGCTGATTAAAGTCTTTCACATCATCAGATATATAATATGGGAGACTACATGCACCATAAGATATAAAGTAGTCCTTCTCCAGCACAATGGCCTCGGCATCGGGTTTTATCCTCTTGTAACTGCTTGCAGCACTCATGCCCGATGCAACCCCGCCTATCACAACGAGTCTTTCCTTTCTGTTCATAAATTTACCTCTTTTGTTTATTGACGTTTTCTGTATGCGTTATGCGAACAGATTAATGCCTTGAAAAACAGACATTAAAGTCCCTTTTTCTCAAACCACCTGAACATGAAGACACCGCCCACTACAAAGACTACTATAACAATCCAGTGATTTATACCCAATATTTGGGGAATAGTGACCTTTCCAAAATCCCCCCACTTCAATACAGTTACCTTGAGAAAAGGATACATTTCCGCAAATATCCCTGCACCGGCAAGCATACCGAGAATACCCCAGATTGTATCCCACCTGCCTTCACCGAGACCTCCCAACTGAGTGCCGGGGCAATATCCGAGCAATCCCCATCCGATACCGAAGATAAGTCCACCGATGATGTTTCCTCCAAGAACAGTTGATTTCAAAGAGAGTTTTACGAGACCAATGTCCTTTAAAAGGTAGATACCTACCATCGCTACGAGTATAGAAGTAAACATAAATTTAACGATGGTCATATCTACAAGACGTAATGCCGCAATCTGTTTGTCGTAGCGGATCACGCGTCCTTTTTGAAGCAAAAAACCGAATATCATACCTGTTATCAATCCATAGACAAGCTCGCTCATTTTTTGCCACCTCCTTTGTAAAGGATATTAGCAACTATTACACCCCCGATAAAAAAGCATATCAAAGATATATAACCGCTGACTGCCAACTGAAGCGAACCGCTCAGTCCATGGCCGCTCGGTCACCCATCTGCAAGGCGCGCACCAAACATTGCAATGGCACCGCCCACAAAGGCCACAATGGCCCTTTTTACTTTGCTTGGCCCGAAATGTGACTCCCATGTATCCGGTACAGCCTGCCAACGGAAGGTTTTAGATGTGGTCGAAGAAATCAAAGACCCGATAAAAATACCCACAACAAAGAGAAACTGCCAGTCTATCTTGGGTAATTCTTTTTTGAAATACTCCATAGCACCTACCCGCTCCGGGCTGAACGCCTTTTCAATGAATCCGACAGAGCGAACAAATGTGGTCGATGCCCCTACATATTTTCCGGTAAACCAAACCGACAAAACAATGAGCAAACCTGTTAGGGCACCTGCCAGATATGGGCTCCAACCTTTCGGTTCTTGCCTTTCTTCCATTGTACACCTCCTCTTGTTTTTTGGTTCGTAGTTTATGGTTTATCGTTTCTTCGTCCCCAAACCCTAAAAGCCGTACCGTACTTCGAATATCGTCTGAAGAGGAACTTCAAAAATGCTAATTTTGTTTCCGCTTTTGCTATGAGCTATGAGCCATGAGCTGCCTTTTCAAGTCTGATGCTAAACATTCTATAGCAACCGACAGAAAAAGTGTCAACGAAAAGTTGACTTGGCAAAAGGTATTTCATATACTCATCAAAAGGCACGTCAGATTACAGATTATAAGTTGCGTAAATATTGTGCATTTAATAATAGTAATGTCCGATCAACGATACACCAAAAAAGGGGGCCTCTTATGGAAAAATCGGTTGAAAAAATCAGAGAGATCGACAAACTTACTATAACAATCGTTGCTGACAACTATTACGATGCAGTAAGACCCGATCCAGCTATAGGTACGAGATTTCGTTCTACGATTAATCGTTCGATGCACGCAGAACATGGCCTTTCATATTTCATTGAAACAGAAACAAACGGAACAACAAGCTCATTTATGTTTGATTTTGGGCTTGATCCGTTCGGTGTTTTGAACAACATGAAAATACTCGATATCGATATCGCTCTCGCAGATGCATTTGGTCTGAGCCATGGCCATTTTGACCACTGGGGAGGGCTCGTCGAAATATTAAGGCAGAACCTTGCAAAGATAAAAAAAGGTATACCTCTATATGTTGGGAACGAGGCGTTTGAGCGCAGATTCTCTCACCGTCCCGGCGCCTCCAAGCCTCATGACATAGGTCAGTTAAAGAGGGACGAAATTGACAGACTTGGTATCGTAAAAATCGTTGAGGTAGATGGATGCACAGAGGTCATTCCTGGTTGTTATTTTTCAGGAAACATCAACAAGGTTACAGCATACGAGGTTATACCCCCCAGCCTTTTGATAGAGCGAAAAGGCACACTTGTTCAGGACGACTTCAACGGTGAACAGGCCGTCTTTTTCAATGTAAAGGGAAGAGGCTTGGTCGTTCTATCAGGCTGTGCACATGTCGGTATTGTCAATACGGTAAGGCATGCTCAAAAGATAACAGGAATAAAAAAATTGCATATGATTATTGGGGGTTTTCACCTGATTAACGCACATAGAACCATAATAGAAAACACCGTTGCCGATATCAAGGCTATGAAACCAGATTATATAGTGCCGACCCACTGTACAGGTTTTGAAGCCACCACGACATTTCTCAGGGAAATGCCTGACCAGTTCATCTTGAACACAGTAGGAACAAAATATGTCATAACTGCCAAACAATAAATACAAATTTGAAATTCTCTTGACAATGCCTAATTATTAACTATACATTTCCTATCAGTATTATATGCTATTGTTTTATACTTCAAAACCCTATCGAAATAGCTCGTAAGCGATCAAATATGAGCTAAAACGGAGGTTAACATGGGTAATATCTTTCAGGACAATACATATTCCATTGGAAATACACCGCTTGTAAGGCTAAACAAGGTCACAGGAGATGCCGGCGCAACCGTACTGGCAAAGATCGAGGGAAGAAATCCCGCATATTCCGTAAAATGCAGGATAGGCGCCGCTATGATTTGGGAAGCAGAAAAAACAGGAAAACTTAAACATGGCATGGATATAATTGAACCCACATCAGGAAATACCGGCATTGCGCTGGCGTTTGTCGCTGCCGCGAGGGGATACAGACTTACTCTCACAATGCCGGAGACAATGAGCATAGAAAGAAGAAAGGTCCTAAAGGCATTAGGTGCGAACATTATCCTTACAGAAGGTGCAAAAGGTATGAAAGGGGCTGTAGATAAGGCAGAGGAGATCGCAAAAAGCGCCCCAGAACACTGGTTTCTTCCACAGCAGTTCGAAAATCCCGCAAATCCGGCAATCCATGAAACAACAACAGCCGTTGAAATCTGGAACGATACGGACGGTAATACGGACATCTTGGTGGCAGGCGTCGGGACCGGCGGAACCATTACTGGCATCAGCAGGTATTTCAAGCTCATCAAAGGAAAACAAATTACCTCTGTTGCCGTTGAACCTGTGCATTCACCGGTACTTACACAGACAAGAAACAAAGAAGCACTTAAGCCCGGACAACACAAGATTCAAGGCATAGGAGCAGGTTTTGTCCCGAAGGTGCTTGACCTTTCGCTTGTTGACAGGATTGAGACCGTAAGCAACGATGAGGCGATTGAGATGGCCCGACGCCTTGCAAGAGAAGAAGGCATACTGTGTGGTATATCATGTGGCGCAGCAGCACATGTTGCAGTAAAAATAGCACATGAAACGGAAAACGCCGGAAAAACCATAGTAGTCATCCTCCCTGACAGTGGAGAACGTTATCTATCAACGGCGTTGTTCGAAGGAATCCTCGGAGGTGTCGAAGGCGCTATCGCCTCTGATGCCCCACTTTAGAACATAGCTGCGATACATATTTCATCGCCAACCTTTATCTCTCCTTCTTCTATTACTTCAGCGAATATGCCTTCTTTTGGCATAACACAATCCCCTGCCTGCTGAAATATAGTGCATTTGGTATGACATGTCTTTCCTATTTGGCTTACCCTCAACGTAGCATCACTGCCCGTCTTAAGCAGTGTGCCTACCGGTATAGAAACAAGGTCGATACCTTCTGTTGTAATGTTCTCTGCAAAGTCTCCTGGATGAACGTCGAGTCCCTTTTTCCTCATCTTTTGAATACTTTCCGTTGCAAGCAAACTTACCTGTCTGTGCATAAAACCGGCATGGGCATCATTTTCAAGACCCATGTCCTTTATAAGCCTGCATCGTTCGACATTGTGTTTTCTCTCGCCTTTACTGTCGCTTATGTTAACAGAGATTATTCTTCCTTTCATTGCCGCTCCCTGATGTTTAAAAACAATGATTCGATGTTTTTTCAATGCCAGCAACAGTATACACTAATCCCTATTGTTTTAATAGGATTAATTTGACATCACCCCAATTCACCGTAACAGCATTAAAACACTTGACTTATGCAAGGATTAATGTATATTATTCCCATAACTATAGTAGGAGATTATTATGAAGATCTCTACAAAAGGCAGATATGGATTAAGGGCATTAATTGACCTCGCGACTTACGGCAGCCCAAACAACCCTGTTTATCTCTCGGATATAGCAAAAAGGCAGGGTATATCGGAAAAGTATCTCGAACATATATTTTCGTCGCTTAATCGGTCAGGCTTGGTGAAATCTGTAAGAGGCCGTAAAGGTGGGTATTTTCTCGGTGTATCAGCGGACAATATTCCACTTGATGCGATACTTAACGTGCTTGAAGGGTCATGCGCTTTAGTTGATTGCGTCGCAGACCCTAATATATGCACAAAGTCTGACACCTGTGTCACGAGGGATCTGTGGCAGATGATTGGAAACAAGATCGAAGAGGTCATGAAAGGCGTAACGCTTGCACATCTTGCGGAGAAACAAAAAGAAAAGCTAAACCAAGATGCCCCTATGTACTACATATAATTGCAAAACCTCTGAAATTCATCACAGGGGAGACTTTTTATGTCAGCAATACGTATTGATACACAGGCAATCCATGTAGTATAGGAGATTCTCTGCCCTACGACCGGTACTCGGAATTTTTGCTATCTCAAACGACATTTAAATTGGAGAAAGCATGAGCCAAGATATCATCAAAGAGATTTTTGAATTAAAAGGGCAGCGAAACGCTGTTATTGTTGCCCACAACTACCAGATGGAAGAGGTTCAGGAAATAGCAGACATTTTAGGTGATTCCCTTGACCTAAGCAGATATTGCGCCTCAAGCCCCCATGAAACCATAGTCTTTTGCGGTGTTCATTTTATGGCAGAGAGCGCAAAGATATTGTCACCACAAAAAACCGTCCTGTTGCCCGAAATAAACGCAGGATGTCCCATGGCTGATATGATAACGGCAGAAGATGTGAGAGAACAAAAGAAACTTCATTCTGATGCCGCAGTTGTATGTTACATAAACACCTCCGCTGATGTGAAGGCTGAGTGTGATATATGCTGCACGTCATCCAATGCGGTAAAGGTGATACGTTCGTTAAAGGAAAAGGATATCATATTTGTTCCTGATAAGAATCTGGGCCATTATATAGCCCGAATGGTTCCAGAAAAAAACATGATAATATGGAATGGATTTTGTATTACACATCACAGGGTTACCCGTGATGACGTTTTGAATGCAAGGGCGGCTCACCCTGATGCGCTTGTCCTCGTTCATCCTGAGTGTCAGCCGGATGTAGTTGATATGGCTGATTTTGTGGGCAGCACAAAACAGATAATAGACTTTGCAACTACATCGGAGAGAAGAAAATTCATCATAGGTACTGAAATGGGTATTTTGTTCAGGCTTAAAAAAGACAACCCGAATAAGGAGTTTTATTTGCTTTCACAGGGCCTGATATGCCCGAATATGAAAAAAACAAAACTGATAAGCGTGTATAATGCGCTCAAAAACATGAAATATAGAATTGGGCTTGACGATTCAATACTAATGAGGGCAAGATCTTCGCTTGACAGGATGTTGCAGGTGGCTTGAACATATGGGCGGAACAGCTAAAAAAACGGTTGCCTTGGGCATGAGCGGCGGGGTCGATTCAACCGTTGCAGCCCTCATATTAAAGCGCAAGGGATATAATGTTATCGGTCTCACGATGAAAATCTGGGATGATTCGATTAAATGTGAATCGACTAAAAGCGGATGTTACGGACCCGGGGAGATCAACGATATAGCCTATGCAGAACAGGCAGCCAAAAAGCTCGGGATTGAACATCACGTAATCGACCTCAGAAGTGAATATCATAAGACAGTCATCGAATACTTTCGTCATGAATACACTCAAGGCAGAACGCCAAACCCATGCGTGCAGTGTAACACAAAGATAAAATTCGGAGGGCTTCTCGATAAGGCTTCCTCTTGCGGCATCTATTACGACCTCTTCGCGACCGGTCACTATGCAAGGATCGTTTATGACCCGGTTGCAGAAAGATACCTACTTAAACGTGGTATCGATTCAAAAAAGGACCAATCTTATTTTTTATACAGGCTCAATCAAAAACAGCTTAAAATGGTTTTATTCCCGCTTGGCGATTACCGGAAGGAAGAGATAAGGGATATGGCAAAAGCATCAGGCTTTGCAGAATATAACGAAAAGCGCGAGAGCCAGGATTTTCTCGAGTGGGACAACTACGGCACCCTGCTGGGGAATGATTGCCAGCCGGGCAATATACTTGATGAGAAAGGAAACATAATAGGCAGACATGCAGGTGTTACAAGATACACAATTGGCCAGCGCAAAATGTTAAACCTTGCAGGCATGAAAGAACCGTTCTATGTACTTCGCATAGATGCTGTAAACAACGAGATTGTAGCAGGTCCTAAACGCCTCCTTCTTTGCCGTTCACTCATTGCGGAGAACCTGCATTGGGTTATCCCTTTTGACGCCATCCTGGACAAGACCATCCATGCACAGATACGCTACAGAAGCAAACCCTCTAGGTGCAAAATCTATCCCGGAGAACAATTCGGAAAAATAAGGGTTGACTTCGAAACGCCCCAGGAGGCCATAACCCCGGGTCAATCGGTTGTATTTTATCATGGAGACATTGTG
>ENA-UOYA01005047-UOYA01005047.1-activated-sludge-metagenome-genome-assembly--contig:-NODE-5047-length-10661-cov-5.334716_pt1 | contig 10661 bp, 4 predicted proteins | sample MGYA00238163_ERZ764804 | MGnify/ENA primary metagenome ERZ764804 (study PRJEB28919, sample SAMN05720223) | activated sludge metagenome | isolation source: Anaerobic digester | place: Hong Kong...
TTTACATCCTGTCCAAATTCATCACCGGGAAAGACCTGGTCAATGCTTTCAGGTCATTTACCTGGGTGGACATCCTGGTGATCCTGCTTCTGAATATCCTGTCGTTCATCGCGCGAGCCCTCGGCTGGCGGAACTTACTGGAAGGGGTTTCGATTAAACAAGCCTTTCTGATTGTCAACGAAGGCTATCTATTTAACAATTTAATTCCCCGTTCCGGCGAGATCGTTCGTACGCTGTTAGTGAGCGGCTTTACGCGCATCAGCGCCTTTCAAGTCGCTTCCAGCGTAGTGGTGGAACGCGCTTTGGATATCGTTATCGCGGCGGCTATGTTCCTGCTGACCCTGCCGTTTGTAGTCGAAATGAGGTGGGTCAAACCTATTGCCTGTGTATTGTTTGTTTGTTTCCTGATGGCCATCGTCTTCATGGTGATCCTTGCCAGACATTCCGAAAGCGTGAAAAAATGGCTGGCTGCTTCGAATATCCATTCTGAATTCATAAAAGAAAAAATATTTCCAAAATTCGGTTCCATTCTGGATGGGTTGGCAACCTTGAAAAACCCGGTTAAGTTTGCTAAAAGCGTTTTTTGGATTTTATGCTCTTGGGTTTGTTGGACCAGCTTGCTGTTTTTCGGGATCACCCGCATTACCGGGAGAATTCCGTTGTTGTGGGGAATATTCACTCAGGGAATTCTGGCTTTGGGAATTGCACTGCCATCGGCACCTGCCAGCCTGGGAGTTTATGAGGGGACAATGGTTGCTGCATTGACTGTCTTTGGTATTGACCAGAGCGCAGCGCTCAGTATAGCCCTGGTCCTGCATTTTGTTCAAATAATCGTAACTTCTTTCTTTGGAATTTACGGTTTGATGGTTCAGGGGCAATCCATTTCCACTTTGATGGATCGAATCCGTATTCGCAGGGATACTCCCTCCGAAAAACTCAATGGAGAAAAATGAGCAAGAATTATTTGATTACAGGCGGGGCAGGCTTTATCGGCAGTAATTACGCGCTTCGATTACTGCGGCGCGGTGAAAATGTAACCATCTTTGACAACCTGTCGCGCAAGGGAGCAGTGAGTAATTTGGAATGGATCCGGGAAGAGCTTGGAAATGATTCCATCGATTTTGTTCAAGGCGATGTCCGTGATCCTGAGGCGCTGCACACAGTCGTTAAGGGGAAGGACGTGATCGTTCACCTGGCGGCGCAAGTAGCTGTGACTACCTCAGTGGAAGATCCGGTTACGGACTTTGCGATCAACGCCGGCGGGACATTCAACGTACTGGAAGCAGCCCGCAGGCACGGCCGGCAGCCTGTCATGATTTATGCGTCAACCAATAAAGTCTATGGAGGCTTGGAAGACCTGGAAATTATTGAAGAACCCACCCGCTACCGCATCAGCCAATACCCCAACGGTATCGATGAACTGCGCGCATTGGATTTTCACTCGCCGTACGGCTGCTCCAAAGGATGCGGCGACCAATACATGCACGACTATGCCCGAATCTACGGCATCCCAACAATCGTCTTCCGCCAGAGCTGCATCTACGGCACCCGTCAGTTTGGCGTGGAGGATCAGGGTTGGGTGGCCTGGTTCATTATTGCCGCAGTGATGGGAAAGGCAATCAGAATATATGGCGATGGCAAGCAAGTACGGGATTTGCTATTTGTGGAAGATTTGATGGATGCGTATGACGCTGCAGTTGCTCACCCGGACATCAGCGGAGGACAGATCTTTAACATTGGCGGGGGAATCGGAAACGCGATTTCCATCTGGAGTGAATTTGCGCCCATTTTAGAGACTATCCATGGGAAAACTCTGTTGATCGAAAAATTTGGATGGCGGCCGGGGGATCAAAAGGTCTACATCTCCAATATCGACCGAATACAGAACTTGCTGGGTTGGAAGCCAAAATATAATGTGCAAAAAGGGATCGAGACGCTTTACCGGTGGGTAAAGGAAAATAAGCAGCTTTTCGCATAGATAAAATGAAGATTCTGGTTGTTTTAACCTATTATCGGCCTCACACCAGCGGTCTCACCATATACGCCGAAAGGTTAGCGCGAGCGATGGCGCAAAGAGGCCATCAGGTGACAATTCTTACCTCGCAATATCTAAAGGAGCTCCCGCGCGAGGAAGTGATGGATGGGATCAGGGTGGTGCGCGCGCCAGTGCTGCTGCGCATTAATAAAGGTGTGATTATGCCGACGTTCGGTTTCCTGGCAACCCGTCTTGTCCTTGAAAACGATGTAATTCACTTGCATTTACCGCAATTTGACGCCGCTGGTTTAGCCATCCGGGGAAGATTATTTAGAAAACCGACTGTCGTAACTTATCATTGCGATTTGCTGCTGCCCAAGGGATTTATTAATTGGCTGGTCAATCAAGCTGTTCACCTGATGAATCGGATAACCGGAATCTTCACCCACCGTATTGTGGCATATACCAGGGATTATGCCGAACATTCGCCTTTTATCAGCAAATTCACCAGCAAATTGGAAGTAATTAATCCACCGGTGATCATTTCTAACGTTCAACCGGAGGAGGTCAAACAATTCAAGGTGCAATTCAATGGTGAGAGAAGAATCCCGGTCATCGGTATGGCTGCCCGTTTTGCAACGGAAAAAGGTGTGGAAGTCTTGCTGAATGCAGCGCCAGAAATCATCAAGCGTTATCCACGAGCCGTTTTTTGGTTTGCCGGGCCGTATGAAAATATTATCGGAGAAGAAAAATATTACGAGCGTTTAAAACCGCGCATTGAACTCCTGCAAAACAACGGACAATGGAAATTTCTCGGATTGCTATCACCACGCTCTATGGCAGCTTTTTATCCCAATTTGGATGTGTTGGTCATCCCCAGCCTGAATTCCACCGAATCCTTCGGCCTGGTTCAGATTGAAGCGATGATGAGCGGCGTACCCTCCATTGCTTCCGACCTGCCGGGGGTGCGCCAACCTGTGCTGCGGCATAAAATGGGCAGGGTGATCCCAATCGGCGATGCGGGCGCGTTAGCCCAGGCGGTGACTGAATTGATCGCGGAGAAAAAAGAATATGGAAGCACACCGAAAGCTCTACGGGAGTTGTATGCTCCTGATACCATCGCGCAAGAATATGAGCAATTATTTGAGCGGATCAAAACGGAAATCAATTAATGGATCAAGGTCAAGAAAGAATTTACGCGGAATTGCTTGAGGCAAATGTTGCCGAATTGCCATATTTTAGAGGTTTTTTAAGGGCGGTAGAAGCGCGGTTCTATCAAGCTATTGATTTGCCCCAACCGGTATTGGATATGGGTGCCGGAGACGGCCATTTTGCAGCCAGGACATTCAAGAGAAAAATTGAAGTTGGTTTGGATCCAGCACTGGTTTCATTAAATGAAGCCAAGGGTTTCGACGCATACGACCTCTTAATCAACAGCCTGGGAAATCGGATTCCATGCAAGGCTGGTTGTTTCGCTAGCGTGATCAGCAACTCAGTATTGGAACATATCCCGGACGTGGATGCAGTTTTGATCGAAATTTACCGGATACTACAGCGGGGTGGAAAATTGGTGATTACTGTGCCAAACGATCGATTTACCCAGAATTTGAGCATCGCCCTTTTTTTTGAGAAGTGCGGGTTGAAAAGAATGGCTGATGCATATCGCAGATGGTTTAACCGGATCTCCCGCCATTACCACCCGGATGCTCCGGAGCAGTGGCAGAAACGCCTGGAAGATGCCGGTTTTCAAATCAGGGAAAAATGGAATTATTTTCCTCCAAAGTCCTTGCGTATCCTGGAATGGGGGCATTTTTTTGGATTACCGAACTGGATTAATAAGAAAATTCTGGGAAGATGGGTATTATTCCCACGAATTGGATACAACCGAATGATCTACCGCAAATTGTTGAAGATCTATTCACAAGAGCAAAAAGCTCCTGACGGCGCTTATTCATTGTTCGTTGCGCAGAAAGTCTGATTTTCCGGCGTATGAGAGAACCAACGATCCTGGAATATATTCAATCCCTGATCAGACAGGATAATAAAATTGTGCTGAGGGATTATTTTGGCTCCTCACGCGATCGCAGAAAAAAACCCTCGAAAAAGACGCAAGTTAATCAAGAAGCGCGAATTAACTGGCAGGTAGTGGCTGGCTGCGCATTGGCAATCGCGGGGCAGTTCCTGCTTGAACCAGGCAGGCGATGGATCGCTGCGGCTATCGGTCTGTACGCTTTGGCAGCTTTGCTGGTTTGGCTGGGGTATCGGGAATCCAGTTTAACCGAATTCGATAGAGAAAAAAAGGATAAGCCATTTTCGAGCGACATCCGTCTGCTCTATTTCGGAATCTCTCTTGTATTCGTGGTTGCCGCATTTGTTTTTTTCCGAGACAACACTTTTACGCTTCTCAACGTAACTTTATGGTTGCTGGGGATCATCTTTTTTATTGTTGCAGTCTGGGAAAAAACCGATGAGAGAGCACAGGCATGCAAAGCGAAACCAGGTTTTATTCTCATATTTCTAATCATCCTGGGAATCAGTGTGTTCTACCGTTTTTACCGACTGAATCAAATTCCGGGGGAAATGTTCAGCGATCACGCGGAAAAATTATTGGATGTGATGGACGTCTTGAATGGGAAAACATCCATATTTTTTACGCGAAATACCGGCCGTGAAGCATTGCAATTCTACCTAACCGCCGCGATTATTAAGTTGTTCCAAACCGGTATCAGCTTTATCAGCCTGAAACTTGGGACAGCAATTACGGGTTTGGCAACTTTGCCATTCATCTATCTGCTTGGCAGACAATTAGGAAACAGGTGGGTGGGTTTGGCGGCAATGTTCATGGCAGGGATTGCTTACTGGCCTAACGTAATATCGCGAGTCGCATTGCGTTTTACTTTCTATCCGGCATTAACCGCGCCGGTTCTATACTTCCTCTTCCGCGGGCTTCAAGAGCGGAATCGGAATGACCTGGTGTTGAGCGGATTATTTCTTGGTTTGGGACTGCAAGGCTACAGCCCTGCTCGCATTGTTCCAATTTATATCCTGGTAGTTTTTGGTATTTACGAATGGCATCAATCCAGAATCCGAAATCGACTTGAAGATATTTGGGCATTGGGATTGTTGGCTTTTTCATCATTCCTCGTTTTCCTGCCCCTTTTCCGCTATTTCTTGGAAAACCCGCAGATGGTCAGCTATCGGGCATTAACCCGATTAACATCCTCTGAGCAAATAATCAATGGATCGCCTTTTTCTGTTTTTTTGGGTAATTTTTGGAAAGCATCCATCATGTTTTTTTACGACAATGGGCAAATCTGGGTGCATTCCATTCCACATCGTCCTGCGTTGGATATCATCAGCGCGGCCTTCTTTTTTACCGGCCTCATTTATGTCATCAAACGTTATATAAAACTGCATAAATGGGAAGATTTAGCGCTGTTGATTGCCGTTCCGATACTCCTGCTGCCATCCATTCTATCGCTGGCTTTTCCGGAAGAAAATCCATCGCTTAACCGTACCGGCGGGGCAATCGTACCGGTCTTCATCATTGCTGCAATTGGATTATTTCAATGCGCACGCGGAATTTTTTCGAAAAAGGAAAAGCTGTTAAGAAAAATTATCCTGAGTTTATTCATTATCACCCTCGCGGTTTATTCATTGTTTCAGAATTATGATTTGGTATTCCGACAATATAACCAGCAATTTTTGGCTAACGCATGGAATACCAGCGAAATCGGACAGGTGATCGCCCAGTTTGCATCCCAAGGGAATTCCTACGATCATGCTTATGTGGTGCCGTATCCTTATTGGGTGGATACCAGGCTGGTGGGGATCAATGCCGGTGTGCCTGAAAAAGATTACGCCCTATGGCCTGAAGATTTTGAGCAGGTTTTGAATGATCCGGGTAACAAGTTGTTGATCTTATACCCAGAGGATACGCAAAGCCTGCAATTGCTTCAACATTTATTTCCTGAAGGAAAAGATGAAATATTCCATTCCAAAACTGCCGGCAAGGATTTTATAATCTATACAATTAGCCAAAATTGATTGAAGGTTCTATGGAAAAGAAAATGCAGGAAAAGCTGGGAAAGATTGCAGATTCCAAATCTTTGCAAATATGCATGATCATCCTGATCATGGCTTTGGGTGCGTATTTCAGATTCACCGGATTGAAATGGGACCAGGATTTTCATCTGCATCCAGATGAACGTTTCCTGACGATGGTCGAAACGTCGATATCCCCAGTCGCATCGGTTCGCGAATATTTTGACACCAGCGCTTCAAGCTTAAACCCGCATAATATTTTAGACATCAACGGCAATCAATCCTATCCATTTTTCGTTTACGGCGATTTGCCTATCTTCCTGGTGCGATATATCGGCGAGTGGGTTGGAATGACCGGTTATGGCGAGATTTATCTATTGGGTCGATTTCTTTCCGGTTTATTTGACCTGGGGACGATCCTGATAGTCTTTTTTATTGCAAACAAATCCTTTAATAAATTCTGGTTGAGCACACTGGCTGCTTTCCTTTACGCTTGCGCAGTTTTGCCTATCCAGATCTCCCACTATTTCATAGTCGATAACATCACAACCTTTTTTGCCATGGTGGCTTTCCTGGCGGCGGTGGCGGTGTTAAAGCAGGAGGAGCAGGATTACTCACTGGTCCGGCCATCCAACCTCTTTCAGTGGATCGGGTTAAACAAAAAACGCCTGGCGCCCTATGCTTTTTTTGGGCTGGCATTGGGATTAGCGGCAGCCTCCAAGATCAACGCATTGGCACTCGCGGTGCTTTTGCCTCTGGCCGTGTTCCTTAAAAATCCAAAAGATTTCTTCAAACCTGCCTCCACCGGATGGACTATGCGCTTTCATTCCATGGTATTAGCTGCGGTGATCTCCTTTTTCATTTTCAGAATTTTTCAACCTTACGCGTTTCAAGGGCCCGGATTCTTTAATATCGCGATTAATAAAGAATGGCTCTCCGACTTGCAGGAGTTATCCGTGCTTAGCTCTGGAATCAGCAACTATCCGCCATCACTGCAATGGGCTAGAAGGTCAATCGGATTCCCGATTAAAAATCTGGCTGTTTGGGGGATTGGAATTCCTGTTGCGATTTTTGCTTTCAGCGGATTAGCCTGGATGGCCTGGAAGATCGTTAAGGGGAAATGGCAGAAGTATTCGTTGATCTGGATTTGGACTTTCGGGTATGCTGCCTGGCAGGCCATCCGCTGGAATCCCACCATGCGCTATTTCCTGCTGGTTTATCCCACCCTGGCGATCATTGCTGCCTGGTGTTTGTTTCAAACCGTAAAGAAAATCAACGCGATTTCTTTTTTGAAAATCAGGCTGGTATTGAAAAGTGGATTGACCATTCTCCTGGTTATAACTTTGATTGGCGGGGCGGTTTGTTGGTCGCTGGCGTTTATTCGAATTTACCATCAACCAATGACGCGCATTGCTGCCAGCCAATGGATATACGATCACATTGAAGGGGCGGTCAATCTCGAATTGACAGATGGCACGGGGGATTTCATTCAAGCGCTGCCATACCCGCATGTCGCCACGTTGAATCCGGGAGAGGTTTTCACGATCACCTTCCAGCCGAAAATGGATGGCGCAATCACAGCGCTGGATTTCGACCATGTCGTCAGTGAAATCTATTCGAATGACCAAAAGACCTTAGCTATCCATATTCGTGAAAAAGGATCACCGGATGTTTTGGCGGAAGTTATTGTATCGGACAGCTTTTTGCCGATCGATGACGCGCGTGGAGGCCAGTTCCATCCGGAATTGCAGGAACCCCTGCAGGTTTCAAGCGAAAAAGAATATGAAATCAGTTTGTCATTGCCGACGGAACCATCAGCGTTAAAATTTTATGGAACAATGGGCGTAGTGCTCGATCAAGAGGGGCGGCAGATCAGACAAGCAGTCTTTGAAGCAACTAATATTATTAATTCCGGGGACCATTATGATTTTTTCTTCACGCCCAAGCGCGAAGCAACCCTGTCGGCCATCAATCTGTTCCGCGTTGCTGACCTTTCTGCAACGAAGAATAGAACCCGAATCAGCGTTTCCATCTGGAAAGATGGCGAAGATGCTATCCTCACCAGAGGTGACAGCGATATTTTCACAGGAACGGATGCGGATTATCGCGGCCAGAATATTCAGATAAAACTGAACCAATTATTAAAATTGGAAGAAGGCATACGTTATGGTTTGCGTATCAGCATCAACGGAGAAGATTCAAAAATTGTGATCTCCGGCAGCGAGCCGGCCAAAGAAACCGATTGGGATGATACGCTTCCGCTATACATGTATGGCCTTAATCCCTTTGATAATTATGAGGGTATCTACCAATCAGACTTGAATTTCCAGATGTATTGGAATGATGACGAAGCCAAACGTTTGCGATTTCTGTCCATCCTAGACCAGGCAGACACGATCATCATGACTTCAAACCGCCAATGGGGCAGCGTTACGCAACTCCCGGAAGAATTTCCACTTTCCACGCTATTTTATAAAGAATTAATTGGTTGTCCATTGGATGATATCCAATATTGTTATCGGGTTGCACAACCGGGGATGTATCAAGGAAAACTCGGGTATGAATTGGTTGAGGTTTTCCAATCCGATCCGCAAATCTTTGGCTTAGATTTTAATTCGCAGTTTGCCGAGGAAGCTTTCACGGTATATGATCATCCCAAGGTGCTGGTTTTCAAAAAAACAACCGATTTCAGCCTCACCCGCGCAGCGGATATTCTTTACAGCGTCGATTTGGATAAAATCCGAAATTTAAATTGGGCTGAAGCGGAAAAACATGCCGGCAGTCTGATGCTTTCGGAAACGACATTCAATCAACAAAAGACCGTGGGCACTTGGTCGGAGTTGTTCGATTATTCCGCTTTTCAAAATCGCTATCCGCTTGCCTCGATTGTGATATGGTATTGTTTTATCACAATTCTTGGATGGGTGTTTTATCCGACCGGCAGGATTGTGTTCAGGGGGCTCAGCGATAAAGGAGTTCCTCTTCTGAAATTAACAGGTTTGATCCTGTGGGCGTTGACAGTCTGGTGGTTGGGATCCTCGGGAGTGGCTGTTACCCGGTCGATAGTATTCTCTGCACTGTTGGGATTGGCCGGATTCAATCTGCTGCTAGGTTGGAGAAACTGGTCAGCGATCCGAGCCGAATTGCGCGCAAATTACAAAAGATTCTTAAGCTTTGAGCTGACAGCCTTAGGCTTCTTTCTGTTTTTCCTGGCAATCCGTTTGGGAAATCCGGACTTGTGGCATCCTTACAAAGGCGGCGAGAAACCGATGGATTTCTCTTATTTCAATGCAGTCCTGAAAAGCGAAACCTTCCCACCTTATGATCCCTGGTATGCAGGTGGTTATATTAATTATTATTATTACGGTTTTGTATTGGCGGCAATGCCGGTAAAACTGTTGGGGATAGTGCCGGCTATTGCGTATAACCTGATTTTGCCTTCATTCTTTTCTTTCACGGCCATGGGAGCTTTCTCAGTTGGTTGGAATCTCCATGACAGCTTGACTTTCAGCAATCAGGAACATTCAAGCCAGAACAGAATTGCCTGGCAGAAGTGGATTACGAATCCTTTTTCGCTGGCCCTCGCATCTGCTGTTTTTGTCTTGCTGATCGGCAATCTAGGAACGATTGTTATGATCGTGCAAGGGCTTCAAAAAATCGCTGCATCAGGATTGCCATTAGAAACCAGTGGTATCTTGCAGCGGACCCGTTTATTGTTCGAAGGGATCGGATTGTTCCTGAAAGGCAAAGGATTTACATATTATCCCGGGGACTGGTATTGGATACCCAGCCGGGCAATTCCGGGAGAAGCGATCACGGAATTTCCTTATTTTACTTATCTCTATGGCGATCCGCATGCGCATTTGTTTGCTTACCCGATTACTCTGTTAGGCTTGTGTTGGATTATGTCTCTTTTACGGAACCACCTGGATCAACGGAAAATTGTCCATGTGGTTCTACAATTGCTCTGCGGAGCGGTTTTCATCGGGTCATTGAAGCCAACCAATACCTGGGATTATCCGGTCTTCCTGTTCGTCGCCGCAATTGTGTTAGCTTACATACTGCTCCGGTACAAGAGCGTCCCTGAAAAGTTCTTCAACTATTTTTCAACAAACTTACGGAAAATACTATGGGTGCTGTTCATTGAGGCCGGGTTCATCGCAGTTTCATATTTACTCTACTATCCTTTCAGCGCGCATTATGGACAGGCGTACGCTGCGGTTGATATCTGGCAGGGAGATCATACCCCGCTTTCTTCCTACCTTACCCATTGGGGATTTTTCTTATTCATCATCTACACTTTTACGATTTGGGAAGTCCGTAATTGGCTGGCGGTCACGCCAATTTCCGCGCTCAAGCCATTTTATGAACGCCGCAGTTTGATCGCTTTTTCGATGAGTATTATCACGTTATTGATCATCTTACTGTTGATTGCGGGCGTACAGGTTGTGGTAGTGATCGCACCGGCAGCCATCTTATTGATTTTCCTCATATTCCGCCGCGATTATCAGGATCTCAACCGCTTTGTAATCCTGATCACTTTGGCAGGATTAGGATTGACTCTGATGGTAGAGTTGATTGCCTTGCGCGGCGATATCGGCCGTATGAATACGGTTTTCAAGTTTTATTTACAGGCATGGAC
>ENA-UOYA01005049-UOYA01005049.1-activated-sludge-metagenome-genome-assembly--contig:-NODE-5049-length-10657-cov-6.826542_pt1 | contig 10657 bp, 9 predicted proteins | sample MGYA00238163_ERZ764804 | MGnify/ENA primary metagenome ERZ764804 (study PRJEB28919, sample SAMN05720223) | activated sludge metagenome | isolation source: Anaerobic digester | place: Hong Kong...
TTGGCAACCCGTGTGCGGGAGAAATTTTTTATGTTAAAAGAGTTAGCGTGTCATAGTCCTGTTGAACAAATTACAGCTTTATTGAATTTATATAAAGAGAAAAGTTGCGAAGTGCTTAAAGAAACAACATTGCGAGTCAATTATACCCGACAACAAATTGCAGATATGACTGGGCTGAGAGTGGAAACAGTAATTAGAGTGATAAAAAAACTTAGCAAGGAAGGTAAGTTGATTATCCAAAAGGGAAAAGTGTATTTGCCGAGTAATATTGATTTTAATCATAATAATTTAGTTTCTTAAATACGTACTTTTGCAATTGTAATTTTTTGTCTTTTTTAATTATTACAATGAATACTTATTTAAAACGTTACCTCAGAATTTCCTTTATTAATTTGTGTATAGTAGCATTATTAGGCTCAATAATGCGGTACAAAATTGCGTACTCCTTACCGTTTGTAGATCAAAAACATTTACTGCATGCCCATTCTCATTTTGCATTTGTCGGTTGGATTTCACAAACTCTAATGGTGTTGTTAGTCCAATATTTATCAAAGAATAGTGGTGAAGATAAATTTATTCCTTACCGAAAAATATTGATTGCGAATTTAATTTCGGCTTACGGTATGTTGCTGTCATTTCCGGTACAAGGATATGGTGCTGTTTCCATTACGTTCTCTACCCTGTCGGAGTTTGTTTTTTATTATTTTTCTTTTTGTTACTGGCGAGATTTGAATAAATTAAAAGTACAATCTGTAATTCATCAATGGTTTAAAGTTGGATTGTTTTTGGGGGTTTTGTCTTCAGTAGGTACTTTTAGTTTAGCGTATATGATGGTTACAAAAGTGGTGCACCAAAATTGGTATTTAGCGGCTATTTATTTTTATTTACATTTTCAGTATAACGGCTGGTTTTTCTTCGCGTGTATTGGGTTGCTGTATTCTATTCTCCCCGAAAATATTCGAAATACACGTGAGTTGAAAAATGTTTTTCTATTATTTGCATTTGCAAGCGTTCCGGCTTATTTTCTTTCCGTATTGTGGCTGCCATTGCCGGGATGGCTTTTTATTATTATTATTATTTCAAGTATAGCACAGGTGGTAGCCTGGTTGATGATGCTGAACGTTTTTTATACCAAAAATGAGCAAATAGCACAGAATGTAAGTTTAACGGGGAAATGGTTGATGGCATTAAGCGGCTTAGCACTGACGGTAAAACTTTGCTTACAATTAGGGTCAAACATTCCGGCATTAAGTAAGTTGGCATTTGGCTTTCGCCCTATTGTTATCGCTTATTTACATTTAGTGCTTTTGGGGGTAATTACGTTGTTCTTATTAGGGTATATCTTTTCATCTCCTACCTATAAAATTCAAAAAATTACATTCTACGGAATTATAGTTTTTGTAGCTGGAATAATATTGAATGAGGTAGTATTGATGATACAAGGAGTTGCATCGTTTAGTTATACTTCTATTCCTTATATCAATGTAGTACTGTTGGGGGTCGCCTTGATCTTGTTTTTCGGTATTTTACTTATTGCAATATCTCGATTTAAAGAAGCAAAACAAAAATAAAAAGAGAGGACATTGCCCCTCTTGATAGCTTATAAAATAAATGTACGGTTATGCCGTAGTATCTTCGGTACTTGCTTGCGGCGCATTTTTCTTTACGGACTCAATTCCATTTTCCCTATTTGCTTCACTTTCGTATAATTCGCTGGTGCCAATTACTTGTCCGTTGGCAGCTTTTAAATTAAAAAAAGGCTTCCCATTAGTGGATACTTTGCGCTCGTAACGCCCATCGTTAGCAGCATTTTTCTTTACAGACTCTATTCCATTCAGGCATGCTGCTTTAGTGGTATAAGCCTCACTTTTTAAGATGTTTTGTCCATTTACAGCTACTAAATTAAAGTAGTGTTGTCCGTCTTTTTGTTGTTTGATTACGAATTTTCCCATAATATTATGTTTGATTAGAAAATAATAGTTGTTTCTTAAATCCCAAAAACAATGCCAAAATTATCCATACTCTCCGTTATTCACGTCTTTTACGCTTCCAAAGCCAATTACATCATCTGCAAGATCATCATCATCATTCATTTCTGAAGCACGCTTTATAGTTTGCGTGCCATATTTATTTTTGATAGAATAGACCGTCTTTCGTGCCTTATTACTCTTTATATGCGAGTTGTCAAAAATATTGAGCTGTACCAAATCTTCATTTATAAAATCTTGTATAACGACACCGATGCTAATGGTGTTTGTGTTGATGATGTGTTGCATGGTCTTATGTTTTTGCTGAAATGCAAGTTGTCTATTTTGTAAAATATGAAATAATTCCATGCCGTCTTGTATCGGCTGTTCGGTATAAAAACTATCTTCAAAAGGAGGCATATTTTCATAACGGATAATGCAATGCACACGCTTGCAAAAAAGCTGTTTTTTCATCAACCGTTTTTCTAAAGTAAGGCACAGCATCATTAAGGTATCTGATAAATTTTGTATATCGCGTCGTTGTTCTTTCGATACCATCCGCATCGCCGACATATTTTTGTACTCTTCCGTAGAGCGCATATCTACTTCCTGAAAATGCAATCGATGATACCAATGTTGCCCAACAATACTTTTGCAAGCTGCTTTTAATTTTTCAGGGGTTGAATGTCTCAAATCATACGGGGTGTAAATACCCGCTTTGTTTAAGCGCTCCTTCATGCCCTTTGCGATACCCGGCAAATCGGTTAATTCTAATTTTTTTAAAATACTATCAATATTTTCCGGAGTAATTATCGTTAATCCATCGGGCTTTTGTATATCTGAAGCTAACTTTGCCAAAAATGCATTAGGGGCAATTCCAATCGAACATTTTAAATAATCGCCCACTTCCTCTCGGATATCTTGTTTTATCTTTTTTGCCACTTCTACCACATCGGGGTAAATATTTTTATAAGAAGATAAATCCATCACGGCTTCATCAATACTTCTTGGTATTACTTCTTCGGAGTAGCGTTTTAGTACTTTCATTATGCGCGCATGAAATGTACGGTATTTATCCGGATTGGTCTCTAAGGGCACTAAGTCAGGGCATATTTTCATCGCTTCATTAAGGCGTACACCTAATTTTATACCCCGTTGTTTTGCCTCAATGGATGGAGCAATTACACAGCCATATTTTCCGGTGTAAACACAAACGGCTAAAGGCCGTCCGCGCAACCAATAATTTGTTTGTTGTTCGCAACTTGCAAAAAAGCTATTCATGTCTATAAATAAAACACGTGCTTCTAATTGGGTGCGTAATGTATTTTGATTCACAAGTGAAAGTTAATAGTTGCCGCCAAATAGTGGTACTCTTTTGAGAAATTAATACAAAGGAAATTGTCCACATCTTATAACTTATAATAAATATCCTATACCTTTACCGTATGAATTTGCCAGCAAAAATAGTCATCGGTTCCGACCATGCAGGATTTGAATATAAAGAAGCCATTAAAAGTTATTTGAGTAATAATAATATCCAAACAATTGATGTTGGTACGCATAGCACGGATAGTTGTGATTATCCCGACTACGCACACGCCGCAGCTAATGAAATAGAAACCGGAAATGCGGTACTCGGAATTTTGATTTGTGGTTCTGCAAATGGCGTAGCGATTACCGCCAATAAACATCAAAAAATTAGAGCCGCATTATGTTGGCAAAATGAAATTGCAAAATTGGCACGCCAACATAATGATGCAAATATTATTTGCTTGCCGGCTCGCTTTATAACTATAGACGAGGCAGAAGAAATGGTACATACTTTTCTAACCACCGATTTTGAAGGAGGCCGCCACCAAAAAAGAGTAGAAAAAATATAAATAACTAAGAACAATTGTCTTTTTTCTAAGAAAATTCAATATCGATACAAGTATGAAAAAAATAAATATTGCTATTGACGGATATTCTGCATGCGGAAAATCTTCTACAGCAAAATTTGTAGCAGAAAAGTTGGGCTACATTTACATTGACTCCGGTGCAATGTATCGTGCCGTTACACTGTTCTTGCAGCAGCATCTAATCGATTTGGATAATGCAGAAGGAATAGAAAATGCACTACCTAAAATAACTATCGTTTTTAAAAAAGTGGGAGATAGATATCATACATTTTTAAATGAGGTAGATGTGGAAGAGGAAATACGCAACCCTCGTGTAGCAGCCGTAGTTTCGGAAGTGGCAGCGATGAGCAATGTACGAAAAAAATTAGTGGAACAACAACAGAAAATGGCGGCACAAAAAGGCGTAGTGATGGAAGGCAGAGATATTGGAAGCGTAGTAATGCCAGATGCTGAATTGAAATTTTTTATGACCGCAGACGTCGATGTACGTACAAAAAGACGACAAGAGGAATTGTTACAAAAAACAGGAAAATTATTTCCATTAGACGAACTTAAAGCCAACCTTTTACATCGGGATAAAATTGACTCGACACGAGATGATTCGCCACTTACAAAAGTACCTGATGCAATAGAAATAGATACTACTGGTCTTACCTTGGAGCAACAAATTAATTTTATTTGTGCTAAAGCCGATGAAATACTCCAAGCATAGCTTGTGTTCAGCAGCGGTATTATTTCACTTTTTATTTGTAAATTAGTTCATGGAAACAGCCGTCGATTCAATAAATGCACAGCCCGTCACTGATGAGCAGCGCACTAAAATAATTCGCAAAGAAATACAAATGGCGTATAAAGAAATACGTGCAAAATATCCCATTTTACAACATCAAAATTTAATAGGATTTTCAATATTTTTAGTTTCTATATGCATGATAATTTTATCGGCAGTATTGTACTTGCAAGGTAAAATTTCAGCAGTTGTAGTAATCGTATCTGTTGCATTCTGGACATCTTTTTTGCACGAATTAGAGCACGATTTAATCCATTTTATGTATTTTAAGAAAAATAAATTTATTCAAAATCTGATGCTTTTGGGCGTATGGGTATTCCGCCCCATGACGATAAACCCTTGGTTTCGCAGAGATTTGCATTTTCATCACCATCGGGTGTCGGGTACTAAAACCGACTTAGAAGAACGCGGACTTACCAATGGAGAAAAATGGGGTTTTCGGAGGTTAATGACCATTACCGATTTGTTTTTTGGTGGCGTGTTGCGCGGCAAAATAATCCGTAGAGATGTGATAGATGCCGTTAAGCGCGGCGAACTCTCTAAAGAACAAGCTCTAAATTTTAAGAAAATAAAAATGTATGGCATGCTGCCGTTTACACTGTTTCTTTATTTTGTTTGGTATTTTTTTCTTTTACATTATGCTATTCAGTTTGTAGTTCATTTTTTGCATTTAGGTTATGAAAGCCCTGCATTTATCCAAGCCCAATTTAAATGGATAAACCCATTAGTAGTAATTCTGATATTTCCCAATTTATTGCGTATGTTTTGCTTGCACTTTATTACGTCTAATATGCATTATTACGGCGATGTAGAAAGTGGTAATGTGATGCAACAAACGCAAGTGTTGGATAAATGGTATTTTATTCCGTTTCAATTTTTTTGTTTCAACTTTGGAAGTACACACGCTATACATCATTTTGTGGTGAATGAAACTTTTTATATCCGACAATTTACTGCTGCAAAAGCCCACCGCGTGATGCGCGCACAAGGCGTTCGGTTTAATGATTTAGAATCCTTTAAACGCGCCAACCGATATTATAACGCTACAATGATTAAACTCGCCTAATAGTTTTATAATTTATAAATTTTCAGCTACTTACATTTATACAAGAAATGTGTTTAATTCCTTGTTTTTGTGTGTATAAAAACACCAAAAATCTAAATTTTCTTAACTAAAATGGCATAGCGGAATTGTTTGATTTAGTGTAAATTTACTTGTTGCTTTTGAAAAAGTTAATAACAACAACTTACATTGCCTATGAAGGGTTTATACATCTTACTTTTATTTTTTCTCTCCTTAGAAACAAATATAGTTGCGCAAACGACCTTGTTTTATGAAAGTTTTGGCACTTCTGCTTCACTGCCTACAGGCTGGACAAGCTCAAATACGACTAATGGCTGGGCGGCATCTACTTCCTCAGTTTCCAGTGGCTATACGGGGGCTTCCGGAGGTAGCAATGCGGTATTTAATGGAACAGGGACAAATGGCGTTACTCATACGCTAACGTACAATAACAGTTTATCTACGGTAGGCTATACAGGTATTACGATACTATGGGGAGGTAGAGGCACTACGTCGTTTAATAGCAATATAGTTTTTGAATGGAGCACAGATGGCATACTTTGGAATAGCGTTTCTTATAGCTACGCTAAAAATGCAAATAGTTGGGCGTTGGTAAATGGAGGTGTGGCAATTTCCCTACCGGCAGGAGCAGAAGGAGCAGCCAATTTGCAATTAAGATGGTCCGCTGCGGCAAACAATAGTGGCAATTACAGAATTGATGATATTAAAGTTCAAGGAACCCCATCTACTGCATTAACAGCTTCCTTTAGCACTTCCTCCGGCTCAGTGTTGGAGAATGCCGGTACGTATAAAATTGGTGTTACCGTAAATACTGCTCCTGCTTCAAATTTAGTATTACGTGTTTCTGATGCGGGTACGGGCACGGCATCCCCTGTAACAGATTACAATTTTACTACAACGGATTTGACGTTCAAACCGACAGACACTTATCCTAATACTCAATATGCAACCGTAACAATTTTAGACGATATTATTCCCGAGGCAAATAAATATAGAGATTTTGCATTGTCCAAAGTAAGCGGACCGGCGGTTACAATGGCTACCGTATCACATCGGATGACGATAATTGATGATGATGCGCCCAAAGGATTAATTATAAATGAGTTTTCGCAAGGAGTAAATAATGCCAGTTATTTAGAGTTAGTAGTAATAGGTGCGCCCGCTACTACTGTTGATTTGCGAGGCTGGATAATTGACGACAACAGCGGAATTTTTAGTGGCGGATATGGCACGCAATTGGGTATTGCCGATGGACATATAAAATTTAGTAATTCCTGCACTTGGGAAAAAGTTCCTGTAGGTTCTATTATTGTAATTTATGCCATTGACCAAACGGGACAATTACCAGTCAAAAACACTACCATTACCAATCTTGGCTTAGCAGATGACCCAACAGATGCTAACTTGGATTATGTGTATGTTGTAGGAGTTAATTTATATAATACTAATAAATGTAGTACAGCTGCGGCTAATAATTATTTTTCGAGCGATTGTACTTTGCCGAATAATACTTCTTATGATACTTACACACCGGCTACATACCAAAACCCGGATATGGCGACTGTGCAATTTAGGAATGCAGGAGATGCCGTACAAATCCGTGATGCCACGGGTACCTACTATATGGGACTTTCGTATGGAAGTAAAGGAACAAGCCCGGCAAGCTCTTGCGGCACTTGTCAGATTAATGCCGCTAATCATCCGGATTACGCTACTTACGGAAGTAATGCATTATATTTTCCCGGAACAAGCAATGTTACGTATTCCTTTCAAAATACAAATTCAAATGATTACAGAAATGTTACCAATTGGAAAAAAACAACAGCAACATCTCCTAATACATTAGAAACACCCGGATTGGCAAATAATGCTGCTAATCAAGCATGGATAAACTCGTTAAGAGGAAATTTTGATATTGTAACAGACAATGAGAGTTATACTTGCCAATTGCGACAATACGAAAGTCGGTATTATTTAGATGCAGTAGATGATATTATTTTTTACATAAAAAACAATGCCAAAATTAATCATGGTGCATTTACAGCCCAAACTATTATACACAATACAGCAACAACGGGTAAAGGATTTCAAAATTCAAATTTAACAGGAACACCGTTGTTTATGCAGAAAACATTTGCTGCAACACCAACCAATTATACCACGCCAAATTATAAAATAAAATTCTTTGTCAGTACCCAAGAATTACAAGAGTATTGCGATTACATCAATCCCATTTTGAATGCCTTGCCAGGGTATTATACAGCACATAATCATACTCCGGCAGAGGTTGTTTCGCATTTGAAAATTTATAAAACGGCAACCACCGACCGGGCATGGACGGTAACTTCAGATGCACAAGTAGAAATAAAAAATCCGGTAATAGGTACATACACCAGTTATTATGGTAATATATACTACACTTTTGAATACGATGGATTTACCGGATTTTCGGGGTATGCTTTAGGTGATGTAGTAACACCGGATATTGGGTTGCCGGTAGAGCTAACCTCTTTCCATGCAAAATGCACAGAGGATAAAGTAACCTTAAATTGGACTACTGCTTCTGAAAATAACTCCGCATATTTTGAAGTAGAGCGCTCTACGGATGCGGTGCATTTTTCTCCATTAACAAGGATTGTCGCTGTGGGCAATTCCAATAGTGTTAAAACTTATACTTACAATGATTTATATCCTGAAAGCGGGCAGAATTATTATCGGTTAAAACAACAAGATAACGACAATAAAACGGCCAGCTATTCTAATATAGTACAAACTTCTTGTGCGCAAGAGGCTAAAAACCAATGGCAGGTATTTACTAGCACTGAAAATGGAATTAAAGTGCAGATACAATCTGACAAAGAAGAAAATTTAACGTGGTTGCTTTACGATGTTTCAGGTAAATTGTTGTATAAAGAAATTAAATTTATACCACAAGGAATGACATTTTTTGAGCTTCTTATAAATACAAAATTAGCTGCAGGAGTATATATTTTGCAAGGAGTTGGAGAAAACACCATATCCGCAAAGAAAGTATTGGTGTATTAATGGATGTAAAATAATATGGATGTAATTTAATTAAACGACAGTCTATTTTCAGCGTTCTTATTGTAAATGCTCCAATAGTAGCTTTGTTACTTCTTGATGTTTATTGAGCATCATTTGATGCGTTCCGCCTAAAACAGGAATTGTATTCTTGATTTTTTTAAACGGAAATACCTCATCATTAGTGCCGTGAATATGTACAATATCTTGTCGGTAATCATCGCTTCCTTTCCATTGTACTATGGCATTTACACACCAATATAAAAAAGAAGAGGAGTTGTTTTTTGCCATACTAATTGCCATTTTCCTCAATCCCGGTTCTTTCAGAACATCTCGCTTAAATAAACTACCCAACTGAATTGCCCCAATAAAACCTGAACCCGGCAGCAATTTGTGAAGATAGGTATAGTTTAATTGCTTTAGTTTAAATGGCATTTCGTTTCTACATTTAATGGTAGAAATTAAAACTACTTTTTCTGGATGTATATGCTTTATTAATTCCATAGTCATAATGCCGCCCATAGAATTTGCTACTAAATTAAAAGGTTTAGTGGTGTCAATGAGTGGAATAAATTTTTGAACATAAGTCTCCATCGTGTCTGTTTTTTCGTGCTTGGGAAATGGTAAGTAAATACCATTTTCTACAGCCACTATTTGATGCTTGAACAATCGTTCGTCTGAAGCAATTCCACCAATAAAATAAGTAGTAGATATCATTAATTTGGAAAATGATTATTGCATAAAGATACTATTTAGTTTGGTATAAGATTTATAAGTTATCTATTTAAAACGAAATTTAAAACACGATTAAGCACTTGTTTCATCCCAATAATAACTGTCAGGATAAATTCGTTTACCAAATACTGCAGTGCCAACTCGGATGATGGTTGCGCCTTCTTCGATAGCAATTTCTAAGTCGCCACTCATGCCCATAGAAAGTTCGTTCATCTCCACATTGGGTATTTGTATTTTGCTAATTTCTTGTTGCAGATTTTTTAATATTCGAAAGCATTTTCTCACTTTGTCTAATTCGGAGCTAAATACTCCAATGGTCATCAATCCTTTTATTTTTATAGTATCGAATTGTGCAACTTGTTGTACCAAACGAATAGTATTTTCAGGTGTTACGCCGAATTTACTTTCTTCCGAAGAGGTGTTTACTTGTACTAAAACATCTATGGTTTTCTGTGCAGCCGTTAAACGTTGATGTAGTTTTTCTGCCAACTCAATTCTGTCTAAAGATTGCAAACATACAACATCATATTTTAAAATATCTTTTATTTTATTGCTTTGTAAATGCCCGATAAAATGATTGATATGTGGAATATCTTTTAGGTATTCATGTTTTTCTTTCAACTCTTGAATTTTATTTTCTGCAATCAATATTGCGCCGTTTTGTATCGCTGTTTTTATTCGCTCGGGCGAAACGGTTTTTGTAGCCAATAGTAATTTGATGTCTTTAGGATTTCGATTGCACTTTTCACAAGCGTTATTTATGCGCTTTTGTATCTGTTCTATATTGCCGATAATTTCTTGCATTTATGCTGAGTTTTTTGATATACAATCTTGGTGTAAAGTGATTTCTTAGTTAAATTACCTGTACAAATTTAGCGTATATTGTACGGATGTTTCTTGTAAAATATCAATAACTTTATATCCTTGTTGTTATTGATTTTTAAATAAATGGAATAGATTATGATATTTCAACTCAAACCATTCTTACACGAACTATTTATTAGTTTAGTGGCACTGTTTCCGGTAATAAACCCGATAGGTTCGGCATTAATCGTAAATCCATATTTGTCTCAACTTCCAGATGAGGTACATGAAAATGCGGTGCGCAAAATAACTATCTATGCATTTTGTATTTGCATAG
>ENA-UOYA01005050-UOYA01005050.1-activated-sludge-metagenome-genome-assembly--contig:-NODE-5050-length-10656-cov-33.029997_pt1 | contig 10656 bp, 11 predicted proteins | sample MGYA00238163_ERZ764804 | MGnify/ENA primary metagenome ERZ764804 (study PRJEB28919, sample SAMN05720223) | activated sludge metagenome | isolation source: Anaerobic digester | place: Hong Kong...
CTCAGCCTTGCGGTTGACCAGACGAAGATACAGAGAATACAACTTGCTCATGGAGCCTCCTATAGGGGTATAAGAATAAAAAAACGTGAACCACCCCCAGAAGGGGCTTTGGTTCACGTCTTTAGTATAGTATCACAAAACAAATATTCATGCAATACACACCCAGTAAAAACCCAAGAAACCCGGGCGTGGAACGGCGATAAAACGGAATGATAGCCGCCGCTCCTGCAATAGCGGCGATACAAAGCGCTGGGTGAAACAGCGTCAGGGCCAGCAGGCCTTTTGCATCGCCGCCAGGCAACCATCCTCCCAGCCAAAGAACCACTAGTCCTGCTGAGAGTAGCCAGGCCAGGCTATCTGGCCTGGCGAGACGGAAGAGAAATGCCAACGCCAGGACGGGGAAGGTAAGCAGGTTGGGCACCTGGCGTGTGCGCAGGTCAAAGTGCGCGCACACCGACAGCCACACCAACAACAAACTCATGCGAAAACCGCCAGGACGGGAGAAATCGCTGCATACAAGAGAAGGACAACAAACGGGACAAAGAAGAAAACTGCAACCAACATTACCAATTTGCTGTCCAGTTTTTCAACATCGGATTGCAGCTTGGCCTTGTATTCCTGGCCAAGAGAGCGCGCAATCTCGCTCATCAAGCTCGCGCCGGCAACGCCTTTGGCAGCAACTAAGTCAAGCTGACTAGCAAACGCAGCCAGAGCCGGAACGCCGCTGGCTCTCATCGTCTCGACCAGGGCACCGGTCATTGGCTTGCGAGAATAGAGCGGACGGCCGGTTTGTCGGGACGCCTCGAGCGCCTCTGAGAGCAATACCGATAGCGGCCCCGGCAACATTGCAGCACGGTGTAACGCCAGGTCGGGTGCAGAACCTGCTGCAAGTTCAGCAGCAATCAAAGCCGCTGATTCCGGCAACGTGCGAAACACACGTTTGCGTACCGCGTTGGCCGCTGACCGCAGCCGCACGAACGGATAAGCCAGGCCTCCGAGAATAACCAATACCGCGCCGAGCGATGGGTTGAAGAGAAAAAGCAATCCGCCAGCACCACCCAAGAGGATGGCTTGAAACGCCACCCCTGCCAGCGTAACGCCTTTCATCCTTCCACCGCGCTGAGCCCAGCGCAGGTTCTGCTCCCAGGTGTCCCAAGAAATCAAAGATGACGTTCTGTTGACAACAGCCTGCCCAATTCTTTCTTGCCTGCTGTTGTTCTTTTGCTGAGATGAAAAATCTAGAATGGAGCGAACAGTCTGTTTTCGTTGAAACGAGAACGACAAATTGACAATTGTCCCCAGCAAAACAGAAAAACTGAGTGCTACAAGAATTGTCGTCATGACACCTCTTCTTCTTTGAACATTCGAGAGAGTTCAATCGCCGAAAAGACCAACGTCCCCAGCGAGCCAAACATCATCAGAGCGTATTCGCCCAAAAAAGCTCTCATCATCAGCCCGCTCAATAAACCAGCCGCAATGACGATAGCCGCCATCCGTAACCGTTTGTTCATTCGGTCACCTCCCGAATGGTATCGCCAATCACAGTCCATCCCAGGGCTGCCCAAGCAACAACTAGAACCAGTCCAATTTGGACAGCAGGCGTAGAGAACAAGCCAGAGCCTGCGGACGATGACATTGCTACGACCAAACTACCGCCCAGGGCAAACAGAATGATACGGACCGTACCCCATGCGCCATCTGCTTTTGCTGCGGCGGACGCACGGCCTTCCAGGATAGAAGCAAGGTTCGCACTGGCCAAACGGAACGCCTCCACGTACCCCGAACCACCCGTCTCCCACAACCGAGACAATTCGAGGACGACAAGCAACAACGACGGCGAAATAGAGCCTGCTTCTGCTTGCAAATCCTCAAGTGCCCTACGGCCTCCCGTTTGCACTTGTACTTGCAGACGCGACATCCAGGTGAACAACGGGCCAGCAGGGTCGAGAGACGAGGTCACATCCGCCAGGGCTTCTGGAATGTTGGGCGTGGCTTGAATCGTTGCCGCCATGCGGAGCAAGAACGTAGGTAACTCGCGCTCAATGGCATAGCGCATTGAATGCCAGGCACTATTGACCTGGCCACGCACGATACCAAAGCCAAGCACAGGCGCTGCTACAAGCACAGCGGTTGGCACACCGAAGAAAACACCCAGACCAACGAATGCCAAACTCAGCAATACAATTGCTCCGTAGTAAAGGGTTTTTTCTCGTCCGGTTGCATCTATGCGATACCGCAGCGCTGCCAGGCGCACCTTGTGCTCAAAACTGCCTGTTGGCACCGCCTTCACCATTGATTGCACCGGTGCAAAATACTCACCAAGCTGTTTTTTGGCACGACTTGGTCGTGCCAAAAACATGAGACTTACCGCATACAACACAACAGCAATGCTAGCAGCCTTCAAGACAGCCACCATCATTCTGCCTCCTTTCGCCGCGACATCGGCAGCATTTGGGTGTCTCCATGTTGATAGAGCCGTCGAAACGAGACGTTGCCACCGCGTAAGTGGGGTTCGACTTCCCAAATCCCAACAACAACTCTACGACCGTCTTTCCAGCCGACTTGCACAACCAAGTCAACAGCCATAGCAAACAGTTCTTTGGCCGCCTCAATGCGCACCTGAGCATCGGCCCACATCAACACGCCCAGGCGCTGAATGGCCGCCTCCGGTCCCTCGGCGTGCAGGGTGGACAGACCGGGGTGATCGGACATTTGCGCTCGGAAGAGAGAGAGAGCAGCCGTGCCGGTGCGCACCTCACCGACGATCAGCCAGTTGGGCGCCATGCGCATGGCGTCATCAACACCATCCGAGAGTGTATACCCAGGCACTTCGCTGCCAATCACCTTGGGACGTGCTTCAAGCGTAACCACGTTTTCGTGCGGGAGCCAGATTTCCTCAGGGTCTTCAATCTTGACGACCCGGGCATATTTGGGAATCCCATGCGCCAAGGCAGACAGCAGCGTGGTCTTGCCAGTCGCCGTACCGCCAATAACCAACAAGCGGCTACTAGACGCCACCGCTGCCAGCAACTGATGGAGCACGTCTTCTGGCAGCATCTGCCAGGCAATCAACTTCTCCGGGGTCACTGGCTTTGGTTCAAACAAACGAATGCTGATTGCAGGATACCCGTTGCCAGGGGCCAGAACGGGGTGAACTACTTTGATACGCGCTCCTCCCATATCGTCGCTGCGTGGTAGCTTTGCATCCACGGTTGGAGCGGCTTCTGAGATAGCCCGCCCCATGGGACTGAGCAAAGCTTCGACACTACGCCAAATTTCTGACAACGACGGTTGGCGGTTATGTTTCTCGAAAAACCGCTCCCCTTTCCGCAAGACCCAGATTGAGCCATCTGGATTGACACTGATTTCGGACAAGTCAGTGCGGTTAGGCGGCAGCAGCTCATCCAATGCGCCCAGACCACCCAAACGAGCTGCTACATTTTGGGCCAGTGCGGCAGCCAGGGCAGGTGGCAAAACAAGAGATAGCTGTTGTGCCACCTGCCCGACCGCTGCTTGAGCGCGGGCTTGCAGCTGCTGACGGTCTCGCAGGACAGCAAGGGGCAGGTCATGTAGTAGCCCTAAGGCGAGCTCAATGACTTTGCCCTCCTGCTGTGGAGTAATGGTTTGTGCCATATTTGCCCAGGACATCAAATCCTCACTTTCACGCCAAGGAACGAAAGTTCTTTCTTGTGACCGTTGCTAGTTTGGGATTGGGATGCGGATGGAGAAAAAAGCGCATCGGACAGCGGCTTTAGAGACCTGGCAAATGGGTCGCAGGTGTTAAGAGGAACACGTCGGGCGTCCTGACTAGCACCTACCGCCTTGTCATCAGGGATTTGGGCCAGGATGGGCGGGAACGGCCGTCCAAGCAAAGCGCTTGCTGCTGCGTGCCACTCATCAACAGACATTCGTCCATCGCAGCGGTTCAGACAGCAAAATACGCCACTCTCAGGAATACGGTGCTCCCCTGCAAGTCGTTCGACTACGGTCCGATAGGCCTCAACAGTACGCATAACCCCTTCCAGGGAGGGACGAGCAACAAGAACCAGCGACGTGGCAGCAGCAATAGCGGAACTGGCCAACGCAGTAGGCGGAGCATCCAATACAATGACTGCATAGCCCGCGTACGCTGCGGTCAGGGCAAGCTTTGGAATTGAAGCGGGGTCATCCAATGGCGTATTGATTGCTTGTGCCTCACTGAGGACATCAGGGAAGCCAGCCAACACATCCAGCGTATCTAGTTTTTGGAGAGCCAGTTTTAGTCCTTCTGGAGAAGGATTTGCTCTCCAATGATTGAGGTTGGGTTCTGGACGCAGGCCAAGGATGAGTGGCAAGTCATCGGGCGCTCCCAGGCCAACGAGCAGAGTAGGCAAACCACGTCGCGCAGCATCATAGGCCAGGTTGGTTGCCAGGGTAGTTTTCCCAACACCACCGGCCTGATTCCAGACAGCGATAATGCGCAAGCCAATTGGCAACGTGCTGCTCAGAGCAGATTGCGGGCGCCACAGGACATCCAACGACGCGGAACGGGCGGTAGCCCGAACAGCCGAAGCAGTAGCAAAGATTTCGCCCAAAAGGGAGAGAAGGGCAAAATCTCCCTTGTAAACTCCCTTGACTGAAGCAATTTGAGCGATTGTATCCACGGCTTCACGCGTGGCCTCGGGCGGAAGTAGGACATAGGCACAGCCATGGTAGCGGGTAAGTTGATCAACCAGCCCAGCAGGGCCGTTGAAAATTACTGCATCCAAGAGCAGCACGTCGGGTTTAGAGACAAGTTTGGCGGCCAGGTCAGCCGGGTCAGACGCCTGCATAGCCACGCGGAAGCGAGCGTCTGCCGATAGCGTGCTATACCATGCCTGAAGGCGCGGCAAAGGGCCAGCCATGAGAACTGTCACTGCATCGCCAGCAGGGGCAGGGGCGGCGGGCGAATTCCACATTATTGACCTCCTTGAGTAGGTTGTGGGGTTGCCACAAGGGGCGTGCTCCCAGGCAACCCAGTTGGGGTAGGCGTAATCGTTGCGCCAGGAGTAATCACCAGGCTATTGAGTGCCAGTCCACCGGTGTAAAACGCCTGCGGGTTTTCGGGCATCATATACAGCGACAACTGAGCGCCTTGTGCCTGCAAAGCGGCCAGCAACTCGATGACGGACACCGAACGTTGCTGCGGCGGAACATTTGCCCCAACCCAGGTGTATGTAATCGTCTGCATCTCGACGGGCACTGCCAGGATAACAATCCCTTTGGACGCAGAAGCAGACGAAGACGCAATTGCCGATGACGTACCACCACCAAGGTTGAACCCCCCACCACCTGAATCGGCGGTAGGTTGAGCAGCCGGCACCTCGTCCCGCTTGAAGGATGGGCTAATCCACAGCACCCGTACACCCTCAACGGTAGCTTTGCTGTAAACGGATTGCGCTTGTTGACTTCCAAGGATAGCGGTCACGCCTACCAGGTCACCAGGCTTGAGCAAACCAGCCAGGCCGCTTGCATCCGTCACAGAGACAGCAACCGCCCGTTCGTTTGAGCGCAACTCAAGCGCCTCGCCGCCCAGGTGCGACGGCAAAATTGGGTCAGTCTCAGCCCTTGCCACGCGCAATCGTTGGCCAACGAGGGGGGCTGCATCTGAAAGTGCTGCCGCGGGAGCGAGACTTACCGGCAACTGCCGAATCGTCATATCGGCCTCGCTAAGCGTAGTACCTTCGGGAAGGTCACGAGCAGCGACGACCACAGCAACTTGCTTTTCTGGCCGGTTGAGAACCAGAAAAACAACAAACGCAAGTGCTGCCAGCAAAACAGGGAGAAACTTCTTCATGAAACTTTCCTTTCTTCAGGTTGAGATTGCGACGAACTGATAGCGATATACGCAGCCAATTCGCCAATGGACTTGATACCATAACTGACCAGGCGGGGGTTCCCCTGCTGGGTTTGTTCCAGAACCAACACAAACACATTCTCGCCGCCAAAACCGTTGCGACGACTGTTTTCTAATTGACGTAAGACTTCATCTAATTCTTCCATCTCTTTCCTCACGGTGCAGGGAATGTAGCCGATGGCTGGAAAGTCGGGGAGGAAATCGCCGTCATATTCAGCTCCGGGGTAGGGGTACCTGTTGCCGCAGGTGCACCGGATTTGATCGTCGGCATGGTACTCGGCGTCCAGGTGCAAAAAGGCGGCACATCTGTCCACCACCCTGGCGTTGAGGTATTGCTGGCCGTGCTAGTGCTGAGCGTAGGCATATCGCCTGCTACAAGAACAGGGGCCAACATCTCGGCAATTCCCAACAAAACCAGGGTGAAAACACCAAACATCAAAACTATGGTCCAAAACTCTTTCTTTGTCATAAGCCCTCAAATCACGATACGTCCCAATTTGGCAGCAATTTCGTCATCAGAAGGTTCTGGCGCAACAACCGGCAGCGGACGGAAAAGAAACGGTTGCTGCATCTCACGCTGAAATGCGTAAGGGAAACGTCCCAGGAACATGCCAATCTGCAAATCAGCGAGGAAACGCCGCCAGGGTTCGTCTACAAAACCCTTCTCGCTGCGAGCAATACCGGAAAGGACAATATCTTTGTCTTTCGGATTCTTGAGGAACCCAACTACCAGGTTGTTGCATGACGAGATAATGTCTTGCGGAATCAAGCTAGGTGCCTGTGTGATGACATGCAAACGTGCCTTGTACTTGCGGGCATCTCGGAACATATCGCCAAAGCGCTGTGACAGAGACACACCACCACTTTCGTCCTCAGAGCCGCCGCCTTCCGCTCCACCAAAAATCTTGTTTGCCTCTTCGAAGAAAATCTGCAACATCGGTTCTTGCGTATTGACCTCGTGCACCCGTCTGGCAACCATGTCGGTATACAGGTGCCAGCCCGTCCAGCCGAGCAAGAAGGCCTTGCCAAAATCATCCAGAAACATACCGCCTTCGATGATGGCCACCCCCCAGGGTTTGGCCAGGTCTTCCATCGGGACACAATCAGGCCCGGCAGAAAATTGCGCAGCTGCTGCCCCTTGTACAAGAGCGTTCATGCGATAGAGGATACCCTCAAGCACGCCGGTGAGCATCGTATCACGAGGATTGACACGCTCCAAACGTGCGGTGATGGCATCATATAACGTTCGCAAGTCCACCTTGCTTGAGCGCAAGACGGCAAGTTTTTGCCGGTTGACCAGAGATAACTCACTCAGCAGGGTACCAGGTTCTGCAACTTCCGCCTCTTCCGGTTGAACTTTGCCAAGAACGGGGTCGCTCCGCACGTCTTTGTCATCCACCAAAACGCCGGCGCGCAGGTATACCGTGCGCAGGGCATCCAGCAGTTCCTGCTTTTGACGTTTGACGCCCAACCGTGCAACACTGCCAAAAATATCTGCAAATGCCCGCCATTGTGTTTCCGGGTTGATATTGCGACCGATTTGCAACGGATTCCAGCGCAACGGTCGGGCAGCCGTTGGCCAAAGCTGGCGAATATCCACATGGCCTTCCAGACCTGGCGCATTGAGCAGGCTTCGCCAGCCCGCTCCAAAGTCCAGAACCACGGTGCGCAACTGCCAGCGCAAGGTTGTCTCATATGCCATCCGCATCGCCGCGACCGATTTGCCATAGCCGGTATCGGCAGCAAACATCGTGTGAAACAAACGAGCATCATCCAACCGCACCTGAGCCCTGGTCAACTCACGGGTCAACGGGCTGTACTGATGACCCAAAACAACATCCCCGGCCATGTCAGGGTAAAACGCAAGGCCTTTTGGAGTAGGAGCAATTGTCACAACCGCAGTGCTTTCTTCAACCAATCCAGGGGCCGTATAGGCAGCCAACTGCCCAGCTGTCAGCAGCGTACCGTAACGCGTCCAAAGAATGCCGCCGAATGGGTCAGCTGGGTCGAATTCTTCATACGGCAAATTTGCCAAAGCGTGAGCCCGAATTTCGGGCGAGTTTGCCGGAACCGTCACGACCGGGGTTGGAACGCTCACCCCATGAAACGCCTGGCTAGCCAGCGTTTCTGCCGCCCGTGCCGCAGCTGCTCCTTCAACCATCAGCAGGGCATCGGTCATAAAACCGCCCTCAGCAGCAGCCTGGTTGACCAGACCTTCGAACTGACGCATGATTTCAGTCAAACGGTCTGCCAGGTCGTCCTCCAACTGCCACGACCGGCCAAGGGAGATACCGGGAACCAGGCCTGTCGAAAAGCCTGCATTGAAACCGCTGGCAGCTGTTTGAGCCACTCCGCTTGCCGCAGACTGGCCTTCAACATGGCTGCGTCCGGTCTGTTGACTGGTTGTATCCGTTGTTCCCCAGGCCTCACTGACACCAGTGCTATGCGCCCAACTACGAGACGTTGACCAGCTTTCGGACCCCCCCACCGTATCCGTGCTTGACGTTGAACCACCGATTGAATCAGCGGAAGACGTTGAACCGCCACGAGAATCGGAACTACCAACACTCTCAGCATGGCCACTGGTATGAGACGTAGACGAGAACGAAGACGCACCTTGAGACCAGGTGCTTGAAACACCCTGGGTTACTCCAGAACTCTCAGCATGGCCGCTGCTGACACCATCGCTGTGCGAGAGACTTGTGCTTGTGCTGTCAACAGTTCCGTTGCTCCCCGTCCAACCGTAGGATTCCGAAACACTGTTTCCCCATCCCAGCGACTGGCCAACAGCGCCAATGCCACCGCTGCCTGATGTGGACATAGACCCGCTGTGAGAGAAGCCCTCCGAGCTGCTCACACCGTGAGACGATCCTGTTCCTGAAGTGTCAGTAGAAGAAATACCAGTAGAGTTAGTAATTCCGTGACTTTGGCCAAACGACGTTGCCCCACCGGTCATCCAGCTAGAGCCGGAACCGGTGGACGTTGACGTGCTACTGCTGTCTGTGCTGGTATGACTGTCCGTGTGAGACCACGAATCGCTTGTCCCATCCGAATGCCCCCAGCTGCTGCTACTGCCGGTGCTATGCGCCCATGAGGTGCCCACGGTATGCGTCTCAGAGCCGCCGGTAGACCAGGTTTCGGACGTGCCAGTCGTATGGCTGGTACCGTGAGACACACCCTCAGACTGAGATACCCCATCTGCTGTACTGGCAGCAACTGCATGACTTCCACTTGTGCCACCAGAAACTGCCCGCCCAAGGGCCGCCATCAGCGGCACGCCGATGGAAAAGCCAATGCTTGCACTACCGCGCCGGCGACTTGCAAATGCACTGGCCACTCGTGCTACCTGAACGAGAGCCGTGGAAAGCTCTCGGCGATTGACATGATTGGCCGTGATTTGAAAGACAAAGTCCTTCTGCAACTTTGCCAATCCCCGGAAGAGCAATTCGTTTTGCTCTTCTGCCAGGTCGTCTTGAGCGTAATCCGGTAAAGCCGCTTCGCTATTCAACCCTCGCCGCGAGGCGCGAGGGTCTGGATGGCCCAGCAGCGCCAGGATATTGTCTGCTCGTTTACTGACAAAATCCAAATACCACTCAACCCAACGCAAGTCGGGTGGACGAGTTTGAGATTGTGGAAAGTTTGCCAGAGCAGCCTGCACCGCTGCCAAACCATCCAAGGCAAGACTGGCAGCCGTCTCTCGACTTTCACCCTCACCAGCTGCGCCATAAAGCTGAACAATGCCAATGTGGTCTGGGTGAAAGATTCCTAGGGCAGAGTAGAGATAATCTACACCTGCATTGTAGATACCGCGCAACGCTGCCCATTGCCGTCCGAGCGTATCCGTATCTTTGGAAACATCGTAGGGAACGCTTGCCAATTCACGGAACGCCAGGCAGCGGTAACGCCGTCCTCCTGGTCCTCCTGACGAATCCAGATGGAACCACGCAAAGCGCAGCTGCCCATCAACGATTTCAAGGCCGTTGTCAAGAATAGATAGAGTCATGGTTTGCCTCGCGACCGGAACCGGAAAAGCATCTCATCCGCAGGCTGTTGAACCGGTGGATGAACAAAAAGTCCTTGAGCCAATAGCGCAAGAAAGCCAATTGGCAGCAGGTACAGAGCGATAGACGCGATTGCCGAAAGATACCCTTCTGCTTGCAAAACAGATGGGTCTGACACAGCTGGAAGGATGAAGCTGCGATAAATCGCATATGCCAGTCCTAGCAAAGCATAAAGGCCAAGTGCCCGCAACGTGTTCCAGTGCGTATTCTGTGGGTTGAGACGCTCAAGAAGTCGAGCAAGCAGGCCTGCAAGCGTCATCACCAAAAGGAATAGTGCCACCGGGAACGGAGAGACTGCCGCTGCAACTATGGACAACAGCGCAATGGCCAGCGACCAACGCTGTTGGTCTTTGGGTGCCGTCCAGACCCAATAGCCCAGGGTCGGAACAAGTGCCACCAACCAGAACGAGTCAATCAACAGCCAGAGCAGCGCCAGAAGCCCGTTGACAATCCACAAAAAAGGCAACAAAGCATCGTTCATGGAATTCGCGGGTCTCCCAGAGTCGTATCCAACAGCCAAACGGTCACAGGGCCAAGCACACGGTCAACGCATTGGCCATCTTCCTGACACACATGGACAAGGATTTCGTATTGGCCAGGGTCAAGCGGTTCGTAATAGATATAGTCTCGGCGGGCATTGGGTGTGCCAATACCAGTATAACCAGACGGATAACCAGGCTTGGGGATGGGAGCAGCAGGATAGGTGCCTTTGACCGTCGC
>ENA-UOYA01005051-UOYA01005051.1-activated-sludge-metagenome-genome-assembly--contig:-NODE-5051-length-10650-cov-5.888060_pt1 | contig 10650 bp, 8 predicted proteins | sample MGYA00238163_ERZ764804 | MGnify/ENA primary metagenome ERZ764804 (study PRJEB28919, sample SAMN05720223) | activated sludge metagenome | isolation source: Anaerobic digester | place: Hong Kong...
GATGCAGAATATGTAGATATTCCGTTGAAAGCCACTAAAATTGTGAATGCGGCAAAAGAATCCAAAAAGAAAATCTGTGCAGTAGGAACAACATCTATCCGTGCGGTTGAATCTTCGGTTTCCGCACAAGGGATGTTAACGCCATACAACGGCTGGACGAACTTGTTCATTCACCCGCCATACGATTTCGAAATTGCGAATGCAATGATTACGAACTTCCACATGCCTAAATCGAGTTTGTTGATTATGGCGGCATCGTTTGGAGGATTTGATTTAATGATGAAAGCATACGAAACAGCTGTGAAAGAGAAATACAAATTCTTCACTTATGGAGATGCGATGTTAATCATCTAATGTAACAGAATATAAAAATTAAAAGCCGATATGTAAGTATCGGCTTTTTTATTGTTAAGATTAGTTGATGGCCTCGTTGATATTGGGCAAACCAAAACGTTTCAATGCTTGAATGTGCGATGCAATGGCCGAAAAGAAGGTTTTGTTTTCTAAATAGGGAATGCCGAATTCTTCGGCTGTTTGTTTCACTATAGGCGCCAACTCCGGATAATGCACATGGCAAATGGTTGGGAAAAGGTGATGTTCCACTTGAAAGTTTAAGCCACCTACATACCAAGATAGCCATTTGTTGTCTCGCGAAAAGTTAGCCGTAGTCTGCATTTGGTGAACAGCCCAAGCATTTTCAATGGTGCCGTTTTCGGTGGGAATGGGGTGCGAGGTTTCAGCGATAGTGTGTGCTAATTGGAAGATTACAGTAAGAATAATTCCTGCAAAAAAGTGCATGATAAGAAATCCTAATAGCCAAGGCCAAAATGCAATGTTCAATAGGAGGGGAGGAAGTACAAGCATGGCTACAAAATAAACGAGTTTAGCCAATGTCATTTTCAGGAAAAGAATTCTGTTCTCGGTTGAGTTATGTTTATTGATTCCCTTTTTCGCATAGCGAATAAACTGAAAAAAATCTTTTGCTATTACCCAATACAATGTTGCAATACTATATAGCAAAAATGCATAGATATACTGAAAACGATGAAAAGGCATGGCTGCTCCATCAGGATTTAGGCGAAGCGCAAGTTTGTTTTGAATATCTTCATCCCAATTCGCAATATTGGTAAAGGTATGATGGAGGTAGTTGTGTTGTAATTTCCAATTAAAAACTGATCCTCCAAGAAGGTTGAGCGTATGACCTAGCCAATAGTTTACCTGCTTGTTTTTTGAGTAAGCACCATGATTAGCATCGTGCATAATGCTCATGCCAATACCGGCCAAGCAAAACCCCATAAATGCCCATAAAAATAGAGCAATGTGCAAAGCGGGGTGGGCTATTAAAAGTAAAGCGAAACCTCCCAAATAGCCAGTTAAAAGTAGAGCTGTTTTAAGCATCATTGCGCTATTGGCATATCTCGAAATATCTTTGTCTTTGAAGTGCTGATTTACCCTTGTTTTCAGCGTTTCATAGAATTCGGAGGGGTGAAGGCTGACAAATCGAATCGGTTTAATCAATGTGTTTGGTTTGGCTTTAGTGGTTTCTTTCGGAATTCATTTACAAATACATATATAACATTCCTTTCCAACAAAAGAGTATTTATTTTAATTTAATTTTGCAGTTGAATTTGCAATTATTTTAGTAGTCTGGATATTAATTACATAAGGGAAAAGCAATGAGTTATTTAGCTTCAACAAACAATGTCTGATACACAGTTTTACATTTATCGTTGGTCATTACCATCACATTCACCGAGCCGGAAGCCTTGCCCCAATTCACGTTTACGCTGTTCTTGTTTTTACTGATAATCTTGCAACCGTTTGGGAACTTCCACTTGTATTTAGCTCCATCAGTTATCGGCACTGAAAATGTTACGTTTTGCTGATTCGCCTTTACACTTTTGTCTCCACTTATTGTGTGCGGTGTAATTAAGCCAAAATCAACGGCAGTCCAATAAGAAGAATAATAATTTTTATCAGCTGAAAACATTTTGTGTTTGCCCCCTTGCATTTCACATTTTCCTGGATCTACAAGCAATGCATGTCCTAATCCACGCACTTTGTAGTACATCACCACATTTTCTTCCGCTGCATTTTGAAATACATCTTTCTCTATACATTTTTTACCGGCAAAACGCTTAATTCGCTGTGTAGGTGTGGCTGAAATCCCCTGTAGGTTTGTCCATTGCTTTACAATTTCGTAACCGTTACGTTTATTCACAACTACATCTACTTTACCATGATACACAATCATAGTAGGGTAGGAGCCCTTGTATTCAGGATTTTGCGCGCGAACTAGATCACCCCAATGTTCAGGACTTTTTAATACCCATCCTTCCATAGCAAACATACCGGTGATAAATTTATTTGCCGCTTTAAAAGGTGCCCCTGCAAAGATAGCCCCTGCTTTAAACGATGCAGGATGTGTAGCCATCATCGACACGGCCATCGCTGCACCAGCTGATAGACCCGTTATGTATACTCGGTTAGAGTCAATAGAGTAATGTTGCTTCGTATAGTCCATCATTGAGGTAATCGAAGCATTTTCACCTTTTCCTTTATCGACATCATTTGGATTATACCAGCAGAAACAATTGCCCATATTGTTGCTCATTTTTTGTTGGGCATAAAGTACTGCAAAACCATATTTATCGGCCAATAGATTCCATCCTGTTTGTTTAGCTATCATTCCAGCGTTTTGCGAACATCCGTGCAGCACAACTACCAACGACATCGCTTTGTTGGATGAAGGATTCAACGGAACATGAACATACATCTTTAAGTTTCCGGGATTAGAGCCGAAATCATTGATGGCAGTTAAATCCTGAGCAAAAATGGATTGAGATGAAGAGAATAGAAAAAAGGCAACGATTAAAATATATCGCATAAGGAAAAGGGATTAAGCGTTTAACTCAATTTCGTAACCGCTATGCTTGCGAATATTGATCACAACTCCGTTTTCAAATATAAGGTATTGTGCACGAATGCCCATCAGCTTGGCATTGATTTCTTTTTGTTTATCGAAGGATGTACTTGTTACTTTTGTGGGATACTCCAATACCGGATATTCGATATGAATGATTTCATCGTTGTTCGAAATATATTGGTGAAAGAGGTCGGGCAATAATCCTATTACTCTTTCTTTTTCAACCGCCAAATCGATTGAAGTATTGAAATCGTTTTTCAACATCTTCATCCAATGTGTTTTGTCGGTTAAATGCTCTTTAAGCGAAACCTCTATGGCTCCGGCTAACTGACGATAAGGTGTTTCTGCTAAAATAATGGCACTGTTGGCACCTTGGTCAATCCATCGCGTTGGGATTTGCGTTTCACGAGTTACACCCACTTTTACTTCATTCACCAATGCCAAATAAACATAATGCGGTTGCAAATGGTGTTTAATTTCCCATTCCACATCGCGGCCTTTGCCTTCGTGCGCCTGACAAAGTTCCGGTTTCAAAATACATTCTGCATTTTCGGCTGCATTCATAAAACAATTGTAGCATAAGCCTTCGCCAAACGATTTGTACGTTTTCTTACTGCAAATGCCACAGTAAATATTGCCCGTGAAACGCAGCGAAATATTCTTGCCAATCAATTCGTTCATAGCAATTTGCTGATCGCCCAATTGTAAGAAATATTGCACAGGGTTAATGCGCAACGTTGGCATTTTATCTAAAGTTCCTAAAGCATTCATGGATGTTGGTTTTGGAGTTATGCAGAAATCTTACCGTCTTTCATTACAATCTTTCTATCGGCCATATTGGCTAAATCATCGTTGTGGGTAACAATAATAAAGGTTTGATTGAACTCGTTGCGCAAATCAAAAAACAATTGATGTAGCGCATGTGCATTTTCTGTATCCAAATTCCCCGATGGTTCATCGGCCAAAATTAATTTGGGTTGCATCATTAAAGCACGAGCTACAGCCACTCGTTGTTGTTCGCCTCCGGAAAGCTCGCCTGGCTTATGTTGGATACGGTGACTTAATTTCAATCGCTCCAACAATTCTTTAGCTCGTTTTTCAGCAGTAGCAGTCGATTGACCGGCTATAAATGCAGGAATGCAAACGTTTTCCAGCGCAGTAAACTCCGGCAAAAGGTGATGAAACTGAAAAATAAAGCCAATATTCTGGTTTCTGTATTTGGGTAATTGCTTGTCGGATTGTCCGAAAACGGAAACGCCTTCCAGTTTTACGGTTCCTTTGTCGGGTTTATCTAAAGTGCCTAATATATGCAAAAGTGTACTCTTGCCCGCCCCGGAAGGCCCAACAATACTAATCACCTGGCCGGTTTCCACGTTCAGCGATACATCGTTCAATACACAAAGTTGCCCGTAAGATTTAGTTAAGTTTTGCGCTTCTAGTAACATTCATTTTTTATTTATCGGTGTTCTGTTATATTCGCCAAGTCAAAAAATAAAATTATGAATCTTCACGAATACCAGGCAAAAGAATTAATGAAAAAGAATGGAGCGCCCATTCAGGAGGGAATTGTTGCTACTACACCCGATGAGGCTGTGGCTGCTGCCGAACAGATGAAAACGCTATACAACAGCGATTGGGTTGTTGTAAAATCTCAAATTCATGCCGGTGGGCGTGGTAAAGGGAAAATTGCCGGAACAGAACAAAATGGCGTGGCATTGGCAAAAAATCACGATAAAGTGCGTGAAATCGCTACGAATTTATTAGGAGGAACGTTGGTTACTATCCAAACCGGACCAGCCGGACGAGTAGTCAATAAAGTATTAGTAGCGCAAGATGTTTACTATCCGGGCGAATCTAATCCAAAAGAGTTATACATCTCTATTTTGTTGGATCGTGGAACAGGCAGAAACGTATTTATCTATTCTACTGAAGGTGGAATGGACATTGAAGAAGTGGCAGCACACACACCGGAAAAAGTTCATAAAGAATATGTAGACCCGAAAGTAGGTTTGCAAGATTTTCAGTGTCGCAAAATGGCATTTAACTTAGGTTTGAGCGGTAATGCGTTCAAAGAAATGACGAAATTTATCAAAGCCGTTTACAAAACGTATATCAACTCCGATGCAAGCATGATTGAAATCAATCCATGTTTGAAAACTTCTGATAACAAGATTATTGCTGTAGATGGTAAAATCGCATTAGATGATAACGCCTTGTATCGTCACCCGGATTTATTGGCTTTGCGCGATTTGAACGAAGAAGATCCAACGGAAGTAGAAGCCTCTAACGCTGAATTGAACTATGTGAAACTAGACGGAAACGTAGGTTGCATGGTGAACGGAGCAGGATTGGCTATGGCGACTATGGATATTATCAAATTAAGTGGCGGTGAACCGGCTAACTTCTTGGACGTGGGAGGAACTGCTAATGCAGAACGTGTTGAAAAAGCGTTCCGTATCATCTTGAAAGACCCACATGTAAAAGCCATTTTGGTGAACATTTTCGGAGGAATTGTGCGTTGCGATCGTGTTGCGCAAGGAATTGTGGATGCTTATAAATCTATCGGCAATATTCCGGTGCCTATTATTGTTCGTTTGCAAGGTACCAATGCCGTAGAAGCCAAAAAATTAATTGACGAATCGGGCTTGAAAGTGCTTTCCGCTATACAATTGAAAGAAGCTGCAGAGCAAGTGAAAGTGGCATTAGCTTAGTTTATTTGTTTTCATAATACGTAACAGCGTTGTTTCCAAAGGAGACAACGCTGTTCTTTTTTTCTAAGTTTTTACATTAAAAAATAGCCCTTAGCGCGTATTATTTTCTAACTTTATCGAGTGATAATGCTATCCCCTGAAAATAAAAGTGCTAAACCCCATGTTGACAGAAGAAGAACTAAATAATAAATTCAAGCATCTTTATCTACAATTTAGTAAGAGAAGTGGTGATAGTTTAAGTGAGGTAGATGAATTGCTGGAGTTTACACAGTCAATGCCGGCTCCATGGTATAGCAAAGCAAAAATTGCAGAAGCTCATTTTTATCTCACTGTAAAAAACGATTACATTCATACGCTAGAGCTTTGTCGTTCTTTATCGACATTGATTACTCAGCAAAAAGCAGAAGAATTATTACCTACGTTGTATTCCATTCAAGCTTCCTGCTATCAACATCTAGGTGAGCTAGATAAGGCGGAAGAGCATTATCTGAAAGGAATTACAGCCTTTCAACAATTAGCTGAACCTCAACAATCCGATTATCATCGATTAGGGTCAAACTACTTTAATTTGTTGCAATTACATGCCATTAGTACCATCGATAAACAGCAATTCGATGCGTATATGAGTAAGTCAATTCAAGCCATGGAAATGGCAGAGAGTGCAACCGGACTTTCGAATTGTTATAATTTATTGGCAAAAAATGCATTTGATGCAAAGGATTATGATACAGCTTTAGAATTGATGTTGAAGTCGTTTGTTATTTTGGAGCAGGAAGAATCCTCTCCTCATGCCGCAATTTTTTGTAATAATATTTCGAGAATTTATTCTATCAAAGGGAATAGAGATGCTTCTGATCAATGGTATCAAAGAGGTTTGGCGCTTATTGAAAAATCAGATAGTGCCTATCATTTGGGCGTTTTTATGCATCAGCGGATGGAGGTATTGATGGAGCAAACGCGAATGAACGAAGCTATCGAAACCGGAAAGGAAGCGGAGCAAATCCTATTGAAGATTGAGTCGATACCCGAGTTGTTTTCGCTATATCGCGACTTAGCCTTGTGTTATGCTGCCATAGCGGATTACAAAACGGCATATACCTATCAACAGCAACAATTACAGCTGAATGAACAATTGTTTACGAAACGTAAAGCAGCAGCAATTGCTAAAGCACAACAGTCGTTTCAATGGCAGCAGAAAGAAAAGGAGAATTTGTTATTACTGCAAAAAGCACGTGAAATCGAAATTTATGCTCGTCAACTCGAAATCAAAAACGAAGATTTGAAACACTTTGCTCATGCTATGTCGCACGATTTAAAAGAGCCGCTTCGCACAATAAATTCCATGTTAACATTACTCGAAAGAAGTATGGATACTTCGATTAAGAAGGAGCAACAAGAATATCTCGATTTTGTACATGATGCAGTATCCCGCTTATCGGAGTTAGTACAAAGTGTACTTGGTTTTTCAAATCTTACAGGGGCTATCCAAAAAAATGAGATTGATTTGAATCGTATATTGGAACACACTGAAAGTAATTTAAAAGCCCTCCTTCAAGAACGGAACGTAAGTATTGAATCCGATCGTTTGCCAAGTGTTTTTGGCGATGAAATACATTTAACACAACTGTTTCAAAACTTAATTACGAATGCGGTCAAATATAACGATAGTGAGGTTCCTAAGGTTAAAATAACATATGAACGAAAAGGAGATAAGCATGTTTTATCCATAGCGGATAATGGAATAGGAATTCCTTCAAGGTATCACCAAAAAGTGTTTGAGCTTTTTCAACGCCTCCACAGTAAAGATAAATACAGTGGATCAGGAATCGGTTTGGCTGTTTGCAAGAAAATTATGCAACAAATGGATGGCGATATATATATATCCAACAATCCTTCCGGTGGAACAATTTTTCATCTGGAGTTTCCTTCCGAGCAATACAAACAGTAAGAATTTGCCAATATTAGGTTTTTTGTGGATATGATTTTGACGTATTCTTGTGTGGTCAAACCGTTTTATTCCCCCGAATTAATTGCCCTTTTGTAGTAATACAAAGGGCTTTTTTTATGATGCTTTTTGGATAAACTCCAGCAATCGCCCATAGACCCCATAACTTCCTAATTGGTATCGATCAAACATGTCTTGTTCCTTCTTGGGAAGTTTTCCGTGTTTATCAAACAAACTTTTAATTACAATGTAAAAATGCGGAAATGAACTATCGCGAACACCATAACCATGAGAACGCAGAAACTTGATGTGTTTATCGCACATTTCTACTGCATCGTTTTTTTTGCCCGATAAATAAAAATAGGCTGTTTGGAGATTTCTCAATTCAATCTCGTACTGGAAGTACTTAGCTTTAGGGTTTTTTTCAAATCCAAGTTGAATGAATTCAAACGCTTTATCGTATTGCTTGGCAAACAAATAGTATTTTGAGAAATTAATTACATCCCGAATGGCTAATTGTTCTCTAATCTTTGTGCCATAGGGCAGTAGAATTCCTTCGACAACTTCTTTTGCTTTATCTAATTGTCCTGTAATTAAACAAATTTGGATAAACTTTGTGGTGAAATAGCCAATTTCATTAAACTCCTTACATTCTTCATCTTCCATCAACTCCTTGCATAATTGGTAGGCCTCATTAAATCTACTCATGTAATACAAGGCTTCACTTTTCTTGAACAACAGCTTTTTTATAAACGTTCGTTTTAGAGCCGTATCAAATCGCTGCAAAGCCAAAGTAGCTTCATCAACTATCTTCAAAACATTGTTAAACTGCTCTAAGCCGTGAAAGAAATAAATTCGGGTTAAGAAATACTCGTATACAATTTCCTCATTCGAGGTGTTGTGCAAAACCAATTCAGTGTTCAACCGTTTTGTAAATAATTCTTCTTTGGCTTTAATGTTACCTGCTGCAAATTCATAATCAATCTGCGTGTAGATTATTCGACACTTCACTAACAATGTCGCATCTTTTAGTTCATGCTTTGATGCATGTTTGATATAAGCTTCCCCTAACTCTTTAATCAGCTTTATATCCTTGTGCATGATAAGTAAGTTGCGATGGATGAGGTTCATCGCAGACTTATAAAATTCCCCTAACTGCTCATTTTTTAAAGTCTTTTGCGCATGTTTAGTTTGTCGTTTAAGCTCGTGGTAGAAATGTTTATTATAAAACGAACGCTTCGACAAAAAATCTAACAAAGAAATGCCTTCATCAGGACAAAGGCACTTATAGCACTTTAGTAAAAGTTCAGAGATGATTTTATCGAAATGGGCCTGACTGATATTCAGTTCATCTATTATAGTATCCTTATCGTAGTTTTTCGATTTGATTTGAAGTTGGAGGGCTTTCCATACTTCTTCTTGCACACCCCGCAAAGGTATTTGTGCTATTTTCGCTGCTTCAGGGGCAGGCAAATTACTAATAAACTCAGTAAGCAGATTCATAACAGTTGTCCTATTCTACTTTTCAGGGGATGAAAACAATAATAGCGTACAACTTGTTTAAAAATCCGGGGACGATTTAAAACAATCCGTTCAGTTCAGCATTTACTTTATTGATGATTTCCGCCAAAGCTTCATCTTTTTCTACAAAGTTGTGTTGATCAATATCAATAATTAATAAGCGACCTTCATCGTAAGTCGAAATCCACTTTTCGTAAAATTCGTTCAACCTTTTCAAATAATCCAAACGCAAATTTTCTTCGTATTCGCGACCTCTTTTTTGAATTTGATTCACCAAAGTAGGAACAGTAGCACGCAAGTAAATCAATAAATCAGGTGGTTTAATCATGCTGTTAATCGACTCAAACAAACGTGTATAATTTTCGAAATCGCGCGTACTCATCAAACCCATATTGTGCAAGTTGGGCGCAAAAATAAAAGCATCTTCGTGTATGGTTCTGTCTTGAATCACAATGTCAGTACCCTTTTGAATATCGATAATCTGACGGAAACGCGAGTTCAAGAAAAAGATTTGCAAGTTGAACGACCAACGCGGCATGTCTTCATAGAAATCATTCAAATACGGGTTGTTTTCTACATCTTCGAAATGTGGTGTCCATCCGAATTGTTTTGCCAACATTTTCGTAAGTGTAGTTTTTCCTGCACCGATATTTCCAGCGATGGCAATGTGTTTAATTTTGTCTTTTGGTTGTTTGGTCTTGGCCATTTTCAAATGATTTGGATTGTCAGTTCAAGTTTAAAGTTTAGTATCCTAAATTCAGAATTTAAGCCCAATTATTTCTCGCACTTCCCGAATTGTTTTTGAAGCACTGATTCTAGCTTTCTCCCCTCCATCCTGCATAATGCGTTTCAAAAGGTCTTTATCGGCCTCATATTGGCGAATATTTTCGCGAATGGGGGCAATAAACGCCACCATATCTTCAGCAATTTGTTTTTTCATATCGCCATAACGAATCGTGCAATTATTGTACGTATCGTTGAAATGCGCTATGGTTTCAGGTTTCGATACCAAATTCATCAATTCAAAAATATTTTGAATAGCTTCGTTTTTCGGCTGATTAGGCTCAGTAGGACCTGAGTCCGTGGTCGCTTTCATCACCTTTCTGCGAATCACATCTTCATCATCCGACAAGTAAATACAGGTGTTTTCGCCTTTCGACTTACTCATTTTGCCTTGTCCATCCAAGCTTGGCACAGAAACCGGCTCGCCTCCGTAATGAAATCCGTGTGGCTCTTTAAAGTAATCGACTTTGTACAAATGGTTGAAACGGTTGGCGAAATTCCGCGTCATTTCAATGTGTTGCATTTGATCTTTGCCTACCGGAACTTTTTGCGCATGATGAATTAAAATGTCTACCGCCATAAGTACAGGATAGGTAAGCAATCCCGCATTCACGTTATCGGGTTGGGAGCGCACTTTATCTTTAAACGTTGGTACTTTTTCCAATTCGCCCAAATACGCCAGCATATTGAAAACAAGGTACAATTCAGCAATTTGAGGCACATCGCTTTGTGCATATAGGGTGCATTTATTCGGGTCAAGGCCG
>ENA-UOYA01005053-UOYA01005053.1-activated-sludge-metagenome-genome-assembly--contig:-NODE-5053-length-10648-cov-6.293118_pt1 | contig 10648 bp, 9 predicted proteins | sample MGYA00238163_ERZ764804 | MGnify/ENA primary metagenome ERZ764804 (study PRJEB28919, sample SAMN05720223) | activated sludge metagenome | isolation source: Anaerobic digester | place: Hong Kong...
GCATCGCCCGCCTCCTGCCGCCGCTGGCCTTCGCCATGCTGGTGATCGTCCCGCCCCAGACCTACGCCCAGGTGGTCGAGCAGTTCGGCTTCACCGGCTCGTTCGCCGCGTTCTACGCCCGCTATATCACCGCCTCGGGCGGCTGGGTCGGGCCGCACGGGCCGCTGATCACCCCCACCTGGAACCACATGTGGTTCGTGGCCTATCTCCTGGTCTACAGCCTGATCCTGGCGGCCCTGCTCGTCCCGTTGCGCGGCCGGGTCGGAGCCTTGCAGGCCGGGCTCGAGCGGGCCCTGGCCGGGCCGGGGCTGCTGCTGTGGCCGGTGATCTGGTTGGCGCTCATCCGCCTCGTCCTCGCCCCGCGCTTCCCGGTCACCCACGCCCTGGTCGACGACGTCTACGAGCACGCCCTGTCGCTGCCCGCCTTTGTCTTCGGCTTCCTGATGGCGCGGTCCGAGATCCTGCGCGCCGGCTTCGTCGCCTGGCGGCGGCCGGCGCTCGGCCTGGCGATCGTCAGCTACGCCCTCTTCGCCGGCTTCGCCTGGGTCTGGCGCGAGACCGAGCCCCCCGTCGCCCTGCGCGCCGCGGGCGGCGTGGTCTACGCCCTCGACCAGTGGGCCTTCATCGCCGCGGCCCTCGGCTACGGGGCGCGCTACCTGACGCGCGGCGGGCCGGTGCTGCGCTACCTGACCCTCGGGGTCTTTCCCTTCTACATCGTCCACCAGACGGTGATCGTCGTGGTCGGCCAGCGCCTCGCCCGGCTCGGCCTGCCCCAGGGGCTCGAGGCCCTGGTCCTGGTCGCCGTGACCTTCGCCGCCTGCTTCGCGAGCTACGAGGTCGTGCGCCGGGTGGGCGTCCTTCGGCCCCTGTTCGGCCTGAAGGCCGAGCCCGCCGCCGCCCGCCCTAGTTCAGCGGCACGCCGTCCAGCGTGATGCGGTGCATCAGCCGGTAGTGGCCGTGATAGTCGTTCATCGCCTGGTGCCAGGTGCAGCGGTTGTCCCAGATGGCCATCGAGCCGGGGGCCCACTGGAAGCGGGTGACGAACTGCGGCTTCACGGCGTGCTGGTAGAGGTAGTTGAGGAGGGCCAGGCTCTCCTCCCGCGTCCAGCCGACGATGTGCGTCGTGAAGGCCGGGTTGACGTAGAGCACCTTGCGGCCGGTGTCGGGGTGGCGGATCACCACCGGGTGCACCGCGTCGGGCACGTCCTTGTGGCCGGCCAGCACGGCCTGGTCGGTCTGGGCGTAGACGCTGCCCTCGCCGAACACGTGGGCCGAGGCGTGGTGGGCCTTCAGCGTCTCCAGCGTCGCCTTCAGCCCGTCCGACAGGGCGTCGTAGGCTGCGTACATGTCGGCGAACAGGGTGTCGCCCCCCGACGGCGGCGTCTCGACCGCCAGCAGCACCGAGCCCATGGCCGGCGCGGCGTCATAGGAGTGGTCGGTGTGCCAGCCGCCGCCGATGTTGGTGGTCTGGTCGGCGCGCTTCTCGACCTTGGCGATCTCCGGATAGCGCTCGGTCTTGGGGAAGTAGCGGTTGACGACGATCGGGGCGATCCGCCGGGCGAAGGCGATCTGGTCCTGCGGCGTCATCGTCTGGCCGCGCAGGAAGGCCACCCCGCGCTGGACGACGGTGTCGCGGATCAGGGCCACCTCGGCGTCGCTGGCCCGCACCGCGTCGATCCCGACGATCTCGGCGCCGCAGCCGTCGGTCGGGCGCACCTCGGCGATGGTCTGGGTCATCATGTCCTCCCGTGTTCTTGCGTCGCAGACTAGCGGGGGGCGTGACGGGCGATTGTCACTGCGGTTGCAGTCGGTCCGTGACCGTGATCGAAGCCGACCGCGCCAGGGCCGCCCGCGTCCTCGCCCGCGCCGCCTGGCTCCAGGAGCAGGCGCCGGAGCTGGCGCCCGCCATCCTCGCCCAGGGCCGCCTCGTGCGCCTGGCCGCCGGCGCCTGGGCCCACGCCGAGGGCGACGACGACACCGGACTGCTGGTCGTGGTCGAGGGCGGCGTCCAGCTCCTCTGCCAGGCCGCCGGCGACCGCGAGGTGCTGGTCAGCTACGCCGGTCCCGGCGCGACGATCGGCCAGACCATGCGCTTCGGCGGCGGCCCGCGCCTCGTCACCGTCCAGTGCCTGGAGCCCAGCCTGCTGCTCAAGGTCAGCGACGCCGCCCTCGGCCGCATCGGCGCCGAACATCCGGCCCTCTGGCGGGCCGTCGCGGCCCTCGTCTATCTTCAGCTGCGGATCACCCTGGCCATGGCGGCCGAGGCCGTCGGCCTGCCGCCCCGCCAGCGCCTGGCCGCCCGCCTGCTGCTCCTGTCGCGGACCATGGACCCCGAGGGCGGCGCCAGGGTCCTGCGCCTCGGCCAGCAGCCCCTCGCCGAGATGATCGGCCTGACCCGCAAGACCGTGAACGGCTATCTGCGCGCCTTCGAGGCGGCGGGTCTCGTCCGGCTGGGCTACGGCGAGATCGAGATCCTCGATCCGGCGGGCTTGCGACGGGCCGCCGAGGCGGGCTGACGCTGGCGCGGCCAGGCGTTAGGTTGCGCGCCCCACGTTCGGAGCCTCGCATGCGCAGCCTGTCCCTCGCCGTCCTCTTCGCCGCCGCCGCGGGCCTCGCCCACGCCGCGCCGCGGGAATCGACGGCGGGCCTGATCGATCCGGCGCGCCTGTCCGAGCATGTGCGCATCCTGGCCGCCGACGACTTCGCCGGCCGCGCGCCCGGCGATCCGGCCGAGCAGAAGACCATCGACTACATCTCCGGCCAGTTCGCGGCCCTCGGCCTGGAGCCCGCCGGCGACAATGGCGGCTGGACCCAGGAGACCCCGCTGGTCCGCACCCGGATCAAGGGCGCCTCGCAGTTCGCCTGGTCCGCCGGCGACGAGGCCTTCCCCCTGACCTTCGCCCAGGACGTCAACGTCATGACCCTGCGGCCGGTCGACCACGTGGCGATCCGCAACGCGCCGCTGGTCTTCGTCGGCTACGGCGTCAAGGCGCCCGAGCGCGGCTGGGACGACTTCAAGGGCGTGGACCTGAAGGGCAAGATCGCCGTCTTCCTGATCAACGACCCCGACTTCGAAGCCCAGCCCGGAGAGCCCGTGGCCGGCAAGTTCGGCGGCCAGGCCGCCACCTACTACGCCCGCTGGACCTACAAGTACGAGGAGGCCGTCCGTCAGGGGGCCGTCGGCGCGCTGATCGTTCACGAGACGCCTGGCGCCGGCTACGGCTGGTCGACCGTGGTCGCCTCGAACGGCGAGGGCTACGACATCGTCCGCGCCGATCCGGCGCGCGACAAGCTCCTGATGCAGGGCTGGATCCAGCGCGACCTGGCCGTGGCGATGTTCAAGGCCGCAGGCCTCGACTTCGAGGCCCTGAAGGCCGCCGCCCGGCGCGCCGACTTCCAGCCCGTGCCCCTGGCCGGCGAGACCTTCTACGCCGACTACGACGTCGAGCACGCCCAGGTCGTCAGCCGCAACGTGCTCGCCAAGCTCAGCGGTAAGCGCCGCCCGCAGGAGTCGGTGATGTTCGCCGCTCACTGGGACGCCTACGGTCTCGGCGCCCCCGACGCCCAGGGCCGGACGGTGCGGGCGGGCGCGGCCGACGACGCCATCGGCGTGGCCGGCGTCATCGAGCTGGCCCGGGCCTTCAAGGCGCGGCCGCGGACCGACCGCACCCTGGTGTTCGCCGCCTGGACCGCCGAAGAGCGCGGCCTGCTGGGCTCGGAGTGGTTCGGAACCCATCCCACCGTGCCGCTCGAGACCATGGCGGCGAACCTGACGATGGACGTGCTGCAAACCGCCGGTCCCGCGAAGGACGTCGTGCTGGTCGGTCACGGCCAGAGCGAGCTCGACGACCTGCTTGCGGCCGCGGCGGCGAAGCAGGGCCGCACCGTCACCCCCGACGCGCATCCGGAGCGGGCGCTCTTCTTCCGCGCCGATCACTTCTCGCTGGCCAAGAAGGGCGTGCCAGCGCTGCTGCTGATGGGGCTGGGCGGCGGCGCGGATCTGGTGAACGGCGGCCGCGAGGCGGGCGAGCGCTGGGTCTCAGACTATACGGCCAACTGCTACCACAAGGCCTGCGACGCCTGGAGCCCGGACTGGGATCTGCGCGGCGCGGCCCAGGATGTGGAGCTGCTCTATGATGTCGGCCGCGGCCTCGCCACCTCGCGGGCCTGGCCCAACTGGCGTTCGAGTTCCGAGTTCCGTCCGGTGCGCGACGGCTCGGCCAAAGTCCGCCGCTGAGCCGCCTTACGAAGGGTTCATCGACAGGGGCGTTGCGCCCGATCAAGGCCGGGGCCACATAATCGCGGCCAAGCTGCCCGCGAGCGCCCGCCCGGACCTCGCCGCTTGAACCTGGGGAGACCTGACTTGAGCCTTCTTCGCAATCGCCTGGCGCGCGCCGCCATGATCGTGCTCGCGCCCCTGCTGATCGCCGGCTGCGGCGTCAACACCATCCCGACCAAGGACGAGAAGGCCAAGGCGGCCTGGGCCGAGGTCCAGAACCAGTACCAGCGTCGCTCTGACCTGATCCCCAATCTGGTCGAGACCGTGAAGGGTTATGCGGCCCAGGAGCGCGACGTGCTGACGGCCGTCACCGAAGCCCGCGCCTCGGCCACCCAGGTCAAGGTCGACGCCTCGACCCTGACCGATCCCGCCGCCTTCCAGAAGTACGCCCAGGCCCAGGATCAGCTCACCGGCGTGCTCGGCCGCCTGATGATGATCCAGGAGCGCTACCCGGACCTGAAGTCGAACGAGAACTTCATGGCTCTGCAGAGCCAGCTCGAAGGCACCGAGAACCGCATCGCCATCGCCCGGCGCGACTACAACGAGGCGGTGCGCGACTACAACACCGAGATCCGCACCTTCCCCGGCGCCCTGTGGGCGGGCACGGTGCATCGCTGGGCCAAGCCGATGCAGACCTTCCAGGCGAGCGCCGCGGCGCAGTCGGCGCCGAGCGTGAGCTTCGCCCCCGCCGCCCCGGCGGTCGGGAACATGTCCGCCCAGCCCGGGCCTGCGCCCGCGCCCGCTCCGGCCCAGTGACGGCCGCAGGATGAGCCCTGTCGGCGTCGCCGTCGCCCCGCCGCGGATGCGGCGGCTGGGCGCCACGCTGGTCCTGGCGCTGGGCGTGGTCGTGGCCGTTCTGGCCCTGGCCGCGGCGGCCCTCGCCGCGCCGACCTTTCCCAAGCTGACGGGGCGGGTCGTCGACGAGGCCCAGATCCTGTCGCCCGCCGCCGAAGACAAGCTGACAGCCGAGTTGAAGGCGCTGGAGGACCAGACCGGTCGCCAGGTCGTCGTCGCAACGGTGCCCAGCCTGCAGGGCTACGAGATCGAGGACTTCGGCTACCAGCTCGGCCGCACGTGGGGGATCGGCGACAAGGATCGCGACGACGGCGTGGTTTTCCTGATCGCGCCGTCCGAACGGAAGGTGCGCATCGAGGTCGGCTACGGGCTGGAGCCCGTCCTTACCGACGCCCTCTCCAACGTCATCCTGCAGCGTGCGGTTCTGCCGGCCTTCAAGGCCGGCGACCTCGAGGGCGGGGTCACGGCGGGAACCGAGGCGATCATCGCCCAGCTCGGCCTGCCGGAAGACCAGGCGCGAGCGCTGGCCGCCCAGGCCAAGGCCCAGCAGGCCGCGGGCGGCCGCTCGGTCGAGGTCTCCGGGCCCGGCGCGATCGCCCTCGTGATCGCCGCCATCGTCATCTGGGCGCTGCTGGTGCGGCTGTTCGGATTCTGGTGGTGGCTTCCCCTCCTGCTCAACAGCGGCGGCTCTCGCGGACGCGACAGCTGGGGCGGTGGCGGCGGCTGGGGCGGCGGGGGTTTCTCCGGCGGCGGCGGCTCGTTCGGCGGCGGCGGTTCGTCGGGATCGTGGTGAGGCCATGCTGAGCAAAGAAGATCGTCAGGCCATCGAGACCGCCGTGGCGGCGGCCGAGCTGCGCACCAGCGGCGAGATCTATTGCGTGACCGCCCAGGACTCGGCCGATTATGTCGAGACGCCGCTCGCCTGGGCCGCGGCGGCCGCGCTTCTGGGACCTGCGGTCCTGCTGCTGGCGGGGGTGCATGTCTCCGCGCCCGACCTGACATCGGGTTGGACTGCGGCTCAGGTCGGCCGGGCCGCGGAGACGGCGGCGCACGGCGCGCTCCTGGGCGCGATCCTTCTGCAAGCAGCCCTGTTCGTCGGCGTCGGCCTTTTCACCGCCTGGCGGCCCGTGCGTTTGTGGGTGACCCCGGCGGCGGTGAAGCGCGAGCGCGTGCGCCGGAGGGCGCGAGAGCTGTTCATCGCCAAGAACGTCACCGCGACCCGGGCGCGAACCGGCGTGCTGATCTATGTCTCCCATGCCGAGCGCATGGCCGAACTGGTCGCCGACGAGGGGATTTCGAGCCGCGTCGACCCAGCCGCCTGGACGCCGCCCATGGACGCCCTGATCGCCGGTCTCAAGCACGGCGACGCCGGCAAGGGGTTCAGGGACGCCGTGGCCCTATGCGCGGACATTCTGGCCGTCCATGCCCCTGCAGACGCCGACGACAATCCGAACGAACTGCCCGACACGGTGGTCGAACTGCCGCGCGTCTAGGCGACCCCGCGGGTCACACCGCTGAGGCGTTGCTCCGCGGCGGCGAGATCGTCGCGGGTCTCGATCGTTGCGAAGAGGTCCGCCGGCTCGAACGCTACTTCGGTCGCGCCGGCCGCCACGAGCACGGCGTCAAGACCTGGCGTCGGCGTCGCCGCGAGGGCGGCGAACACCTGGTCCAGGAGGGTCACGCGCCAAACGGCGCACATGGGATGAAGACCGGTCGCGGTGCGCGCCAGGGCGCCCGGCCGGCCCTGTGCGGCGGCGAGCAGACGCGGCGTCGTATCCGGCGGGATGAAGGGCGCGTCGCAGGGCAGGGTGACCAGCATTTCCTCGCCTTCGCGCTGGGCCCAGACGAGTCCCGCGGCGACCCCGGCGAGCGAACCAAGCGGGGCGTTGGGCGGATCGCGCACAAGGGGCGCGCCGAGGCCGATCGCAAGCCGGCCGGCCTCGCTGATACGCGGCGCATTGACGCCGACGATCCTGCAATAGGCGGCGAGACGGCGGTGCGCATGGGCCAGCAGCGGCAGGCCGCCGAGGCGCGCGGACGCCTTTTCTCCGCCGAAACGCGAAGATCGTCCCCCCGCCAGGATAAGCCCTAGAACCATGCCGACCGCGCCCCCGATTCGCTTCGACCGCGTTGATCGTCACACCAAACCGCGGCCGGGCTCAATCCGCACAATGTGAAACTCGCGGGCGGGCCGAAAGGTTCGGCTGTTGTGCGCGTCACCATGACCGCATCCGGCACGCTTGCCGCAGGGACAGGCAAGGCGTTAGGGTCTTCAATAACTTAGGGAGGAAGACACGGATGGGGTTTCACGTCGGCGACGGCGGGCGGTCGCGCGCGCCTTGGGCTGAGGGCGGAAGCGCCCGCTGGTCGGCCCGGTCGGGCTAAGGCTCCCAGGATGATCGTAGGGGGGGAAGAGCATCAGGTCAGAGCGCCGAAGGCGCCGACCCGCAGATATGAGGCGCGGCAAGGCGAGATCATCGCTTCCGCCGTAGACGTGCTGAACCGCCGCGGCGTTCGCGGCATGACCCTCGGCGAGGTGGCGGCGCAGCTCGACCTCGTGCCGACCGGCGTCGTCTACTATTTCCGAAACAAGGAGGACCTTGCGGCGGCGTGCTTTCTGCGCAGCCTCGAGGCGTTCCACGGCTTCATCGACGAGGCGCAGGCCAAGCCCACCACGCGCGGCCGCATCGAGGCGTTCGTGAGGGCCTATCTCGAGACGCAGCGCCGCGTGGTCCTGCGCCAAGGCGAGGCCCTCGTGAAGTTCAACGATGTCCGGGCGCTGCGCAGCGAGGCGGTCGATCAGGCCTATATCGAGATGTTCCGGGCCTTGCGCCGTCTGCTTGACGGTCCGGAGGCCGGCGCCTTGAGCCGGCCGGAACGCAACGCGCGAGCCCACCTGGTCCTGTCCGAGACGCTCTGGACCACGGTCTGGCTGCCTCGCTGGGAGCCGGACGACTACGGCCGTGCGGGGGCTCGACTGGCCTCGGTGCTGGTCGACGGCCTGGCGGCGCCCGGCTTAGCCCTTCCTCCCGCAGCGCTGGGCGCGGACATGTTCCGGACCGGAACCCCGCGGGACCCTGGCGAGATGTTTCTTCGGGCCGCCATCGAGCTGATCAACGCAGAGGGCTACTTCGGCGCCTCGGTGGAGAAGATCTCCGCCAAGCTAAACGTCACCAAGGGCGCCTTCTACCATCACAACGCGACGAAGGACGAACTGGTCCTGGCCTGCTTCGAACGGACCTTCGATCTGCTGCGTCGGGTGACGCGGGCCGCGGAGGCCGCCTCGGCGAGCGGTCTCCAGGCGCTCGTCACCGTGGCCTGTGTCCTCATCGAACACCAGCTCACCGGAGAAGAGCCGCTCCTGCGGGCCTCGGCGATCACCTCGGCCCCCGAGAATCTGCAGCCGGGCCTGCGCGCCCAGTATCAGCGGCTGTCCGATCGCTTCGCCTCGCTGATCAGCGACGGCATCGCCGACGGATCGATCCGCCCGCTTGACGTCAATGTGGCGGCGCAGGCGATGGCCGGCATGCTCAACGCCGCCACGGAGCTGCGTCACTGGGCGCCGGACATCGACCCCGCCGGCGCGCGGGAGCGCTTCGTGCGCCCGTTCTTCGAAGGCCTGGCGCGGGTGAGCTGACCGCTCAGTGCGGCACGTAGGCCCTCAGGACATCGTCGATGATCCGCTCGAGCTGGCCCAGGGTGTTGCAGGTCTTGGCGACGTGACAGAACCGCTCGTAGCGATGCATCACCGAGTCGCCCTGGCTCCAGTAGCTTTCGGGCTCCGGATTCAGCCAGATCACGGATCGCGACCGGTCGTGGATCGTCTTCATGAGGTCGAGACGCGGATCGGCGTAGTTCGACCGCCCGTCGCCCAGGAAGATCACCGTGGTGTGGCGGTCCAGGCTGTCGAGATGGTTCTCGCAGAAATCCTGAAGGGCCCGGCCGTAGTCGGTCTGCTGGAAGCCGATCCGCGACAGCACGTTGAGGATGGCGGTTTCCACCCCGTGGTCGTCGAGCACGTCGTTGACGCTGATCAGCCGGCCGGAGAAGGCGAAGGCGTCGAGCCGGTCGACCACTTCGTTCAGCGAGTAGAGGAAGGTCAGCAGGAACTGGGCGGCGGCGGCCACCGACTTGGAGACGTCGCAGATGGCGACGATCTTGGGCTTGTCGACCTTCTCGGTCTTCCAGGCGATCTCGAAGGGCACGCCGCCGTGCGCCATGCTTTTCCGCAGGGTCTTGCGCACGTCCATCTTGCCGCGCACCGCGCGGTTGCGTCGACGGCTGTAGCGGTCGGCGAGCCGCTTGGCCATGCGCCGCACCAGGGCCTGCATGGTGACGAGATCGACCGGGTCGATGCCGCTTTCCGAATTCAGCGCCCGGCGGGCCAGCATCTCCTCCCGCAGCGACTGGCCGGATCCGGCGGCGTAGAGGTCGTGCTGGCGCTCCACGTAGCGCTGGGCCTCGGTCATCAGTGCGCGACGGCGCCGGTCGAGGCGGTCGGCCAGGCCCGCCCCTTCGTCGTCCGGCAGGCGGCGGGCGTTGGCGATGATCTGCTCGATCTCGGCCACGCCCATCTCCTCCAGCAGTCGCCGGGTCATCCGGCTGCGCTGGGTGGACAGGCGAATCTCGGAGACGCCCGCCCGCTGGGCGGCGTCTTCCATGGCCTGGGCGAGACCCGAGGCGTCGCCCTGCAGCAGCATCTGGGCGAGGGGCGACTCGGCGGCCTGTTGCTCGGCGGCGTTGGGAGAGGCCTCGCCGCCCTCGGCCTGGTCCCGCTGGGCCGCGTCCGCCTCGGGCTCGTCCGGCGGCGGAAAGTCGAGGGCCGTCCGCGCGAAGAAGGTGTCGAAGGCCGCCTCGAAGCGGTCGACCTCCTCCTCGGACTTGGCGAGCGTCGCGCAGAGCGCGTCCCGCAGCAGCTCGCGGTCGCCATAGCCGACCGCCGCCACCGCGAGGTGGGCGTCGATGGCCTCGGCGGGCGAAACGCGGACATCCGCGGCCCGGAGCGCGCGGAAGAAGTCCTCCATCGTCCTCTGCATGACGGCCTCAGCCGAGGGGCTTGCGGATCAGCTCGGCGATCTGCGGCTCGACCGCCTCGATGTCCTGTTCGAACTTGAGGATCACGTTGAGCGTGTCGCGGACCAGTTCCGGTTCGAGCGAGTCGGCGTGCAGCAGGATCAGCGCCCGGGCCCAGTCGACGGTCTCGGAGATCGAGGGCGACTTGCGCAGGTCGAGCCGGCGCAGCGACTGGACGAAGCCGACGAGTTGCTCGGTCAGGGTCGCCTCGATGCCCGGCACGCGGCTGGCCACGATCCTCTGCTCGAGGGCGGCCTCCGGCAGCGGGATATGCAGGTGCAGGCAGCGCCGCTTCAGCGCATCGCCCAGGTCACGGACGTTGTTCGAGGTCAGGAAGACCAGGGGCGGGGTCTTGGCCTTGATCGAACCGATCTCGGGAATGGTCACCTGATAGGCCGAGAGGACCTCCAGCAGGAAGGCCTCGAAGGCCTCGTCCGACTTGTCGATCTCGTCGATCAGCAGGACGCAGCCGCCGTCCTCGCGCAGGGCCTTCATCAGCGG